>Ga0137412_10000313_pt1 | contig 33356 bp, 33 predicted proteins | sample CZODoug2_1_16fun_FD_122160 | JGI IMG/M metagenome (GOLD analysis project Ga0137412, IMG submission 122160) | Vadose zone soil fungal communities from Angelo Coast Range Reserve, California, USA - CZODoug2_1_16fungal (Hybrid Assembly) | ecosystem: Environmental > Terrestrial > Soil > Vadose zone...
TAGCGCAGAGCATGCGGAATGACGAGGGCGTGCGTTCCATGCTGGCCAAGGCAGCTGAGTCGGACTTGCTGGTCGTGGGCATCGGGAGCATCACCCGCGTCTCCGACGCACTCCTCAAGTCGATGACCCAGGCCGAGCTCGCGGCTCTACGCCAAGACGATGTTGTGGGTGATATCTCCGCCCGATTCTTCGACCCCACCGGAATCCCGGTCACCAGCGAGGTCGACGACCGAGTCATCGGACTGGACCTACCCACCCTGCGAAGCATTCCCACCCGGGTGGGAATCGCGGGGGGACCCGACAAATACCGTGCTCTGCGCACCGCGCTCACCACGGGATTGATCAACGTACTCGTCACGGACAGCGCCAGCGCCAGCATGGCACTTGTGCCGGATGCACGATCGGCCTGACGTTTCGGTAGACCTTGCCCCGCGCACCATCCGAACCTGAGGAGCACCATGAAATCCGCGGTAACGCAGGACGACCTGTTCCAACAGCTCGCCGAGGTCGGGCGGCTCGCTGTCGAACGTGGCCTCGCCTTGGCCAGTGGTGGCAACCTGTCCGCCCGGCTCCCGGGTGAAGACCAGTTCGTCGTGACCGGTGCCGGGACATGGCTCGACCGACTCACTCCTGACAGTTTCTCCGTCATGAACCTCGCCGGAGCGGTTATCAGCGGAGCGACCCCACCCTCGAGTGAGTGGAAGCTTCACCAGCGCACCTACCAGGAATGCCCCGGCATCAACTGCGTTATCCACCTACACCCCCAACATACGGTGCTATTGGACGCGCTTGGACACCAAATTCGGCTCATCACACTGGACCACGCCTATTACGTGCGCTCGGTAGGAACCGTGCCCTACAACCCCAACGGCTCCGACGCACTGGCCGACACGACCGCCGAACAAGCCAAAATCCACAACTGCGTAATCCAGTCCTTCCACGGCTGCTCCGCGCACGCCGAGAACATCGGCATGGCCTTCCGACGCATCTTGAACCTCGAAGAAGCCGCCACCGCCACCTACCGTGCCCTCGTCCTGGGCGACAAAAACACGGTGTTCCCTCCGGAGCGCTTCGAAGCCCTCCACCATGCCTGAGGCTCCACCGAATGCGCTCGCGGATCCACGAGCGCCGCGCCGACGGCGTGGAGAATGATCAGATCAGGCGTGCCGCGCCGACGGTGGCCGCTGAAGCGGGCAGTCCATTGGATTCCAGGATCTTCACAAGCTCTCCGTTCGATCTGAGGTCACCGATGAGACCGTTGAGTGCCGCGGCAAGCGCGCTGTTGGTCGGGTCGATCAGGACCGCGGTCTGCGACGGGTTACTGGTGGCGGGGATCCGAGGGTCTTCCCGCAGAACGGCCAGCTTGAAATCCGTGCCTTTCGTCGAAACGCTGGCGGCGCCGTAGCCGTCAATGCCGATGTCGAGGCGGCCAGACTTCAGGTCGTTGGCCAGGCTGGCCGAGTCCGGATAGACCCTGGTTTCGACGCCTGGAAGCTTTGTGAGGGCGTCGACCCACAGGTAGCCGTCGACTGTGCCGATCTTCTTGCCGGTGAACGCGTCGACCGTGGACGCGCCGTCCTTCGAGATCACGGTCATCTCGTCCAGGTATGTGGGCTCGCTGAGGGTGACCTGCTTCGCGCGCTCCGCTGTGCGGTAGAAGCCGCCGATCGCCACGTCAGCACGCTGATTCTTCACTGCCGGTATTGCTGTGACGTAGGTGTAGGGCGCGAACTCGACGGCGAGGCAATCCGTCTTTGCGAGATCGCTGACGATCGCGCCGTCAATCCCATCAAGCTTCTTGTCCTTCTCGAATGAGTATGGCGGTGTGTTGGTCAGCGCCACGGTCAGCACGCCCTTCTTCACGGTCGAGATCTGGTGTGCCGGTGTGCAGGACGCATCGACGTTCGTGGTGGCTCCTCCTGTCGAGCCGCACGCGACAAGTGCCAGCGCCGCGGCGGCCAGGCCGGCGAGCTTGCACAAGGCAGTCGTCTTCATGGGTTCCTCCTTGATTGGTGATGTGCGGTGGTGACTCGTCAGCGATTCGTCGCCAGACGGCCCTCGAACCGGCCGACCAGCCAGCTGGCCGGGATCGTGATGGCCAGGTAGAGCAGGCCGGCCAGCACGAGCACGTCGAGGTAGCGGAAGGTCGAGGCCCCGATGGAGTAGGCCTGGCTGAGCAGTTCGGGCAGGCCGAGCGAGAACGCCAGAGCGCTGATCTGGAGGACCAGGATCGCGAAGCCCATGAGTGTCGGGAGCGCGATGCGCAGACCTTGGGGGACGATGATGAACCGGATCGCGTCTGCCCGCGACATGCCCAGCGCATCGGCCGCTTCGCGCTCGCCGGCCGGCACCGCCCTCAGGCCCGCGCGGATGATCTCGCTGGTGTAGGACGCCGTGGTCAGCGACAGCGCGAGCACGGACGCCGGGAAGGTGTCGAGCGTGACGCCGACACCTGGGAGTCCGAAGTAGACGATCTGCAACATCACCAGCGAGGGCATCCCGCGGCCGATCTCGACGAGAAGAAGCGAGGGCCACCGGACCACCGGGGAGGCCGACGAGGAGAGCAACGCGAAGACCAGGCCCGCGGCGAAGCCGAACAGCAGGCTCAAACCGGTGACCTGGAGACTGACGACCAACCCGTCGAGGAGCCGGGGAAGCCAGTCCGACCAGTCGTTCAGCAACGACGTCGACAACGAGGTCTGCATGTCAGCTCCGCACGCTCAGGCTGAGCCGGCGTTCCAGGAACCGGGACAGGAACGCGAGCGGGGTCCCGAGCGCGATGTAGACGATCGCGGCGATGACGAACGGGGTCAGGCTGCTCCCGCTGGAGCGAGCGTCCTGGTTGGTGACCGACATGATCTCCGCGACGCCGATGGTCGACACGAGCGCCGAGTCCTTCAGGAGGCTGATAGCCCACGTGATCATGCTTGGAACGGCGACGCGGATGGCTTGCGGACCGATCACGCGCAGATAGGTGGTGGTGCGGCTGAGCCCGAGCGCCTGTGACGCCTCGAACTGGCCCGGGCCGACGGCGAGGAGGCTGCCACGGTAGATCTCGGCCATGTGGGCCGCCGTGATGAGACCGAGCCCGATCACCGCGGCTTCGATCGGCGACAGCCGGATGGCGCCGCTGCCGATTCCGAAGAAGACGATGAACAAGAAGACGATCGGCGGTAGGCCGCGCAGCACGTCGATGGCCGTGCGCGCCGTCGAGCGGATCACCCGGTTCCCCGAACGACGTCCGGTCACGAGTACGACGCCCAGCAGGGCTCCCACGACGAAGATTGCCGCCGTGACGCCGAGGGTGACTGGCGCCGCCGCCAGGATCGGGCCGACATGGTCCATCACCGGTCCCGGATTGCGGAGAGGAACGTCCGGGTCCGGGGCACCCGCGGATCGTTGACCACCGACTTGGGGCCGCCCTGCTCGATGATGCGCCCGTCGGCCATGACGATCAGGTGATCGGCGACGTCGACCGCGAAGTGGATCTCGTGGGTCACCACGATCATCGTCATGCCCTCGTTGGCGAGCTCGCGCATGACGCTCAGCACCTCCAGCCCAAGCTCAGGGTCCAACGCCGACGTCGGCTCGTCGAAGAGCATGATCTTCGGGTCGAGGGCGAGTGCTCGCGCGATCGCCACGCGCTGCTGCTGCCCGCCCGAGCACCGCAGCGGGTGGGCACGCGCCTTGGCCGCCAGTCCCACCTGCTCCAGTAAGGCCATCGACCGGGCGTCCGCGTCGGCCCGGGTCCGCCCCAGCACGCGCTCTTGCGGGAGGGAGATGTTGCGGAGCACCGTGAGATGGGGGAAGAGGTTGAAGGACTGGAAGACCATTCCGACCCTGCGCCGCAAGTTCATGAGGTCCCGCGTGCTGACTCGCCCTCCGGCATCGGTCGGCTGCCCGTCCACGGTGATGCGACCGCTGTCGGGCACCTCCAGCAGGTTGACGCAGCGCAGCAGGGTGCTCTTCCCGGAGCCGCTCGGGCCGATGATGGCCACGACCTGACCGGCGGCGACGTCGAGGGAAACGCCGTCGGCGGCGACGTGGCCGTTGAACTCCTTGCGCACGTCCTCTAGCCGCAGTATCGGGTTACCTGGTGGGCGCTCGACACCGTTCATGGCGCGCTTTCCTCGCTCCTGGTCGCGGACACCGCGTGAACGACTGCGTCGGCGATGCCACGGACCTCGTCGTCGGTCATGGGGGTGGACAGCGACAGCAGGCCGTTGCTGCCGGCGAGCACCCCCGCCCGGTACAGCTCCCACCACAGGGTCCCGGGATCGAGGACCTCGCGAATTCGCGCGAGCGACCCGTAGCCACTGACCGCGACACCTGAGGCCGTCAGGGCGTCGCGCAGGGTCTCCCCCAGCGCGTTGAGCCGGTCGATCCGATCGCTACCGAAGTCCTCGAGCGCCACCAAGCCGGCGGTCATCGACACCGGGTTGGCGCTGAAGGTCCCGCCCCATCCGACCGGGCGCTCGGCCAGCGGATCGAAGATCGCCATCACGTCGCGACGACCCCCGACGGCGCCGACCGGAAAGCCCCCGCCGATGACCTTTCCCAGGGTCACCAGGTCGGGTTCGATGCCGTACTGCTGGTGCAGACCGCCGGTCGCCAGGCGAAAGGTGATGACCTCGTCGACGATCATCAGCGCGCCCGCGGCGCGGGTCACCGCCCGCACGTGACGCACGAACTCGTCGGACGCCCGTTCGAGGCCAGCCCGGTTCGGCATCAAGTCGATGATCACCGCGGCGACGCGTGGGCCGTACTGCGCCATCGCCGCGTCGAACCGGAAATCCTCGCCCCGCGGGACGACCACGGTCGCGGAGGCGACCGTTGCCGGGATGCCCGGCGCGTCCGGGTCCACGACGGCGTCCGCCGTCCCGTGGTAGCTGCCGTCGAACCGGAGCACCAGGTCTCGTCCGGTGAAGGCGCGGGCCGCCCGGATGGCCGTCATCACGGCCTCGGTACCGGAGTTGGAGAACCGCCACCGGTCGATCGCCGTCCGGGCGGTCAGGTGTTCGGCCAGCGCCACTTCCGACGGAGTCGGCAGGCCGAACGCCGACCCGGTATCGAGCACGGCCGCCACCGCGGCCCGCACGCCCTTGTGCCCGTGACCATGGATGAGCGCCGTGTAGTTGTTGTTGCAGTCGATCACCCGGTGACCGAGCTGGTCCACAACCCACGCACCGCTACCGCTCTCGGCGAAGGGCGGCGTGGGCGGCACGAAGACCGTCGTGCGCGTATTCCCGCCCGGCAGCACCGCCCGCGCCCGGTGTGCCAGCGGATGGTCGTGATACGCGGAAAGGGTCGGGCGCGACACCGTCATCGCCCCACGACGATCGTCCGGCTCTGCTCCTTCATGAACCCGGGCAGGTACCAGTACCCCAGTCCGCCCTTGCCGGTCGACCCGCTGCGTTTCCACCCGCAGAACGACTGGACGCCAGGCCATGCTCCCGTGGTGGCACCCGCCGCGCGGTTCACGTAGATCACGCCGGCCTCGATGTCGGCGACGAACCGGTCGATCTCCCGCTGGTCGGCACTGAACAATCCGGCGGACAGCCCGTACCGCACGGCGTTGGCCTCGGCCATCGCCTCGTCGAACGTCGAGACCCGGATGACCGTGAGGAACGGTGCGAACAGCTCCTGGCGAGTCAACGCGTGATCACGTGGGAGGTCGGCGACGACGACGGGCGAGAAGAAGTTGCCCTCCAGTCCGTGCACGCGACCGCCGGTGAGGACGGCTCCCTCGGCGCGCGCCTGCGCGATCGCGGTGTCGACCCGTTGGGCGATGGCGTCGTCGACCACCGGACCGAGGTCCGTGCGCGGGTCGAGCGGATCCCCAACCACCAGCTCCTGGGCGGCCTTCACAATGCGGTCGACCAGCTCATCGGCCACGGCATCGACCACGACCGCGCGACGGCAGGCGCTGCACTTCTGCCCGGAAAGCCCGAAAGCCGACCGGATGATGCCCGACGCCGCGTCCGCGAGGTTCGCCGACGCGGCAGCGACGGCCGGATTCTGCCCGCCCATCTCCGCGAGCACCGGCCTCGGCAGCCCGGACGGCGAAGGGGTGGCGAGAAGCTGCCAACCCACGTCAGCGGAGCCGGTGAAAGCGATCCCGTCCACGTCCGTGGCAGCCAGCGCGGCGCCGACCGCGGGCCCGCCGTGCACGATGTTCAGGACCCCGACCGGCAGGTGGCCGCGAAGGAGTTCTGCGACGGTCGCTGTGGAACGAGGAGTCTTGTCCGACGGCTTGAGCACCACCGTATTGCCCGTGACCAGGGCGCTCACTGTCATGCCAACCGCGAGCGCGACAGGAAAATTGAACGGCGAGATAACGGCGAACACTCCGTACGGGACGAGAACGTCGTAGTTCTTCTCGCTGTCGGTCGACCTCAACGGCACCCAGTACCCGTCGTTGCGCTCCATCAACGAGCAGTAATGCTCGATCATGTCGACGACTTCCTGGGTCTCCCCGACGGCTTCCAACCTCGTCTTGCCCGTCTCGGCCGAGACGATCGCGGCTAGCTCGCCGACCTTCTCCTGGATCTTGGCCCCGGCCGCGCGCAGCCGGGCCACTCGCTCGGTGTAGGGCGTAGCCCGCCATGCCTTGAACGCTGCCTTGGCGCTGGCGACAGCGTGATCGACGACCTCGGCACTCGCTTCGCGTGCCGCGCCGACCCGCGCGCCAGACCTGCACGGATCAAACCTCTCGATCAAGTCGCCCGCCTCGATCTTCGCTTCACCGACGAGGTGTGGCTCCACCGGCGAGGGGATCGCGCGGAGGCGCGCCAGACCCTCCTCGAACCGGCGCTCAAGATCGTCGTTGCCCAACGACGATGACGAGTAGTCCACCCGTGGAGCCATCAATTTCTCCCTGTTCCGCCGGACGTCCAGCACGTTCGGCGCGTTCACGCGTCGACATGGTGCGTAAACATACAGCACTGTCGATTTAACTGCTACCGTCTGGCGTCCAGTCCTGGGCAAGCTCAGCGCGATAGGATCGAGGCACATGAGCACGCCGCCCGACCGAGGTCTCGACCTGCTCTCGACACTGACGCGGCGCGTCCTGTTTGCACCACTGGCGGACCCCGGGCGCGCCGAAACCGTGGCCGAGCGCCTGCGCACGGCGATCAGCCTGGGCATTCTCGCCGAGAACGAACAGCTGCCGCCGGAGGCCGATCTCGCGGCGCAGTTCAACATCTCCCCGGTCACGCTCCGCGAAGCACTCAACGAGCTGCGAAGTGCGGGACTCGTCACCACCCGGCGTGGTCGCGGCGGGGGGACGGTCGTCAGCGGACCGCTTCCCGATCAAGAGAACGCCAGTGTCGAGCAGGTCTCCGCACTCTCGAGCGTCGATCTGCGAGACCTGGCCGACTGGCGCAGGACGATTGCCACGGAGTCCGCGCGCCTGGCTGCCCGCCGCGCATCCGAGCGGGACATCGCACTGCTCGAGCGCGGCGTCGGCAACGCCGAAATGTCGTTGAGCGCGGTCCAAGCACGGCGCGCGGACAGCCGTTTCTTCATCGAACTGGCGGCGGCGTCTCAGTCCGCGCGCCTGAGCCGCGCCGCCATCCGCCTACAGGTGGACTATGCGCCGATACTCACGTTGGTCTACACCGACAAGGTGACCCGCAGGGGCGCGGCGGCGATCCTGCGGACGTTGACCACCGCGGTGCGAGAGGGGCAGGTCGAGCACGCTGGACGCGCCGCGGCACAAGCCGTCGACCTCGTCGCCGCCCGGGCGGCGATGCTGCATGCACAAGGGTGGGAGACCTCATGACGACGCCCTCGAGCCGATCGGACCGGCTGCGCGCCCTCGACGGCGCCGCGTCCGCCATCCTCGCCCTCACCGCACCCGTGTTCGCACACCTACGGCACATGACTGAGGCCGCACGGACCATGCGCCTTGCCGAAGCCACCGCGACGGGGCTCCTGCCCGCCTCCGACCTCGCCCTACTCGAGCGGGTCTCGGTCGAAGCGATCAAGGGAGCGGAACTGATCACCGGTGCCGGCATGGCCGCCATCTCCGCACAGCACCCCGATGCCGGCGTCATGAACTGGTGGATCCTTCGTGGGTCCGACGTCACGTCGAAACGCCACATCCTCAACCCCCACTCGGACTCCTACTACGACTTCAGCCATTCCCGCTGGTTCCAGGTCCCGACCGATCGCGGCGCGCCGACGCTCATCGCCCCCTACGTCGACTCATGGGGCACCGACGATCTCACGATCACCGCGGCCATCCCCCTGTCCGTCGACAGCTTCGGGATCACCACGATCCTCGCCGCGGACCTCGACGCACGCGCCTATGTACGCGCCGTGGAGGAGATTCTGCGACCGGCGGCACCCGCGGCACTCGTCGACAGCGAGAACCGAGCCGTGGCGTCGACCATCCCCGAGATGGAGACGGGCGTCCGGCTCTCAACCGTTCAGTCATGGACCGTCGACCATCGCGTCGAGCTCGTCGAGCTCGGATGGTCACTGGCGTTGATGGCCACATAGAGCCGGAACCGAGCCTCGACGAGCACCACCTTGACCTTAAAACAACAGGACTATATGTTTTTTCTCGTGGTCGAGCAACGCGTCGTCATCATCGGGGCCGGAGTCCTGGGTCTGTTCACCGCGCTCGAGCTCGTCCAGACCGGTCGGACCCAGGTGCACGTCGTCGAAGCGGGTCACCCTGGATCCGGTTCGTCCAGCCGCTCGGTCGGAATGATCGAGACGCAGTTCCTGACGCGGGCGGATGTTGAGGTGCGCGCCTTCGGTCGCGGCGTGTACACAAGCCTCGAGCGCGATCACGACCTGCCCTTCGTCCACGGGGGATACCTGCGACTCGGGCGCACCGGCCACGACGTGGCCAGATTCGAGAATAGTGTGCGGCTACAGGCCGAGTACGGGGTCACCGATGCGGAAATCCTGTCCGCCCCCGAGATCGGTCGTCGCTGGCCCCACCTGGTCACCGAAGACGTGCCCGCCGGCCTGTTCGGTTCGTGGGATGGATACGTCGACGGGTACGAGGTGAGTCAGCTGCTAGCCCGGTTGATACGTGCCGCCGGCGGCCGTCTCCACTCGGGTACGCGGCTGATCCGAGCAGTTCACGGCGAGTCTTGGGAGTTGACGACAACCAGTGGCACGTTGCACGCGGACGTCGTCGTCAACGCGGCCGGCGGGTGGGGCGGCATTGTGGCCGAGATGCTGAACGCGCCGGTCGACCTCGTGCCGCAGCTTCACGGTGCGGTCACGATTGAGCTAGCCGAAGATAAGCCCTTGACGCCTTTTGTGATGGATTACGTCCCTGGCTCACACACCGAGGGCGTGTACTTTCGATCGGAGCGCAAAGACCAGCTGATCGCCGGCCTGCACACCGAGGAAGTCACTCACGGTGCGGTGTCTCCCAACGTCCAGCTCGGGATGATGAAGTTCGAGACGATCGAGCAGATCGCGACACTGCTATGCAAACGGCTCAACGACGTCGACGATATGCGGGTCGGCCGCAGCTGGACCGGAATCTACCCCATGTCGCCGGACCACACACCCATCGTCGGCCCGCATTCGGCGAATCCGACGGTCGTATGCGCACTGGGCGCCGGAGGGAACGGCATTCAGCTCGCGCCAGCGATCGGTCGCATGGCGGCTGATGCGATCTTAAGGCGCCCCCCGACATTCAGCTCATGCATCAACTGGGCGCACTCGCGACTCGCCGGCCCATCGCCGAATGGTTGACGGAGGGGACAGTCCGCCAACCAGCTACCCATCGACCCCCGAGGGACCCAGACATGTCTCGCCCAGGAAATGCCACCGTGGCCGTGATTGGCAACGGCATAATCGGCCACGGAATTGCCGAAGTGTTCGCGACGGCAAAACATGATGTCATCCTCGTCGGGAGGAGTACTAGCAGCCTGACGAAGGCACTGGACAAGATCGCGGCCAGCGTGGACGAGTTCGTCGATCGGGGGCTCCTCCCAACGGGCAGCACCTCCGACGCTCTGGGACGGATCACGGTCGCGACAGATCTGGCAGCGGCTGAAAGTGCGACGTTCGTTGTCGAAGCCCTCCCCGAGGACATGCGGCTCAAGGTCGATACCTTCACAAGGCTCGACACGCTATGCGAAGCCGAGGCGATCCTGGCCAGCGCCAGCGGTCATCCGGTGTCAGAGATGGCCGGCGGAGTCAACGGCGCTCACAGACTGATCGCCACACATTTCTGGTATCCGCCTCAATTGCTACCTCTAGTCGAGGTATGTGGCACGCCAGCTACAAGTCCGCAAGTCCTGCAGCGCACGTGCGATCTTCTTCGCGGCGCCGGCAAGGAACCGGTCATTCTCGATCGTGAGATCGACGGCTTCATCGGCAACCGGCTCCAGTTCGCGCTGCTGCGCGAAGCCTGGGCGTTGTGGGCCGACGGCATTGCCTCCGCGGCGGCCATCGATGCTGTTGTCCGACACAGCATCGGTCGCAGACTCGCCGTGACCGGTCCCATCGAGTCCGCGGACCTCGGGGGGATCGAGACCATGGTGAGCTTCGCGCAGTTTCTCCAGCCTGAGCTCAACACCTCCCCGCAGCCGCCCCAGCGAGTGGTCCAGCTCGGATCGAGCCAAGAGGTCTCGAGCTACCCGGGCGTCCATCAATTCGATCAGGCCGCGGTTGGAGACCTTCTTCGAGCAAGGCGGGAGGAGCTGTTCCGTTGGCTCCAGCACGATCGGGAGAACACGCACCCCACCTCGTAGCGAGGTGGCTCCGGCGACAGTGCCGATCAGCGCGATGGCCGGGCCACGCCTCGCTTCACCAGATCGTCGACCTCCTCGGGTCCGAGTCCCAGCCCGTGCAAGACCTCCAGGGTGTGTTCGCCCAGACGCGGTGCGGGTCTGCCGACGCGGGTGGGTGTCTCGGCGAGATGCAGGACGGAGCCCAAGGTGCGGAGCCTGCCGCAGGCCGGGTGGTCCAGCTCGACGATGGTCCGGCGAGACAGGACGTGGGGGTCGTCGATGAGGTCCTCGACTCGGCGCACGGGTCCGGTCGGGACGCCGGCCGCCTCGAGTAGCTCCAACCATTCGGCGCGGGATCTCAGCGTGAACTGCCGGCGCAAGATCGGCAGCAGGCTCTCCTTGTGCCTGACTCGGTCCGGGTTGCTGACGAACTCTGGCCGGACGATCAGCTCGGGAACGCCGAGCGCGGTGCACAACGCCTGCCAGGTTTTCTCGCTCACCACCGCAATCACCAGCCACTCCCCGTCAGCGGTCTGGAACGCGCCGTAGGGCACGGTGTCGTCCATGGCGGGGAGCATCACGTGCTCGGCGGGGCTGATGATCCGGTAGCCCTGGGCGGCGATCAGGGCCTCGAAGAGGGTGACCTCCACGAATTGACCCGTGCCGTCCCGCGCGCGAGCCAACAGGGCGGCGAGGACGGACTGGACGGCCAGCGCCGCCGCGTAGGTGTCGGCGACGGTGACGACCAGCAACTCAGGCGTGCCGCCACGGCCCTGGCGCTCCATCACCCCGGCCATCGCCTGCAAGATGACATCGAGTGCGGGGCGGTCCTGGTAGGCCCCTTCTCGACCGAACCCGCTGATCGAGCAGTAGACCAGCCCGGGGTTCTCCGATCGGAGCTGCTCATAGCCGATGCCCAGCCGCTCGGCCACACCGGGGCGGAAGTTCTCCACGACAACGTCGGCTTCGCGCGCCAGCCGGCGCGCCACCTCGACCGCCTCGGGATGCTTCAGGTCCAGCGAGATCGACCTCTTGTCGCGGTTGAGCGCCATGAAGTTCATGCCCTCGCCGCTGAGGAAGGGAGGCCCGAAATAGCGGGCCTCGTCGCCGGCCGGCGACTCGACCTTGATCACCTCGGCGCCGAGGTCGGCCAGGGTCATGGTCGCGTAGGGCCCGGCGAAGAGCCGGGAGAAGTCCAGCACCTTGAGGCCCTCGAGCGGAGCTGGCCGCGCGGTGTCCCCGCAGCCCGACCGGCTACCGCTAGCCCCGGCGTTCATAGCTTCTCGCTGCCTCGACGAACACCCGGTAGACGGCCGTCGCATCGGCCGAGCGCAGCATCTGCTCCGGGTGCCAGAGCACGCCGAGCACAAAGGCCGCCGAGGGGTCCTCCAGGGCCTCGATCTGCCCGTCCCCGGACCGGCCAACCGGACGCAGCCTGGGCCCGACCTCGGCGATGGCCTGGTGGTGCAGGCAGTACACGGTGGTGCTCTCAGTGCCCAGAGTGGTCGCCAGGCGGGAGCTTGCCGCGACAGCCACGGTGGTGATCTCCGTGCGCAGCGCCGGGTTGTCGACGAGCGGCGCGTCACGATGGGGCTGATGCTGGTGGAGGCTGCCGCCGTAGGCCACGTTGAGGATCTGGAAGCCTCGGCAGATCCCGAGGATCGGCAGCTGGCGGGTCCGGGCTTCCCGGATCAGGGCCACCTCGAACCGGTCCCGTGACGGGTCCGGGTCGTGGGTGAGTTCGGGATCTATCCGTGCGCCGTACTCGGCAGGATGGATGTCCGTGCCTCCGGCCAGGAGCAGCCCCGAGCTGCCGTCCAGGGCGGTGGCGGCGAGCTCCCGCTCCAGTCCGGCCACCGAGGGCAGCAGCACGGGTAGCCCACCGGCCTCGGCGATCGCGCGGGGGTAGCCCTCGCCCACATAGTGGGAGGCCAAGGTGCCCTCGGCGACCGGGACGTCGGCCCGACCACAGGTGATCACGATCCTGGGCCGTAAGTCAGTCATCGAGGTCGGGCAGAAAGTTGAAGGTGAACGGGTATCCCACCGGGACCGGCTCCACGTCGAGCTGGGCGGCGCAGCCGGGGCAGTAGAACTCGCGGAGCAGCTGCCAGTCTGGATCCGCCCCGTGGTTCTTCAGGTAGACCACGCCGTCCTGTGGGTGGCGCTCGTAGACGAGCGCCTCCTCCTTCCAGTTCGTGCGGTAGTCCCCGAACTCGTGCCCGCAGCGGCACTTCACCACGCGCTGGCCATCGGCTCGCTCGACCACGAAGAGGTGCTCCTGCAGCGGGACCAGGATCCGCTCAACCCAGGCCACCGACTGTTGCTCGAGCTCGAGCACGGTCTGGAAGCGGTCCGGCTCCTTCTCCCGTTGGAGACGGAGGACCTCGCTGAGGGGGAGCACACCGTCGAGCAGATCCCGGATCATGTGCTGGGGGTGGTTGGTCACGCCGGCACCTCGTAGTCATCAGGTAGGGACCAGAAGGAACGGAACTCTTCGGCCCACTTGGCGGAGAAGGACAACACGTCGCGGTAGAGCGCGGCGGTCGGGGCCGGAATGTCACCGGTCAGCAATCGCTCACGGACCCGGGCCTTGTATTCGCGTGCCGGCATGGCGCGGGCGAGCCGTTGCGCGCGCAGATCCTGGCGGAGCTTTGTGGTGGCCGCGGTATCGACCTGATGGACGCCGGCATCGTCCGCGACAAGCGCGACGCCGTACACCTCGGCGGCGCGGCGTGCGCCGGACAGGCCGTCGTTGACGTCGCGCACGACGTGCTCCGGGTTCCGCTCGAGGGGGTCCCCGAAGCCGCCTCCGTCGCCGCTGACCACCGAGAACAGGCTGTACTCTGGCAACGAGCGAGCCGGGTAGTTCTGCCCTGGGACGAACTCCCACTCGCCGTCGAGCTGGGTGACGAAGTCGGGCAGTTCGGTATCAACACCCTCGCCGTTGGGCAGTTGCTCGCCGCGGGCGATCAGCTCCCGGACGTTGGTGTTGCGGCCGACCCACAGCCGCAGCGGCGACCCAGGGTAACCGCCCATCAGGCCCGCCGTGGAGAAGATCGGAGGCGATCCGAATGAGCCCATCTCCATGTCGATCCCGTCCGGGATGAGGTAGAGCGAGTGGATGCCGTTGCCGCCGCGGAACTTCCCGAAGCCGCCGCCGTCGCGGCGGATCTCGCGGGCCAGCCAGAGCTGCGGCATCTGTTGCTCCCACACTTCGGCATCGCCCATGTCACCCTCGGCGTTGAAGTCCGAGAACGAGGTGTCGAGCCCGTCCATGAAGCTGGTGGCGTACATCCCGGACGAGGCGAACTCGAAGCACTGGCTGCCGAACAACCGGCCGTACTGGTCGGTCCCGCCCGCCAGGTTGCCACTGGTCAGAGGGCCTGAGGCGTGTACCTCCTCGCGGTAACCCATCGCGTAATAGGCCCGAGAAACCGCCTGGGCGCAGGCCTGCATTCCACCGTAGGCGGGCCCCCACAAGGTGGTGGGTAGCTGGATGTTGTTGGGGTTGCAGGCACTGCCCAGCGGCACTTGAAGGTCTACGGCCAGGAACGTGCCGTCGTTGTACTTCAGGTCGTAGAAGACGTTCTGGATCAAGCCGTTGAACAGCATGCCTTCGAAGAGCGGGAGCGTCGCCTGGAAGGGCTGCTTCCTGGCGGTGGGCAACCCTTCGTAGTCGAGCCGCAGCCGACCGTCCTTCGTCACCACGAGCTCGCACGGGCTGTGGAAGACGCTCTCCATGCCCGGCAGCGTCACCCCCCGCCAGGCCACCTCCCGGTAGCGACCAGGAAAGAGGCTGAGTCGCACCTTCTCGCGGGTGGCCCGCATGGTGTCCTCGATGTACTCCCGCGACACCTTGCGGTAGAAGTCCAGACCGACCTCCGCCACGAGGCTCTTCAGCGCCGACCGGATCAGCATGTTGCCGGTGAGCTTGGCTCGGTTGTCCGCGAGCCAGGAGACCGAGCTGCGCACGCCTCGGTCGACCAGGATGTCGAGGTCTTTGCGTAGCTCGTCGTTCTCGCCGACCTTAGTGCACGGCATGATCAGCCCCTCGGCGAACCGACTGGTGAACGAGCTTCCCATCGCACCCGGTTCGACCGCGCCGGTCTCCGTGACGTGGGTCAGGCCGCCGATCCAGCCCTCCAGCCGCCCGTCAACGAACAACGGGGTGATGAGCATCTGGTCGGAGGGGTGGCCGCCGCCGATGAACGAGTCGTTGTTGAAGAAGAAGTCACCCTCGCGGATGCCGACCTCGGTCTCGTAGTCGTTCTCGATCATCCATTTGATCGCGCGACTCATCGTGTGCACGTGGATCATCAGCCCGGTGGAGAGGCAGATCGCGTCACCCTCGGGTGTGTAGAGCCCGAAGATGATCTCGCCTTGCTCCCGGGTTGACGGCGACGCCGATATCGACAGGGCGACCTCGCGCGCATTGGTCAGTGTCTGCGTGAGTTGGGTGAACAGGACCTCGAAGGTGATCGGGTCCTTCTCCTTCAGGCTCAGCTCGGGTTCGAAGACCCCGGAGGCCCGGATCCGTGCCTCGACGTCGGCGAGCCGCTTCCTCAGGCTTGTCCCCGCGGTGATCATCTCGGTGGTCATGACTATCCCTCGATCCAGACGGTCTTGAACTCGTCGATGCGGGCGGCGCGGTCCGGTGGGACGACAAGCGTGGTGGTGGTCGCCTCGATGACGGCTGGCCCTTGCACGACGTTGCCCGGTACCAGTGCCTCCCAGCGGTAGCGCGGGGTCGGATGCCACTCACCGCGCCAGTAGGCCGGCCGGACGTCGTAGCGCGCTTCTCCTGGGTCCGCTGCCCGCAGGTCTTGCTTGACCAGCCATGGCTTGACCTTCTTCGCCGCGGCAACGAGCCCGACCTCGAAGATCTCGTAGCCGGCCTGGGGGAACTGGGCGCCCTTCGCATAGACCTTGGTGTAGAGCTCCTCGAACGCGGCCAGTACGGCGCGCACGTCGCCCGGCGTGGCGCAGCGAGACACCGGCGACGGCGTCACCAGGTCGTTGAGCTGCCGGCCGTAGCGCACCATCGCCAGCGGCCGCAGGCTGATCTGCTCGCGGCGGAAGCCCTCCCGCTGCATCTGCTCGATCGCCTGGTCCTCCAGCCTCGACCACGCCCCGGTCAGGCGTTCGGCGACGGCCAGCAGCGTCGCGTCGTCCGCCTTCGGTGGCAGGACGACATTCACCGCGCGGTGGTAGTGGTGCTCGTAGTCGGCGCTCGCGGCACCGAAGGCGGTGAACGTCGCGGCGTACGGGAACGTCAGGGTCGCCTTGAGCGGCAGTCCCTCGGTGTAGCCGCACAGGTGGCTCGGCCCGGCGCCACCGAAGCCGAGCAGGACGTAGTCCTGCAATCGGGAACCACGCAGCTCCACCAGCCCGGTGACGGCCTCGCGCATCCGCGTGTCGATGACGCGGCGGATACCGTCCGCGGCCTCCTCAACCGTGAGGCCCAGCGGCTCGGCGATCTGGGTGCGGATGGCGGCCCGCGCGGCCTCCTCGTCGAGGCCGACCTGGCCGCCGAGGAGCCCGACCGGGTTGAGGTACCCGAGCACCAGATCCGCGTCGGTGACCGTCGGCTGAGTGCCGCCACGGCCGTAGCAGACCGGCCCCGGCTTCGCGCCAGCCGACTGGGGGCCGACCACCAGCCGCCCGGTCAACTGGTCGATCCAGCTCAGCGTCCCGCCGCCGGCGCCGACCGAGTGCACCTCCATCATCGGCAGCGACAGCAGCAGGCCGCCGAGCACCGGTTCCCGGTCGATCCCGATGAAGCCGCCGGAGACCAGGCCGACGTCGAAGCTGGTCCCGCCGACGTCCGTGCTGATCAAGTCCTTGAAGCCGTACAGCTCGCCGATGAAGCGCGCCCCCACCAGGCCACCGACCGGGCCGGACATCGCGGTGTCGATGGCGCGGACGTGGCGCGCCGGAGCCAGGCCACCCGCCGACTGCATGACCTGCAGGTCACCGGAGAAGCCGCCCGCCTGCAGATCGCCCTCGATCCGGGCCAGCGCCTGGAGCGTGGTCGGGCCCGCGAACGCCTCGATGGTGGTCGCGTTCGCCCTAGGCAACTCCCGGAGTGTGGGGCTGACCTCGCTGGAGAGGTAGACCGGCACGTCCTCGCGGCCCAGTCCACGCAGCTCCTCGAGGGCTATCTCACGGGTCCGCACCTCGTGAGCGTCGTTGAGGAAGGACCATAGATACGTCACCACGATTGCGTCGGCACCGGCGCGCACCAGCTCTTGTACGCCCAGGCGCACGTCCTGCTCACGCAGCGGGATGATCTCCGCGCCGACCGAGTCGTACCGCTCGGTGACGCCGCAAACCCGCGACCGGGGAATGAGTGGGGGCTGGCGCCGGTGGGTCACCGGATGGATCCGGTCTACGCGAGGCAAGGTCACCCAGCTCTGTTTGCCGCGCTCCATGGTGAGCAGGTCCTCAAAGCCTCGAGTGATCAACATCCCGGGCCGGCCGCCCCTACGGGTGAGGATGGCGTTGAGCACGGTCGTCGCGCCGTACCCGATCACATCCAGGCCGCCGAGGAACTCCTCTTGAGTGAGCCCCAGGTTCTCCCGCGCCATAGCCAACGCGTTGAGGAAGCCCTCCGCGATGCCATCGGGGGTAGTGGGCGCCTTACCGAGAGCGAAGTCGCCGCTTTCGGTCACCACGAAGCAGTCCGTGAAAGTGCCGCCGACATCGGTATAACACACGACCGGTCGGGCGCCGTTCGGCCCCATCACCCCGTCACCTCTCGCCTGGATTTGCGCGTAAGGTACTCACTGTATTCAGTGAGTACCGACAGTGTATGTTGTGTATTCATGAACTCTGACCTCGAGTTTCTTAGCTGACTGACCTTGGTTTTCTAGACGGCGGCCAGGTAACGCGCGCGCTCCCAATCGCTGCAGCTGGTGATCAGGACCTGCCGCTCACGCTCCATCACCTGACGCCAGTACGACAGCAGGCCCCCGAGCACGTCGGCCGCGAGCGCGCTGCGGTCGAACTCCTCCAGGGCCTCGGGGAAGGTGAGGGGCAGCGGAGGCAGGTCACGGCGTTCATATGCGTTGCCGGTCACCGGCTCGGGCGGGACAGACGTACTGGTCACGCCGCGGTGCCCGGCGGCGAACTGCCCGGCGAAGGCCAGGTAGACGTTGCAGTCCGCGGCCGCGTCCCGCTGCTCGACCCGGGTGGCACTCGCAGACCCGGTGATGGCGCGCACCGCCAGGGTCCGGTTGTCCGCTCCCCAGCAGACGATTGTGGGGGCGAACGAGTAGTCGGCACGTCGGTGGTAGGCGTTCGGTGTGTGGGAGCCGAGCAGGGCTAACCCCCGCATGTGGGCCAACAGGCCGGCGACATACGAGCGACCGAGCTCGCTCAGCGCGCCCGCCTCGTGCATCACGTTGCGGCCTTCCCGCCAGAGGCTCTGGTGCACGTGCATCCCGCTGCCGGCGTTGTCGGTCCATGGCTTGGCCAGGAATGTCGCGTCGAGGCCGTGGTCACGGGCCACGCGCCGGGCGGTGTAGCGCACCAGAACGGCGCGGTCGGCGGCGGCCAGTGCCTCGCAATACTCCACGTTGACCTCAAGCTGCCCGCCGGCGTACTCGGGGTTTGTGGCTTCGACGGGTACGTCGAGGGTGGCGAGGTGGTCGCACATCGTGGCGACCAGCGGCTCCAGCTCGGCGCCCTTGGTGATGCTGTACTGGTTGATGTCGGCGTACAGCGGGCCACCGGTGGCGGTATCGAGCAGGAAGAACTCCAGCTCAGCGGCGGCCCGTGCCTGGTATCCCTCGGTGGCTAGCGAGACCAGCACCCGGCGCAGCACAGACCGGGAGCACAGGTCACTCGCGGAGCCGTCCGACTCCCGCAGGTCGGCGAGCACTACCTGGACGTCGTCCTGCCAGGGACTGCGGCGACAGCTCGACCAGTCCGGCACGGCCAGCACCCGGCCGGTCTCGTCGGCGGGCCCGTCGTAGCCCGCCGCGGCATCCGCGCGCCGGATGGAGATCCCGTGCTCCGCCAGTTCGGTACGGGCACGAGCTACGTGGGCCCGGCCCATCAGGTCGGTCCAGACCAGGTCGGTCCAGGCGGAATCGGTCTGTGAGGTGCTCATGACGCGCTCCAGTACCGAGCGATCTCCCAGTCGGTCACTGCTTCCCGGAAGATCCGTGCCTCGTGCTCCAGGAGCGCGATCGAGTTCTCGATGAAGTCCGAGCCCAGCCACGAGGACAACCAATGGCTCTCGCGCAGTCGCGCGGCCGCGGCCAGGTCATTCACTGCCGGGCCGGGCTCAAGCTCGGCACCCGGCGAACTCACCGACTCGACAAGCGCGCCAACTCCGGCGACCAGCACGGCCAGCGCGGTCGCCGCGTCGGCCTCGCTGCTGGCCCAGCAACTGACCACGTGTCCCCCGTGGGCGGCACTCGACGTGCACACCTTTGGTGGCTCGGCTCGGATCGCGTTGATCGACGGGAACAGCAACGGCCTAGCGTGGCGCAGCATCGCGGCGAGCCGATCGGGATCGACGCCCCTCGCACCGGTGACCGTGGCCTCGATCTCCAACAGCGCCGGCTGGGCCGCGCCAGGGCGGCGAGTCATGAACACAGCATGGCTGCCCCGGCTCCGTGCCAGCTCCTTGGCCGCGCCCTTGGCCACGACCAGCGACTCGGCCAGCTCCATCGGTGCCGCTGGCCCGAGCCCAAGCTCGAAAGCCCCCGGCTCGCTCAGGCCGGCGACCGAGCCCGCCGGTAGCCCGGTGGCGACCAGCCCCCGGAGCAGCTCATTGGCCAGCGCCGTCGCGGCTTCCGCTCCAGCAGGTGTCGGCGTGTCAGGCCCGTCCAGGAAGGCGCCGCACAGGTTGGCCCGCCCGCTCAGTGAGACGCCCAGCCGAGCGGCCCGGTCGACCACCTGCCGCAGGACGTTGACTGGTGCCACCGCGAGCGGCTCACCGTGCACGTTCGCGGGACTGCCGAAAACGTAGGCCTCCCCGCTGTGCCAGCCGACCCGCCGGACCCGGCCGGCATCCACCTGGACGTGCATGTCGGGATAGCCGGTGGTGTAGTTGGTGAACGGCGTCTGTTCGATGACGTCGCACTGCACATCGCAGACGATCATCCCGTCGCAGAAGGCCATCGCGTAGGGCTCGCGCCGCAAGAAGTGCTCGACCGGCACCCGCTTGCCCCGCCACTGTCCCAGCCGGTCGGCGAAGGAGACCCGCACTGTCTGAATGGTGCCTTCCGCCGCGGCCGCCGCAAGCCACCGACCGGCGCCGGGCACCTCGGCCAGCATGCCAACCGGGGCCGGACCGATCGCAATGGCCTCGTTCATGAGCCACAGCCGCCGGCCGGCTTTGCCCCGCGCGGCACGGACGCGTTCGACTCAGTCATGAGCCGTATCCTGCTCGGCATCGCTAATCCACACCTTTACCGCGTCGCGTGACTCGACCAGATGGCTCAGTACCGCCGCCCGCAGCGCCTCCGCGTCGCGCCTGGCGAGCGCGGACAGAATGTCCTCATGGGCCGCGGCCATCCCCGCGGGGTCGAACTGCTCGACCACCTGCAGCATGAACACCCGGCGGCTGACCGGCATATCCCACAGGTCGCCAAGGATCTTGGCGACCAGTCGGTTGGGCGCGGACCGCACGAGGGTCATGTGAAAGTCATTGTTGAGGCGGAAGGCTTCGACCTTGTCGTCGTAGGTCTCGGCGATCCGACGGTTGATCCGCGCCAGTGCGTCAACATCCGAGGGACTCATGCTGTGCAGCGCGGCCTCCGCCGCATCCACCTCTAGGGCGATGCGAACCTCGTAGATGTTCAGCACATCGCGCGGTGTGACCTCCTGAACCAGGAACCCGCGCGCACCTACGGCACGGACCACGCCCTCCTGAGACAGCCGGAGCAGCGCGTCGCGCACCGGCGTTCGGGAAACCTGAAGTTCCTCGGCGAGTTGGTTCTGCACCAGGTGAGCGTGTGGCTCGAAGATGCCGCCGGTGATCGCGTCGCGCAGCGCCCGATAGACCTGCTCGGACAGGGGCTCGCTGTCCAGCCGTCGGGCGTCGTCGGAAAGACTGAGGCGGGTCATGGTTCCTCCCCTGAGACCAGCTGAGCAATCCGAACAAGCTGTTTGCGTACACTGAATACAACATGACGCTGGGCATCGTGCAGCTAGCCCTCGATCTGCTCCCTCTTCTCCAGCCAACTGGACATGAACACGAGGACCATCACCAGGCAAAGCAGGGTGAACCCGAGCGCGGCCGCGAAGGGCCTGTTGTTGACCGCGCCGAACTCCTGGTAGATCTGCTGGGCGATCATGACGTCCGAGGCGCCGCCGACCAGACTCGGAGCGACGAAATCGCCGGACGCCAGGCCGAGGGTGAAGAAGGCGCCTGCCAGGATGCCCGGCCACGACAGCGGCAGTGTCACCTTGGCGAACGTCTTCAAGCGCCCGTTACCCAGGTCGTAGGACGCCTCCACCAGCGACCGGGGGATGCGCTCGAGGATCGCGTACGAGGTTAGGATCATGAACGGCGTGAACACATGTGACAGCGTGAGGATCACCGCGAACCTGCTGTAGAGCAGGTGCACCGGATGGTCGGTGAGCCCGATGGCCCGCAGGGCCCCGTTCACCACCCCGTAGTCACCCAGGATGACCTTCCACGCGTAGGCGCGCACCAGGTAGCTGACCCACAGCGGGACGATCACCAGCATGTACCAGAACATGCGGCGCCGGGTCACTTTGAAGGCCAGAAAGTAGGCGATAGGGAAACCCAGCACTGTGGCCGCCGCTGTCGCGCAGAGGCCGTTGACGAGGGACCGGAGCAGCACCTTGAGGTAGGCCGGCTCCTGCAGGATCCGCAGATAGCTGTCGATGTTCCAGTCGTGCACCACAGGCAGATACGGGCTCAGTGGGTTGACCCGCCACAGCGAAAGGATCAGCAGGTAGGCGTAGGGCACGAACAGGAAGAACGCGATCCAGGCCACGGGCGGCACGCCGAGCGCGAGACCGGCACGCCGCCTGGCGCGACGCTCCTCGACCGGAGGGCGGGCAGCCTTGCCCGAAGTCTCTTTGCGGATGGTCAGCGTGGTCGTCATGAACGGTCCTCGGCGAACGCGCACAGCCGCGCTGAAGGCAGGGTGACCTCGACATCATTGCCCTCGTACAGGTTCGCGCCGTCCCTTTGCACGTCGGCCATCAGCCGCACCCCGTTCGACGCCTCGATGATCAGCCGGGTGACCGAGCCGATCGGCAACGCCGCGACGCACTTGGCGCGGAAGCTGTTGGCCGGCGCCGGCGAACGATCCGCCGCGGCACCGCCGCGGACCTGGACGTCCTCGTGGCGGATGCCCACGGTGACCGGACCTGGCTGAGCGTCGTTGATCTGCCCGAGCGTGAACTGGCCGAGTCCCTGGACACAGGCCTCGGCCGGGTCGCTCATCGCCAGCAGCGCGGCGGGCAGGAAGTTCATGTTGCCGACGAAGTCGGCCACGTACCGCGACGCCGGTCGGTCATAGATTTGCGTCGGCGTACCCTCCTGCACCACCTTGCCGGCCCGCATCACGCAGATGCGGTCGCTCATCGCCATGGCCTCCTCCTGGTCATGGGTGACATACACGAACGTGGTGCCGAGCTTGCGGTGGATCTCCTTCAGCTCCACCTGCATGAGCTTGCGCAGTTTGTAGTCCAACGAGCCCAGCGGCTCATCGAGAAGCAGGACCTCCGGCTTCGGAGCGATCGCCCTCGCCAGAGCGACGCGCTGCTGCTGGCCTCCCGACAGCTCACGCGGTCGGCGGCGCTCGGTGCCCTCCAACTGCACCAGACGCAGCATCTCCGCGACCCGGCTGGCCTGGTCGGCCCTGCTCATCCCCATCGCCTTCAACCCGTACCCGATGTTCTCCGCCACGCTCCGGTGCGGGAAGAGGGCGTAGTTCTGGAACACCGTGTTGACCGGCCGCTTGAAGGGCGGCAGATAGGTCACGTCCTTACCGAGCACGCCGGCCGAGCCCCGGTCCGGGAACTCGAAGCCGCCGATGATCCGTAGCGTGGTGGTCTTGCCACAGCCACTCGGCCCAAGCAGGGTCAGGAACTCCCCCCTGCGCACGGTCAGGTCCAAGGCGTCCACGGCCAGCACCTGGCCGTAGCTCTTGGTGATGCCGCGCAGCTGGACCGCGCCACCCGATCCCGTTACCGCGGCGCTCATGACGCCTTAACCCCGACGAGCAGGTCGAGGTACGCCTGCCGGTTCTCGACCTTCTGCCAGAACAACAACCGGTCGAAGTTCTTCGCGTCATCCAGGGAGTACTGCTTTACCACGTCTGGGGAGACAAGACCCGCGGTCTTGACGTTGGTCGGCGCGTAGCCGGTGAACTTGTTGACCTGTGCCTGCACCTCAGGACGCTGGATGTAGTCCATCCACAGCGCGGCGGTATAGAGGTTGTTCGACTGGGCCGGCACCATCCAGAAGTCCACCCAGGCGGTGGCCCCCTCCTTGGGGATCACCTCGACGGCGTCCATGCCGTTCGCGCGCAGCTGCGGCAGCGTGAACCCGCCGAACGAGTCCCCGACCACGACCTCGCCTGACCGGAACAGGTTGGTCAATTCACCGGCCGTCGCCCAGTACTTGGTGAGCAGCGGCTTCTGCTCCATGAGCTTCTCGCGCACCTGCCCGAGTTGGTCCTTCGACATCTTGTAGACGTCAGTGATGCCCAGCAGCAGTGCGGTGTTGTAGATGGTGGTGATGTCATCCCAGACTGTGATCTGACCGGCGTGCTGCTTGTCCCACAGCACCGACCACGAGTCGACGGTCCCGTTCACTTTCTTGCGGTCGTAAATCACCGGCACGAAGCCCCAGCACATCGGCACGCCGTAGGTGCCGCCCTGGCCCTGCACCGCCTTGTTGGTACGGAACATGTCGTAGGTGTTGTGCAGGTTGGGGATCCACGCCGTCTCGAGGGGCTGGACGAGCCCGGCCTCGATGAGTGACTGCGTGGTGTCTACCGACGGGGAGATGATGTCGAATTGCCCCGCTCCCCCGGTGAGCTGCGCGACCAACTCGTCATTGGAACCGATGAACGTGGATTTGATCTCGGTCCCGTACTGCTCGGTGAAGCCCTTGGCGAAGGACGCGTCGGTGTAGCCCTCCCAACAAAGGGCGCGCAGTTCTTTCGCGGGGGTTTTGGGACCGGATGTGTTGGGGGCCGTCGCCGGGGCCGACTCCCCGCCGCATGCGGCCAGTGCGGCCGCCGCCGTGGCCGTCAGCCCGGCGATTCCGGCAAGCCGCAGGGCACCGCGCCGACTGAAGCTCTTGCTCTGTGCATTCACGGGAACCTCCAGGCGATCGTCAGCCGCCGGCTTCTGCGATAGGTACGGGTGGACGGTCGTCGAGCACCTTGGACGCCAGCGTCACGACTAGTACGCCGACGAGCAGGACGACCACGGTGAAAGCGACGTATTCCGGTCGTGACTCGCGCCGCAGGGTGGACCACAGCACCATCGGCAGCGTGTTGCCCCCATCGCCGGTGATGAAAATGGTCACCGGGATCTCGTCGAAGGACAGGGTGAAGGTCAGCAGCGCCGCGGCGATCACCGACGTACGGATGCCGGGCAGTGTGACGTGCCAGAAGGTCTGGAGCCGATTCATCCCGAGGTCCATCGACGCTTCCTCCATCGCTGGGTCCGATCGCAGCAGCCGGGCGTAGACCGTGGTCAGCACCGTCGAGGTCAGTGCGGTGCCGTGCGCCAGCGCGACCAGCCCCAAGGATCTGGGGAGGCCGATGAGGAGGAAGAAGCTCTGGAACGCCACCCCGGTGACCACACCGGGCAGGACCAGGGGCAACAGGATGAACTTTTGGAACAGCACCTTGCCGGGGAAGCGGTAGCGGTCGACCAGGATGGCCGCCGGCACCCCGAGAACGGTGGACAGTGTCACCGCGGCGAGCGCGACGAGCACGCTGTTGCGGAAGGCAGTGACCAGGACATCGTCGCCGATCGCGTCCAGGAACCAGCGGAACGTGAAGCCCTCGATCGGCAACGTCTGGGTCGTGTTGGTGGCGAACGCGAAGATCGCCACGACGATCATGGGGAAGTACAGGAAGGCGTAGACCAGCACCGCGAGCAGGCCCACGAGAGTTGTTGAGGTGCCGCCCCGACGAGTCACGGGCGTCTCCTTCGTCATGCGCTCTGAGTCACTTCCTCGAGCTGCGAGAACGGACTGTACGCGCTGAATACAGCGAGTTCAATACATTCAGCCAACGAGTCGGCCGCCGAAATCATCGTCGGAGCCAGCGTTGAGGCTGTGGGTGCCCGATAAGCGTCCTACGGCCGTGAACTGCGGATCCGCTTCGACCCCACCCACGGCATGATGATCCGACTGGTGGCGCTTCGATTGACCTTGTGGGTGCCCGAAACTTCGCGCCCGGCTGCTGAGCTGGCGATTTGTGACCGGAGAAGCTGCGGCATGATCCACCAGTGGCGTTGAAGCTGATCTATCAAATGTTCGCGAAACTCATGACCTGGATGGTGCTGCACACCCGGTCCGACACCACGAAAGACATCGAGATCCTCGTCCTGCGCCATCAACTGGCGGTGCTGCAGCGACGAACACCACGGCCACAGATCAGCTGGACCGACCGAGCCCTGATCGCAGCCCTCACCCGACTGCTGCCCGCTCGTCGCCGACTCGGATTGCTGGTCACACCGTCGACGATCCTGCGCTGGCACCGACAACTCATCCGCCGCCGCTGGACCACCAGGTCGGCCCGGGCAGGCCGCCCCGCCGTCCCCGCCGGTGTCCGCGCCGTGATCGTGCGCTTGGCGAACGAGAACCCCACCTGGGGGTATCACCGCGTGCACGGCGAGCTCACCGGGCTCGGCATTCAGATCGGCGCCTCCACCGTCTGGAAGATCCTCAACACGGCAGGCATCGACCCCGCGCCACGGCGGGCCGCTCCGACCTGGACCCAGTCCTCCGCATACAGGCCCACGGCATCCTCGCCTGCGACCCGTTCCACCTCGACACGATCACCCTGCACCGCCTCTACGCGTTCTTCCTCATCGAGCACGCCACCCGCCGCGTGCACATCCTCGGCGTCACCGCCCACCCCACCGGAGCATGGCTCACTCAACTGGCTCGCAACCTGTTCATCGACCTCGACGACGCCCACCGCGGCTTCCGATTCCTCATCCGCGACCGAGACAGCAAGTTCACCGCCGCCTTCCATGCCGTCTTCACCGCCACCGACGTCAGGATCATCAAGACCCCGGCGTGGGCACCACGGGCGAACGCAATCGCCGAACGCTTCGTCGGCACGGTCCGCCGCGAACTCCTCGACCACCTCCTGATCGTCAACCGTCGACACGCCGCAGCCGTACTGCACGAGTTCGAACGCCACTACAACGATCACAGGCCGCACCGCGCCCTGGGACAGGCTGCTCCATCACGACCACTCCCCCACCGCACACCAACCGATCTATACAAGATCCAACGGCGCGACAGCCTCGGCGGCCTCGTCCACGAGTATCAGTGCGCCGACTTCGTGGCACCCACAGGCCGAGCTCGCCCGGCAGATGAACTTCAGTCACATTCCGGTCCGCGAAGCGCTTCGTCGGCTCGAGGGCCAAGGGCTCATCGAGCTCAACCATGCACGCAGCGCGGTCGTCGTGCCGCTGTCCGTCGGCGACGTCGAAGGCATCTACGGGCTGCGCAAGATGATCGAACCCGAACTCGCCGCCCGAGCGGCCGCCCTCGGCTCGGCCGAGCACAGCCGAACTCTCGCCGAGTTGATCGACAAGTTCGAAGACGACGATCCCGAAGCGGTCTGGCAGGCGCACCAGCAGTTCCACCTCGCGCTCGTCCAACCCGCGGCCTCTGCATGGGACTTGCGCACCCTCGAACAGCTGTGGGCGGCCGCGGAACGCTACACGCGACTGGTCTACGACTTCGCTGCGATCGCCACCAGCGAGCGATCCCGCCGCGAACGCGTGCACACCACCATCCTGGACGCAGTGCGTGCCCACGATGCAGACGCCACAAGGGCCGCGGTCGCCGCCCACCTCGCCGAGAACGAGTCGGAAATGGTCGAGCGGATCTCCCGCCTGGAACCGGCACCCAATGGCAAACCCGGCCGGGGCCGCACTGCCTGAACGCCGTCCGTGACCAGCAGCGGCGGTTCACGCGGGACTCGCGCCCGATGCACAGCACAGAACAGTTGTTGAGCCGGAGTCGTAACCAGCCGTTTTGTCAACCGGCCGTCGAGTTTGATGAGGGTGCCTCATCGTGAAGCCGATACTTGCCAGCAAGTCCGGTTAAGACGCCGATATCGAGCGGCTGCGCGGGATCTTCCGCGGCGACTACCTGCACCAGCCGCCGCAGGTCGAGGCCGCGATGGGCCTTCAGCTGGCCCCGTTGCTGCGCCAGTTCGACGCCGCCTGCACGGCCGCTGACGACCTCGCCGAGGCGGCGACCGCCCATATTGAGCGGCACCCGGATGCCGAGATCATCACCAGCTTCCCCGGCCCGGGCAAGCTGGCCGGTGCCCGGGTGCTCGCCGAGATCGGAGACGACCGCACCCGGTTGCTGGTTGGCTTCCGAGTTCATCTCCGGGCCCACCTGCGTCCCGGTCGCCTACACCGCCAGCGACCCGGTGCTCACCGCCTGACGCCGCAACGGCCAGGGATGCGATGAAGCCCAACGCGACGGCGATGGGCAGCGTCCGGGCGCGGTCACTCGGGACGGCGCCCTGGTCAGTGGCCGGCGGCGAAGTGCTGGTTGTGGTGCCGCTGGATCGACCTCTGTAAGAGGCTGGGCACCTCGTTCGCCAGCAGCTCGGCCAGCACGTTGAGCTGGACCTGGATGAGCTTGACCGCGACCGGATCGGCGAGCGTGGGCTCACCCTCCGGGTTACAGCTGATCACCGTATGCGCGGTATTGAGCACCGCCGTCCACGGCGCGGACCGTGGGTAGGACTTACGCGGCGGGGGCACCGCGGAATCCAACTCCCGCGCATGCTCGAAGCGGGTAGTTGTAGGTTGCTCGACGCTTGCCCCGCCCGACTCGCTGCCCGAGCTGGCTGAGCACGGCCGTCGGGCCATGCGTGATGTGCAGTCATCCGAAGGCGCGGATCGCCTGCTCGACCGTGGCGTGCAGGGCGGCATCGGTCTCGCCGGCCCGCTTGCGCACACGAAGCCCGATTAGCGTGGTGGATAGCAGGTCGGCGGCGGCGGCGGGGTCAGTGTCGGCGGGCAGCTCGCCGGTCTCGATGCCGCGCCGGAGCACATCTGTCACGCCTGTCTTCGCGCCGTCGAACGCGGCGTGGACTCGCTGGCTCGCCTCGGGGTCGCTAGCGCCGAACTCGCTGGCGGTGTTCAGCACCAGGCAACCGAAGGGAGTGCTGTCCGGAAGGCCGGGTGTCTCGTTGAGCATGCTCAACAGCCAGGCGCAAAGGAGGTCGTGCACCGAGCCCGGCCCGGCCAGCACCGCGCCTGAGCGCTCGGCTTCGGACTCCAGGTAACGGTCCAGTACGCGCAGGAACAGGCCGTGCTTGTCCCCGAACGTGCGGTAGAGGCTACTGGGGTTGAGCCCGAGCGCATCGCCGAGATCGCGGGTCGAGGTGGCGTGGTAGCCACGTCGACGGAACAGTCGCACTGCTTGCTCGAGCACCTGGCTCTCGTCGAACTCGCGCGGTCTGGGCATGGCCTCAGCATATCGGAGTTGTGGAACGGCTGCTCCCGTATTACTCTCCGCGCTATGGGAGCGATCGCTCCCATAGCCGCGCGAGAGGCTGAGATGACGGCACAGCAGGTCGCGGTAGTCAGCGGCGGGGCAAAAGGTATCGGGGCGGCGGTGGTGGCGCGGGTGCCCAAGGACGGGTACGCGGTGGTCACCGGGTCCCGCTCTGCCACGCCGGACGATCGGGACGGGCTGACTATGGTCCGCGCGGACCTGGCCAGGGCAGAGGGGGTCGCGGCGTTGGCTACCGCCGCGCTGCATCGCTACGGGCGGGTGGACGCACTGATCAACAACGTCGGGGTGTTTCCGGCACGCGGCTCGTTCCTTGAGGTTACCGACGAGCAGTGGCTTGCTGGATTCAAGGTGAACATGCTGGCTGCGATACGTCTGACTCGAGCGATGCTGCCCGCCATGCTGGAGAGCGGCAGTGGCACCATCGTCAACGTCGGCTCCGTGAACGCCCGCCTTCCGTTTCCCTTGCTCGTCGACTACTCGGCGCACAAGGCAGCGCTGACCAACCTCACCAAGTCGTTGTCCGAGGAGTTCGCCCCACGCGGGATTCGGGTCAACTCAGTTGCCCCTGGTCCGGTGCGCACGCCGGCATGGACCGACGACGGTGGCAACGCCGACGCGATGGCCGCGGCCTCGGGGAGCACCCGCCAGGAAGTGCTCGACAAGGGCGTGCCGGCGCTGGGCATCTCATTGGGGCGGATGGGCGAGGCGGAGGCGGTGGCGGATCTTGTTGCTTTCCTGCTGAGTGGTCAGGCCCGGTGGATCACCGGCACCGATATCGTGATCGACGGCGGCCTGGTGAAGACCCTGTGACCTATAGCGGGGCCGCACATGCTGGCGCCGTGCGAGAGTCCGCGAATAGATCGTCACCACCCCCGCTCCAGCGGACGCGAGAAGATCCGGGCGGGCGGACAGCCGGGTCCGGTTGAGGGGTATGAGAATTCCAGCCGGTGGCCAAGGGTATCTCTTGGACAGGCCTGTTCTTGGATGCGAGAAGAGGCCCTTCCGGACGGAAGGTTGTACGGAAAGAAATCTGACCGCGTCGACGACCGCCGCGTTATTCACGTAGGAATAGATGAACTTGACGTCGAGCTCCACTGACCAGAACCTCATCCATCGAGGAAATCAGCGACCTGATTGCCGGCGGAAACCCTCGACCCGGACGTCGAAGTGCAGACAAGGAAGCGACAGATGCAATCCGAGACAGATCAGCCAGCGTTTCTAGTGACCGGCGCGGCCGGGCAAACTGGAAGACGGGCCACTCAGTTGCTCCTCAACCGAGGCCACGCGGTGCGGGCGTTGGTGCGGGCCGACGATGACCGCGCGCGTGAACTCGCGGACGCGGGAGCCGAGGTCGTCGTGGGCGACTTGTTCCGGCTCGACGACGTCAGCCGGGCGTTGGAGGGCGTGCGCTCGGCGTATTTCGTGTACCCGATTCACCCGGGTCTGTTGGAAGCCACCGCGGTCTTCGCGCAGGCCGCCGCCGAGACCGGGGTCCGGGCGGTGGTGAACATGTCACAAGTCTCGGCGCGCCGCGGAGCCGGTAGCAACGCCGCCCAACAGCACTGGATCGGCGAACGACTGCTGGATCGATCGCCGTTCTGCGTGACCCACCTACGCCCGACGTTCTTCGCCGACAACTTCATCTACTTCGGCCGCTCGATCGCGGAGGAAGACGTGATCCGCTTACCCTTCGGCGAGGGACGGCACGCGCCCATTGCCGTCGAAGACCAAGCGCACGTCATCACCGCGGTCATGGAGAACCCCGAGCCACACGACGGTCAGACCTACCCGCTCTACGGCCCTGTCGAGATGAACCATCACGAAATCGCCGAGTCGTTCTCCAAAGCCCTGGGCAGGACCGTCACCTACGAGCCCATCGAGATCGACCGCTTCGCCCAGATCATCACCGAGATGGGATATTCCGAGCACCTCGTCCAGCATCTAAGAAACGTCTCGATCGACTACCGGAATGGAATATTCTCCGGTACCAACGACGTCGTCACCAGAGTGGGTAGGACAAGTCCGACGACCATCGAGGATTTCATTAATGCTAGCCGCGCGGTCTATGCGCCATGACGAACCATCACGTACATGCCGGTATCGGCGCCCAACGCTTTGACCAGGTCATCGACCTTGCGGGTGGACACCCCGTGCAGGTAGGCCTCCGCAACCAGGGCGAACAGCGCCTGGTCCACCCGACGGCGACGTTCCAACAGACTGCGCGAGCGGCGCTCACCACGTAGAGCATCACAACGACACCCGACCAGACCTGCGCTGATGCGCACCATGACAGCGAGCTAGTGGCCTCGTGTCGGCGGCTTACGAATCTGACGCCTCTTACCAACGGTAGCTCGTGCCCGGATTTGCGTGGAAACGGCAGCAGCGAAGTCGACCCACCTTAGTGAAGGAGTACCCGTGGAAACCATCCAAGCCCCGGCCGCGCCGACCCGGGCCGAGCTGACCCAGAGGGCGGCCGACCTGGTGCCACTGCTGCGGGCCAACGCCGGGTGGCAGGAGGAGAACCGGCGCCTGCACGACGGGACGGTCAAGGCCCTGGCCGATGCAGGCATCCTGCGGATGCGGATGCCCGCCCGCCTCGGCGGCTACGAGGCCGACAGCGGCACCCAGCTGGACGTCTCCATCCAGCTCGGCCGCGGAGACGGCTCCGCCGCGTTCAACACGGTGGCCTGGTGGGTAGCGTCCTGGATCCTCGGCCTGTTCCCCGACGAGGTCCAGGAGGAGGTCTTCACCAGCGCCGACGTGCTCGTCTGCGCCACGCTCGCGCCGACCGCGATGGCGAGGGCCGCGGCGGGCGGCGTCCGGGTCTCCGGCAAGTGGGCCTTCAACAGCGGCGCGGCGCACAGCAGCTGGAAGCTGCTGTCGGCGATCCTGCCCACCCCTGACGGCGAGAGCGCGGCACCGATCATCGCGGTCGTGCCGATGAGCGAGCTGCAAGTGATCGATGACTGGCACGTTGCAGGACTGCGGGGCACCGGCAGCGTGAGCACCGCCGTTGAGGACCTGTTCATCCCGGCGCAGCGGTACCTGCCGATCTCCAGCCTGCTGCAAGCGGAGTCCGCCTCGAAGCTGAACGCCGGCTCGCCGCGCTACAGCGGCCCCGCGATCGGCCACATCTCCGCCACCGAGCCCGGCAAGCTGATCGGCCTGGCGATGGCGGCCAAGGAGGCGTTCCTCGAGCGTATGGAGTTGCGCGGCATCGCCAACACCACCTACTCCCGCCAGGCCGAGGCACCGGTCACCCACCTGCACCTCGCGGAGGCCTCGCTCAAGATTGACGAGGCCGGATACCACGGCCGCAGGCTAGCCGACCTGGTCGACGCGAAGTCCGCCACGGATGAGCCGTGGACCCTGCAGGAGCGCGCCTACGCCCGGGTAGCGGTGGGCCGGGTCTGCCAGCTGACCCACGAAGCCGTCAACATCCTGGCCCTGGCCAGCGGGGCCAACTCGTTGTACTCCAGGGTGCCGATCCAGCGGATCCAGCGCGACGTGCAGGCGATCACCCTGCACGCGCTGCACGTGCCGAGCACGAACCTGGAACTCTACGGGCGCGTCCTGTGCGGCCTCGAGCCCAACACCTTCTTGGTGTAGCCGCCGAATGGAGAAGTCCCCCGCGAGATCCTGACGACCGGGCCTCGGTAGCCGCCAGACTGGTCAGACACTCCATCGCTCAGTACTGAATCACCAAAGAGCACGCCCTGCTCGGCCCGCTGGGCGCCACGCTCAGGATCCATGACCGGAACCGTAGCGCGGTCGACCATTGCCCTCGTTGCGGATGGCCACAGCGCCGCGTTCGCCCAGATCGCTTTCGCCGCGGGCCAGCTCGACCATCCTGCGACCTGGTGTTGACCGGCAGGATCCGCCAGGCCAGAGGGCGAGCCACCCGGCCCGTCATGTGGTGCTCCTCGAGGCCGTCCCGATTAGCTCGGTGAGTGCGGTTGCGGCGCGACCGAACTCGGGTCAGGCCGGTCGCGCACTCGCGGTGTTAGTCACTTGTCACGGGCTCCGATGACAGTCAGGCCCTCATACTCGACGAAGTCCTCGAAATCTTTGAAGTTCAGGGTGGAGAGAAGCAGGTCGTAGACCAAGCAGCACGCGGCGATCTTGTGTATAGCCGGTCTATGACCGGATGATCTCCGCCTGATGATCACGAAGCGCTGGCATGTCCAGTTCACCCCGGCAGTGCTGCGGTTGCCGACGGAGCCGCTACCGTTCGTGCGGGAGTTGCCCACGGACTGGGGTGGGTGGCTTGGGCTGGAAGGCGTTGTGCCGGGCACGCCGTTTCTCCTGTCGCCGCGTTAAGAGTACGACGTCGCGCTCAACGACTTCTTTCAGAGCGTGGAGATGGTCGGCCACGCCGCGAACACGCAAGCGGGATATGCCCGCGACTTCGCGGCGTTCTTGACGTTCATGTGGTCGGCGAGGGACGGACGGTCCTGGCGCGACGTGACCGAGACCGACCATCGTGCGTATCTGTTTTGGCGGCGGCGTGATCCGGAGGGGCCGCGGATCTCCGGGGCGACATGGGATCGCGAAGTTGCTGCCGTCAATCGGTTCTATCGGTGGGCGGTACGTCGCGGACATGTGCAGGTCAACCCGGTTCCGCAGGTGTCTCGTCGGCCGGCGCGGCTGGAAGCGGATTGGGCGCATCGCGGCACGTTGGACGAGCAACGGCCGGCGACCTACTCACACGACGCGGCTCGCGAGCGGATGCAGTGGCTACCCCCACGGGAATACCGGCGTTGGCGAGAGGTGGGAGTACGGGGTTTTACCAGTGAATGCCTGCCCGAGGAGCGGTTCCGAGGGCGGTGGGCGGCTCGAAACGCGACCTTCTGCGATCTTATGGTGCGCACCGGGCTTCGACTGTCGGAGCAGGCCGCGTTGACCGGTTT
>Ga0137412_10000315_pt1 | contig 33237 bp, 27 predicted proteins | sample CZODoug2_1_16fun_FD_122160 | JGI IMG/M metagenome (GOLD analysis project Ga0137412, IMG submission 122160) | Vadose zone soil fungal communities from Angelo Coast Range Reserve, California, USA - CZODoug2_1_16fungal (Hybrid Assembly) | ecosystem: Environmental > Terrestrial > Soil > Vadose zone...
TAGAGCATGTGCAGGGCGAACCACAGCGTCGAGTTCGCGATGCCGTTGTAGGACTGCCGGAACGTCAACGCGTCGATCGGCAGCATCCGCACGTCGAAGTCGCCGGCCAGCGCATCGGCGACCGCGGGCACCTCGGACAGCCGCCCGGAGGTGGCCCGGCGCGCCATGCCCCGCTCCCGGTCGTTGAGCGCGGCGCAGATCCATACCGCATCCGGCGCCGCGGACAGGGCGGCCTGCATGCCACTGACCAGCCCACCCCCGCCGCGACGCACCTCGTCGTCGCCGTCGTCCACCACCACGATGGACAACGGGCCTCGGTTGGACGCAACGATCAACGGCGCGGATCCCATGTGTACTTCCTACCGCGCCGCGCGGATCACGAAACCTTGATCCGTCGTTCGGGCGCTGATCGCCGGCGCACCTCCCCGAGTTGTCCGCGCTTCGCGATGCTCTGGCGCCGCGAAGCGCGGACAACTTTGACCACGGCAGATCAGATCGACAGTTCCGCCGTTCGGGGTGTCCGGTCGGCGGGGGCGCCGGAGCGTTGGGGACGGCACATCATGACCAGGAACGCCACGCCCGCGACCGCGTAGCTCACGCACAGCCAGGTCTGCCACCAGTGGTGGTGGAACTCGCGGATGTAGGTGTACGGGGCCTGCGTGGACGGCGTCCACCACTCGGGCGCCAAGGCCGGCACCAACGCCAGGACGACGGCCGCTCGGCGCCGGCCCTGGGCGAGCAGCACGAGCACGGCCGGCACGAACCAGACCCAGTGGTGGCTCCACGAGATCGGCGAGGTGAGCAACCCGCCGAACGCCACGCAGGTGAGCGCCGCGACGTCGTTGCCGATGCGCAGCTGCCGGGCCGCGGCGTACACGGCCAGCGCCAGCGCGGCGAGCGCGATCGGCCCGTACACGCTGGTGGCCGGGTGCAGGTTGCGGCTGAACCGCACCAGCTGCCCGTACAGCGACTGGTTGGAGATGTAGGACTGCTGGCCCACGTGATTGGGGTCCCAGAACAACTTCGTCCAGAAGTGGGTGGCGTCGTGCGGGCTGGCGATGGCGCTAATACCGACCGTCGCCGCGAAGCCCCCCACCGAGCGCGCCACCGACGCCCAGTCGCGCTTGAGCAGGAAGTAGATGACGTACACACCCGGGATGATCTTGATGCCGGCCGCCACCCCGACCAGCACCCCGCGGAACCGGGCCGGCACCAGGAAGCAGTCGGCGACGACCAGCGCGGCGAGCAGCAGGTTGACCTGCCCGAGCCAGAACGTGCGCTGCACCGGCTCGAGCGCGAGCCCCAGCGCCGCCAGCGGCGCCAACCGCGACCACGACAGCCCGAGCCGCCGTCCGCAGGTGAGCGTCACCAGCAGGTAGCAGCCCAGCGACAGAAGCGACTGGCCGATGCCGGCCAGCACCGGACCGACGGCGTAGGCCGGCACGTACAGCGCGGCGGCGAACGGCGGGTAGGTGAACGGCAGCTCGGGATGCGGGAAGTGCGGCGCCGAGTCGTACAGCGAGCGTCCGTGCAGCAGCTCGCCGGCGCCGCGGCGGTAGACCGACAGGTCGAGCAGCGGCCAGTGCCACACGTTGTCGAGCCAGCGCACCGACGCGAACGCGAAGGCGAACGCGAGGCACAGCGCGGTGACCCGCACGAGGCGACGATCGATGGTGACCGAGCCGAGGCGACGAGCGATCACGACTCGGCCCGCAAGACGTCCAGCGCGTGCTGAAGATCAGCCGGGAAGGCCGACTCGAAGCTCACCCACTCCCCCGTCGCCGGATGCTCGAACCCCAGCTCGCGGGCGTGCAGCCACTGCCGGGTCAGGCCCAGACGCTTGGCCAGCACCGGGTCGGCGCCATATGTCAGGTCGCCGACACACGGGTGGCGGATCGCGGCCATGTGGACCCGGATCTGATGGGTCCGTCCCGTCTCGAGCTTGACGTCCAGCAACGACGCCGCGCGGAACGCCTCGACCGTCTCGTAGTGCGTGACACTCGGCCGCCCGCCGGCGACCACGGCGAACTTGTAGTCGGCGGACGGGTGGCGGTCGATCGGCGCGTCGATGGTGCCCCGGCTCGGATCGGGATGGCCCTGCACGAGGGCGGCGTAGCGCTTGTCGACCGTGCGTTCCTTGAACGCTCGCTTGAGGACGGAGTAGGCGTGCTCGCTCTTGGCGACGGCCATGACGCCCGTGGTGCCGGCGTCCAGGCGGTGCACGACGCCTTGCCGCTCGGCCGCCCCGGACGTGGCGATGCGGTACCCCATGGCGGCGAGGCCGGCGACGACGGTCGGCCCGGTCCAGCCCGGACTCGGGTGCACGGCCACCCCGATCGGCTTGTCGATCACCACGATGTCGTCGTCGTCGTACAGGACGACGAGCCCGTCGACCGGTTGTGGTTCGGGCGCGGCCGTCTCCGGTTCGGGAAGTGTCACCTCGAGCACAGATCCGCCGTGCACCTTCGCCGACCGGCTAGGGGCAGACCCGTCCACGAGCACGTCCCCGTCGTCGATGAGCCGGGCGGCCGTCGTCCGGGACAGGCCGAAGAGCCGGGCCAGGGCAGCGTCGAGGCGCAGCCCGTCCAGCCCGTCCGGAACGGGAAGCAGCCGCGACTGGGTCATCGATCGCGGGCGCCGCGGGTGCCGTCGAGGTCGATGCCCCGCAGCGCCAAGATCGCGGCGAGCACCGCCCCGCAGGTGATCGCCGAATCGGCCAGGTTGAAGATCGCGAACCGGGACCCGTCGTTGGAGAACAGGCTGATCCAGTCCACGACGTGACCCCGGCCGATGCCCGGGTCGCGGAACAGGCGATCGACGATGTTGCCCAGCGCCCCGCCGAGGATCAGCCCGAGCGCGACGGCCCAGCCGATCGAGTGCATCCGCCGGGCGGTGCGCAGCAGCACAGCGACCACACCCAGCGCGATGACGGTCAGCACGACGGTGGCGCCGGTGCCCACGCTGAACGCCGCGCCCGAGTTGCGTGTCTCGACGAGGTACACGGCGCCGCCGAGCAGCCGCACCGGCGGGTGCTCGTCGAGTTGGGCGGCGACGATGGCCTTGCTCACGATGTCGATGGCCAGGGCGGCCGCGGCGACCAGCCCGAAAAGGAGCAGTCGGCGGGGCTTGGCGGGTGCGCTGGGCTCACCGGCCACCGCGCGGGCATCAGCTTCGGCGTCGGTCACCTGTCCATTGTCCCCGATCAGCGACGCTCCTCACGCTGCTTGCAGACGACGTCGAGAGTCGCCATCGGGAATGCCTTGAGCCGGGCCTTCGGAATCGGCTTGCCACAGCTCTCGCAGTAGCCGTAGGTGCCGGCGTCGATGCGGTCGACGGCCCGGCGGATCTGGGCCACCAGGTCCAGCCGGTTCGCGGCGATGGACAGTTCCTGCTCGCGCTCGAAGGTCTTGCTGCCGGCGTCGGCCTGGTCGTCGCCCGCCCCGTCGCTGTTGGCCAGCTGCAGCTCGTTCAGGTCGCGCATCGAGCGGTCGTACTCGCCCTGCAGTTCGGTGAGCTCGGCGACCAGCTGAGTTCGGACGGCGGCCAGCTCGGTCGGGGTCCAGTCCGAACCGCGCGGCACCGCGATGCGCTCATCCGGTGCGGCCTTGGCTGGCGGGGACTTCGTCGGTGCGGACTTGGTCGGCGCCGGTTTCGCCGGGGTGGTCCTGGTCGGCGTGGCATTGGTCACCTTGGGAGGCGCGGTTGTCGCCGGCGCCTTCGTCGGCGGGGCCGAGCTGGCGGGGCTCTTCTTCGCGGGGGCCTTCGTCGCGGGCCTGGTCACCGGCGCCTTCTTGACCGCCGTCTTCTTCACCGGCGCCTTGGCCGCGGCCTTCGCCGGAGCCTTCTTGGCCGGCGCCGCCTTCTTCGCCGGAGCCTTCTTGACCGGCGCCTTCTTCGCCGGCGCGGCCTTGCTCGTCGCGGCCGGCGCCTTCTTCGCGGGCGCCTTCTTGGCGGGCGCTGTCGTGGCGGACGCCTTCTTCGCCGGAGCCTTCTTCGCGGGCGCCTTCTTCGCCGGAGCCTTCTTCGCGGGCGCCTTCTTGGCCGGCGCCTTCTTGGCCGGCGCTCTCGTGGCCGGCGCCTTCTTCGCGGTGACTTTCTTGGCCGGCGCTTTCTTCGCGGTGACTTTCTTGGCCGGAGCCTTCTTGGCCAGGCCCGCGCTTCCGCGGGCCGACGACTTGCCGGTTGCGGCCTTGACCGGCACCGCACGCGCGCCCGGCGTTCCTCGCGCGGCAGTGCCGGCACGGCGCAGTGATCGGCCGATCCGTCCTAGTCCGGCGGGCATGGCGACCCCTCTCCTCGGCACTACGACAGGCACCGGTCGAGCGTGCCCGCAAAGGCGGCCCAGGATACGAGCCGTCGCACCCTAACGCCACTAACCACGCCGCGTCACGACCGCTGGAGTGCCGCCAAACGCTGGCCTAACAGCTCGGGATCGCCCGCAACGAACAGCACCTTGTCCCGCGCGAGCTGCCCGGTAAGCAGCGTTACTGCCGAGCGGCGCAGGCCGAACGCGGCGGCGACAGCCTCGACCACGGCCCGGTTCGCCTGTCCGTCAACCGGTCGAGCACTCACCGTCACCACGAGCGCCGCGTCGCCGTAGCGCCCGCCCACGGACGTCCGCGACGCGCCGGGGCGGACCCGTACCGCGATCCGCAGCCCGAACGGGGTCGAATCCACGAGCATTCCTCCTTGCGGCCCAGCTATCATGGCGCGGCGACGACGAGGACGAGTAGCCGCGGTGCCCAGCTGCGAGCGACCCGGGGACGGTGTGAGCCCGGGCAGCATGGCCGCGCGTGAAATCACCTCCGAGCACCGGAAGAACAGGCCCACTGGCAAGCCGGGCCTCAGTAGAACCGGACCCGAACGAAGTGGGCGCACGCACCGTTCGCGCCAACGAGGGTGGTACCGCGGCCAGCCCGCCCGAACCGGGTGGTCGTCCCTCGACCGATCGGAGTCGAGGAGTACCGCCGAGTGAGCGCCTACGAGCCCCTGCCCGCCCACGTCGACCTCGCCGCGCTCGACCGCGAGGTCATCGAGACCTGGCAGGCGCAGAAGGTCTTCACCCGCAGCCTGGAACAGACCGCGGGCGGGCAACCGTGGACCTTCTACGAGGGACCGCCGACCGCCAACGGCATGCCCGGCACGCACCACATCGAGGCCCGGGTCTTCAAGGACGTCTTCCCGCGGTTCAAGACGATGAAGGGCTTCCACGTCCCGCGCATGGCCGGCTGGGACTGCCACGGCCTGCCGGTCGAGCTCGCGGTCGAGAAGGAGCTCGGCTTCACCGGCAAGCCCGACATCGAGGCGTACGGCATCGCCGAGTTCAACGCGAAGTGCCGCGAGTCGGTGCAGCGTCACGTCGACGCCTTCGCCGAGCTCACCGTCCGGATGGGCTACTGGGTCGACTTCGACAACGCCTACTGGACGATGAACGCCGACTACGTCGAGTCGGTGTGGTGGGCGCTCAAGGAGATCTTCGACAAGGGCCTGCTGGTCGAGGACTACCGCGTCACGCCGTACTGCCCGCGTTGTGGCACCGGGCTCTCCGACCACGAGGTCGCCCAGGGGTACGAGGACGTGGTCGACCCGTCGGTGTACGTGCGCTTCCCGCTGACGTCCGGGCCGTGGGCGGGTCAGGCCGACCTGCTCGTCTGGACCACCACGCCGTGGACCCTCGTCTCGAACGTCGCCGTCGCCGCGAACCCCGAGGTCAGCTACGTCGTCGCGCGGACCGACGCCGGCACGTTCGTGGTGGCCGAGCCGCTCCTGGCGCGGGTGCTCGGCGACGACGCCGAGGTGCTGGCCACCTACCTCGGCCGCGAGCTCGAGCGGTGGACCTACCAGCGCCCGTTCGACTACGTCGAGCTGAGCGACGCCAACTACGTCGTGCTGGCCGACTACGTGACCACCGAGGACGGCTCCGGGCTGGTGCACCAGGCCCCCGCCTTCGGCGCCGACGACCTCGCCGTATCGCGCCGCTACGGCCTGCCCGTGGTGCAGCCGATCGGGCGGGACGGGCACTTCCGGCCCGACGTCGCACGGGTCGGCGGGGTGTTCTTCAAGGACGCCGACGAGCAGCTCGTCGCCGACCTGAAGGCCCGCGGGTTGCTGTTCCGGCACGTCCCCTACGAGCACTCCTACCCGCACTGCTGGCGCTGCCACACGCCGTTGATGTACTACGCGCTGCCGTCCTGGTACATCCGCACCACGCAGATCAAGGACGCCCTGCTGCGCGAGAACGAAGCCACCAACTGGTACCCGGAGACGATCAAGCACGGCCGCTACGGCGACTGGCTGAACAACAACATCGACTGGGCGCTGTCCCGCGACCGGTACTGGGGCACGCCGTTGCCGATCTGGCGCAACGACGCCGACCCGAGCCGGCTGGTCTGTGTCGGATCGTTGACAGAGTTGCGCAACCTGTCCGGGGTGGAGCTCGACGATCCGCACCGCCCCTTCGTCGACGACGTCACGTTCACCCGTCCCGGCGAGGAGGGCACCTACCGCCGAGTCCCGCAGGTGATCGACGCCTGGTTCGACTCGGGGTCGATGCCGTTCGCGCGGTTCGGCGCCCCGCATCGCAACGAGGCGGCGTTCGAGGCGGCCTACCCGGCCGACTTCATCTGCGAGGCCATCGACCAGACCCGCGGTTGGTTCTACACGCTGATGGCGATCGGCACGTTGGTGTTCGACCGCAGCTCCTACCGCAACGTGGTCTGCCTCGGGCACCTGCTGGCCGAGGACGGCCGCAAGATGAGCAAGAACCTGGGCAACATCCTCGAGCCGATCCCGTTGATGGACCGCCACGGCGCCGACGCCGTGCGCTGGTTCATGCTCGCCTCGGGTTCGCCGTGGTCGGCCCGGCGCATCGGGCACAAGGGGCTCGAGGAGATCGCGTCCAAGGTGCTGCGCACGTATTGGTCGGTGGCCTCGTTCCAGTCGCTGTACGCCCGCGCCAACGACTGGACGCCCGGCGCTGCCGTGACGAGCTCGGGTCGCGAGCTCCCCTCGACCGCCGAGAAGACGCAGCTGGACCGGTGGGCGCTGTCCGAGGCCCACGGGCTCGTGCTCGAGGTCGATACCGCCCTCGAGGACTTCGACACGCAGCGCGCCGGCCGCGCGATCGCCGGCTACATCGACGACCTGTCCAACTGGTACGTGCGCCGCTCACGTCGCCGGTTCTGGGACGGCGACCCGGCCGCACTCGCCACGCTGCACGAGTGCCTGGCGCTGCTGACCCTGCTCATGGCGCCGTTCACGCCCTTCGTCACCGAGAAGGTGTGGTCGGCGCTGTTCGCCGGCTCGGTCGACCGGCCCGACTCGGTGCATCTCGCGTCGTGGCCGGTCGCCGATCCGGGCCAGGTGGACGCGCAGCTCGGCGAGCAGGTGGCGCTGGTCCGGCGGCTGGTCGAACTGGGGCGCTCGGCGCGCGCCGACTCCAAGGTCAAGACCCGTCAGCCGCTGGCCCGGGCGCTGATCTCTGCCCCGGGCTGGACCCACCTGCCCGAGTCGCTGCGCCGTGAGGTGGCCGACGAGCTCAACGTCGCCGAGCTGTCCAGCCTCGCCGGTACCGGCGAGCTCGTGCAGCTCGCGGTCAAACCCAACTTCCGGGTGCTCGGCAAGCGGTTCGGCAAGCACACCCAGGCGGTGGCCTCGGCGATCGCCGGCGCCGACGCGGCGCACTTCGTCGCGGCACTGCGGGCCGGCCAGGCCCGGGTGAATGTCGACGGCGAGGACGTCGAGATCGGCGAGGACGAGGTGGCGGTCACCGAGACGCCGCGATCGGGCTGGGCGGTGGCCAGTGCCGGCGCCGAGACGGTCGCGCTCGATCTGGAGCTGACCCACGAGCTGCGCCTAGCCGGACTCGCCCGGGACGTCATTCGCACCGTGCAGGAGGCTCGCAAGAGCGCCGGATACGAGGTCACCGACCGGATCGAGCTGTGGTGGCGGGTCGGCGGTTCGCCCGAACCCGCGGAAGCCATCCGGGCACATACCACGCAGGTGGCCGACGAGGTCCTTGCCGTGTCCCTGAACGAGGGCGCCCCCGACGACGAGACCGGAATGTACAGCCAAGCTGACGACGACCTAGGCCTACACATCTGGATGGTTCGAGCTGAGTGAACGGTCTCCGGGCGATCTTCCTGCGCGGGCAGCCCTGGGCGGCGCCATACGCAGGAAGATCACGGAATCGACCTGATCTTCCTGCGCGGGCAGCCCCGGACGGCCCTATACGCAGGAAGATCACAGAACCGAATGATCGCCCGCCCGAATCCAGCGGCCAGGCGCCGCCTCCGGCGGATGAGGACAGCGATTAAGCGACAGCGTCGATGCGGTCGGGTTCGCACAGTGAGCAGGGGATGAAGCCGTCCTCGCTGGCCTGGCTCAGCGGGATGGTCTCGGCATCCTGGTCGCCGATGATCTGACAACCCGCGCGGTGATAGCGCGGCCGGCCGTCGACGACCCAGACATCCGGATCAGGGCGCTTGGACGCGGACACGGACGCGGGCACGGCATCGACCCCGGTCTGGTCGGCGTCGTCCGCATGCTTGGCGGTGGCCGGACGTTTGGCGCGAGGCGGCCGGGATATCGCGAAGAATTCGCGGTTACGGTAGATCAACAACCCGGCCACCACGCTCGCCACGAGCGAGACGATCAGCCAGACCGTGCTGGACAGGAGCAGCCCGACGCAGAGGCTCACCAGGGCAGTCACCAGTAGCGCGACTACAAGCACCGAAAGTCCACTCCCCTACGTCCGCCCCCCGAGCGCGAAACGTGACCGATCAGCCGGCGGCGCGCTGTTCCTGGGCCGGCGCCGGCTCGGCGCGGCCGCTGGCGTCCAGATCCCGCAACTGCGACTCGAGGTAGCTCTTGAGCCGGGTGCGGTACTCACGCTCGAAGGTCCGCAACTCATCGACCCGACGCTCGAGGGCGGACTTGCGCTGCTCGAGCTGCGCGGTGATCGTCGAGGCCCGCTGCTCGGCGTCCTGCAACGCCTGCGAGGCCTTGGTGCTGCTCTCGCGCTCGATCTGCTCGGCCCGGGTCTTCGCCTCGGCGAGGTGTTTGTCGGACTGAGACTGCGCGTTGCTCAACGACGCGTGTGCGTTGGCCTGCGCCTCGGCGAGCAGCCGCTCCGCCTCGGACTTGGACTGGGCGAGGTGCTGGTCAGCCGTCTGCTGGGCGAGCGCAAGCATCTGCACGGCCTGCGCGTGGTGTTCGTCAGTGACTCCGCCGGCGCCGGGTGCGGGCTGGGCCTGCTGCGCGGCCTGCGCGGCCTGCTGAGCCTGCTGGGCGGCCAACTGCGCCTGCTGGAGCTGCTGGCGCATCTGGGCGACCTGCTGCTCGGACTGCGCCAGCTGCTGCTGCACCTGGGCGAGCTGCTGGGCCGTACCGTCCTTGCCCTGCGTCAGCGCCTTCTCCAGCTCGCCGATACGGGCCTGCAGTCGCGCGTTGTCCTCACGCGCCGCCGTGACCTCCGCGACGCTGACGCCGCCGTTGGCCTGCGGCGGACCGCCACCGCCCGGGCGAGCCCTGAGGTCGTTGTTCTCCTCGATGAGACGGGCAAGCTCCACCTCGACGATGTCGAGGAAGGCGTCGACCTCCTCCTCGTCGTAGCCACGCTTGCCAATCGGAGGCTTCTTGAAGGCCACGTTGTGGACTTCGGCGGGCGTGAGCGGCATGCGGGTCACCTCGTGATCTAGACGAAGCCGGTCGGCTCCGACGTTATTGCTCGTTGCGGATGATGCAGGTGGTGCGTCGCGGTCGCAAGCCGACTGCGCTCGTGTCAAGCGAGCGAGAGGGCGAGCCACCGCAGCGCAAGGATACCGATGAGGAGAATCCATACGCTCAGATCAAGACTTACCGGCCCTAAACGGACCGGAGGGATCAGGCGCCGGAACAGCTTCACCGGTGGGTCCGTGCTGCTGTAGACGACTTCCAAGCCGATCGCGGCGACCCCGGCCGGCCGCCACGATCGCGCGAACTGGCGGGTCACGTCGACGACAACCCGCGCCACGATCAATAAGAAGTACAGGTACAGCACGAGAGCGACGACACTCCAGAACAGCGTCATCGAAGTGCTCTCCCGCTCGAATCACCGCGCCCGTGGTTGGACGCGTGCCGGAACCTGCCTGACCCCATGCTGCCAGGCGCACAGGGCAAGCCAACACCCGGCGTTCGATTCCTGGTCCAGCGGCGAGTCGTCGGCCTCAGGGGCCTCAGGACTGGTTGAAGAATCCACCCTCCGCGATTCGAGCCTTGTCCTGCGCGGTAACGGTGACATTGTGCGGGCTCAGCAGGAACACCTTGGCCGTGACGCGCTCGAGCCGACCGTGCAGACCGAACGTCAAACCGGCCGCGAAGTCGACGAGCCGCTTGGCGTCGGCATCGTCCATCTCGGAAAGGTTCATGATCACCGGCGTGCCGGTGCGGAAGTGCTCACCGATCGTGCGCGCCTCGTTGTACGTGCGCGGATGCAGCGTCGTGATCCGGTAGGACGGGTACTCCACCTCGCTGTACTCCGCCCCATAGTTCTCGTCCTCTTGCTGGTGGTACTCGCGAGACACCAGGTGGGCGCCGTCGCCGCCGCGCGAGTACCGAGGCTCGGCGTATTCCCCGTGGCCGTTGCTGCGGTCGTAGGACGCAGCGCCGTCACCGAGGGCGTCCTCGTCCTCTTCGACGAGGCCTAGGTAGACGCCCATCTTCCGCATCGCTCCGGGCATGTCGTCCTCCATTACGTGTGTCTCGCTGCGAACGCTAGCCGAAAGTGGGCGTTCGACGGCCGAGCAACGCCGATCCGACACGCACGTGTGTCGCGCCGTGTCGGACAGCCGATTCCAGGTCGGCGCTCATTCCGGCCGAGATCGCACCCGCCTCGGGGTGCTCGGCCCGTAGTCGGGCGGCGATGGCGGCCAGCCGTTCGAAGGCCGGATCGGGGTCGGCACCGAGCGGAGCGACGGCCATGACGCCCAGCAACCGCAGGGATTGCTGGCCGGCGATGTGCTCGGCCAACCGGGGCAGCTCGGCCGCGAGGACGCCGCCCCGAGTGGGGTCGTCGTCGAGGCTGACCTGGGCGAAGACGTCCACGTGCCGCTGCGCGCGCTGCGCCCCGGCCGAGAGCGCGGTGGCGACCTCGACCCGGTCGACGGAGTGGACGGCGCGCGCGTACCGGGCGACCGACCGGCATTTGTTGGTCTGCAGCCGGCCGACGAAGTGCCAGCTCAGCTCGGGCAGCGGCCAGGTCGAGGCGTCCAGTTCGGCGATCTTGGTTCGCGCTTCCTGATCGCGGTTCTCGCCGATGTCGGTGAGGCCGAGCGTCGCGACGCTGGCGACGTCCGAGGCCGGAAACCCTTTGGTGACCGCGACGAGCGTGATCGTGTGCGGATCGCGGTTCACCTCAGTGCAGGCATCGGTGAGACGTCCCCGCACGGTTGCGAGGCTCGCGACCAGCTCGGCCTGACGATCGGGATCGAGTGGCACGCTCACCGGAGGAGCGCTGGTGACACGGTCACGACTTGAGGAAGTCGGGCACGTCCAGCTCGTCGTCGAGATTCACCGGCGTGCGCCGGATCCCCGATGACGGCAGCGGCCAGCGTCCCGCGGGTTCGCGCTCGCGCGGTGGCGCGCCGGCCGGCGCGCCGTTAGCCGGGTTGGGCGCACTGTTGCCCGAGTTAGGCGCACCGTTGCCCGGGCCGGGCCTGCTCGTGGCCGGGGTGGGTGTGCCGTTGGCCGGGTTCGGTAGCGGCGCCTCGATCGGCGAGCCGTCCTCGCGACGCACGTCGACCTTCTTGTACGGCAACTGCCCGCTGTCGAAGCCCGCGGCGATCACCGTGACCTTCACCTCGTCCCCGAGCGTGTCGTCGATGACCGCTCCGAAGATGATGTTGGCGTCGGGGTGGGCCGCCTCGGCCACTAGCGACGCGGCCTCGTTGATCTCGAACAGCCCGAGGTCCGAGCCGCCGTAGATCGACAGCAGCACGCCACGCGCGCCCTCCATGCTCGCCTCGAGCAGCGGGCTGGCGATCGCGATCTCGGCGGCGGCACGGGCGCGGCCTTCGCCCCGGGCCGAGCCGATGCCCATCAGCGCCGAGCCGGCGCCGCTCATCACGCTCTTCACGTCGGCGAAGTCGAGGTTGATCAGTCCGGGCGTCGTGATCAGGTCGGTGATGCCCTGGACACCGGACAGCAGCACCTGATCGGCACTGCGGAAGGCGTCCATGACGCTGACGTTGTGCTCGGAGATCTGCAGCAACCGGTCGTTCGGGATGACGATCAGCGTGTCGCACTCGGCTCGCAGGGCCTCGATGCCCTCGTCGGCCTGACCCGCCCGGCGCTTGCCCTCGAAGGAGAACGGGCGCGTGACGACGCCGATGGTGAGCGCACCGAGCTTGCGGGAGATGCCGGCGATGACCGGAGCGCCACCGGTGCCGGTGCCGCCTCCCTCTCCGGCGGTGACGAAGACCATGTCGGCGCCCTTGAGCACCTCTTCGATCTCGTCCTTGTGGTCTTCCGCGGCCTTGCGGCCCACTTCCGGGTTCGCCCCGGCGCCGAGACCACGGGTCAGTTCCCGGCCGACGTCGAGCTTCACGTCAGCGTCGCTCATCAGCAGCGCTTGGGCGTCGGTGTTCACCGCGATGAACTCAACGCCCTTGAGACCCACTTCGATCATCCGGTTCACGGCGTTGACGCCGCCGCCGCCGACACCGACGACCTTGATGACCGCGAGGTAGTTGTGCGGTGGTGTCATGATTTCCTACTTCCGCTGGCCAACATGGTCGGTTCAGCAACCCTCACCCTCAGGTAGACCGTTAACGTTATGTCAACCTCTGAGCTTCTTGCGACGGTACGTAAGGACCAGCCGCATTCAAGGAAGGCGCGCCGACCGAGTTCACTCCTGTGAAGTTGTCCGCGCTCAGCGGTGCTATCACGTCGCGAAGCGCGGACAACTCGAGAAGCGGCGGGACAGTTAGCGCACGCTGACTACGTCGGGGTTGCTGACGTCGAAGGTCGTGCCGGCCCGCGCGAGCAGCGCCGGCAACACCTGCGCCTTGTCGGCGCTGCGCTCGGCGCTCCCCCACAGCACGGTGCGTCCGTCGCGCAGGTGCAGTGTGATCGCCGACGGATCGCTCGCCCCGATCGAGGACAACTGCGCCAGCACGGCTGGCGTCAGCGCCCCGGCGACCGTCGCGACGGCCTGACCGGTGGCGGTCGCGACGGCCTGACCGGTGGCGGTCGCGCCGGTACCCGTCGGGATGTCGAAGTGCGGCAGTGCGCTCGGCGCCGTGGACACGGTGCGGAACTGACGTCCGCTCTTGTCGACGAGGGTGGCCTTGCCCCCGGCGTCCAGGTACCCGACCGCGACCCGCTCGGTCACCGTGATCACCACGGTCGAGGGATAGCTCACCTGCACGCTCGCCGCGGCGACATCGGGCAGGGCCGCCTCGACCCGGTGCGCGATCGCCCCGGTGTCCAGGCGCAGCAACGGACGTCCGTGCGGGACGTCGGCGACCGCTTGGATCCGAGCGGCCGATACGGAGTGGGCGCCGTGCACGACGACCCGCCTGGCCCCCAGCACCGAGCTGAACACGACCACCCACACGAGCACTGCGACCAGGCCGGCCGCGCCCGCCACCAACGCGATGCGACGAGCCGAACGCCGGGCGGCGAGATCGTCGTCACTGTCGCGGGTGAGGGTGTCAGCCATCGCGCTCCGGTCCGGCGAGCGCCGCCAGGATCTCCGGGCACAGCAGGTAGACGTTGCCGATGCCCATGGTCACGATCACGTCGCCCGGCGCGGCCACCTCGGCGATGCGTGCCGGCGTGGCCGAGAAGCTCGGCTCGTAGATCACGTTCTCGGGCGCGAGCGGGATCTGGTCGGCGATCAGCGCGCCCGTCACGCCCGGGATCGGCTCCTCGCGGGCCGGGAAGATGTCCATGACGACGGCGATGTCGGCGATGCCCATCGCCTGGGCGAACTCCGCCGCGAACGTCTGCGTGCGGCTGTACGTGCCGGGCTGGAACACGGCGATGAGCCGGCCCCCGCCGCCGACCACCGCCCGGGCCGCGGTGAGCTCGGCCGCGACCTCGGTCGGGTGATGGGCGTAGTCGTCGTACACGCTGATGCCGCCCGCCGTGCCGCGGTACTCGAAGCGCCGATGCACACCGCGGAACTCGCGCCACGCGTCGAGCACCTTGTCCAGGTCGAGGCCGAGTTCGACGGCGAGGCCCAGCGCCGCGGCGGCGTTCAGGGCCATGTGCCGGCCGACCAGGGCGCCGACCCGCACGCGCACGCCGTCCAGCCCCTCACCGTGGGCGGTGAACTCGACGCTGTCGGGGTGCTCGGCGATGTCGGCGACCCGGATGTCGGCGTCCGCCGACTCGCCGTAGGTGCGCACCCGTCGACCCGAGCTGTGGGCGTAGTCGGCGATGCGCCGAGCGCCGGGATCGTCGGCGCAGACCAGCAGCACGCCGTTGTGGTCGATGCGCTCGACGAACTGCTCGAACGCCCGGAAGATGCCCTCGAGGTCGCCGTGGTTCTCCAGGTGATCGGCCTCGACGTTGGTGATCACGGCCATGGACGGGTGCAGCAGCAGGAACGACCCGTCGCTCTCGTCGCCTTCGACGATGGCGAGCTCGCCGGTGCCGAGGTGGGCGTTGAGCCCGGTCTCGTAGAGGTTTCCGCCGATCGCGAAGGACGGATCGAGTCCGCAGGCCTGCACGGCCACGGTGAGCATCGACGTCGTGGTGGTCTTGCCGTGCGTGCCGGTGATGGCCACGCACCGCTTGTCCTCCAGCGCCGCCGACAGCGCGGCCGCGCGCCGCAGCACCGGCTTGCCACTCTCGCGGGCGGCGACGAACTCGGGATGCTTGGGGCTGATCGCGGTCGTGTAGACGAACGTGTCGGCGTCGTCGAGGTGGCTGGCGGAGTGTCCGATGTGGACGGTGGCCCCGACCGCACGCAACGCCGCCACCGTGTTGGACTCGCGGGCCTCGCAGCCGCTGACCGGCACGCCCCGCGCGACCAGGATGCGCGCCAGCCCGCTCATGCCCGCGCCGGCGATGCCCATGATGTGTACCCGTCCGAGCTCGGCCAGCGGCGGCACCGGATCGGTGGCGGCGCTGCGCACCAGGGCGGCCCCCGGTGCCTCCCAGCCGGCCGGCCGGTCGGCGTCGGCATCCTGCGTCGGGGTGGTCGTCATGGGGCTCCCTGGGTGGGCGACGGTGGGCCGGGGGCCGAACCGGCGCCGCTCGGCGGCCACCGTCAGAACGTGCCGGGCCAGAACGGTGCCGGCATCGCGCGCACCGGCGTGTCCGGCCGCCCGAGACATTACCGCCAAGGCCTCGGCGTCAGTTATCCGCGGGACTACCTCGCGCAGGATCCACTGCGGGGACAAGTCGACGTTGTCGACGAGCAGGCCGCCGCCCGCCCCGACGATGGGCAGTGCGTTGTAGCGCTGCTCGCCACCGCGCAACGGCAACGGCACGTAGGCCGCCGGGAGGCCGACCGCGGTGAGCTCGGCGCAGGTCATCGCGCCGGATCGGCACAGCACGAAGTCCGCGGCCGCGTAGGCGTTTCGCATCTGCTCGACGTAGGGCACGACGACGTACGGCGGCTTGCCCTCGGGCACGTCGACGACGTTCTTGGGGCCGACGATGTGCAGCACCTGCACGCCCGCTTCGCGCAGGCCGGCGGCTGCCCCCTCCATCGCGGCGTTGATCGCCCGGGCGCCCTGCGAGCCGCCGGTGACGAGCAGCGTCGGCGCGTCGGTCAGCAACCCGAAGTTCAGCCGCGCGTCGGCCCGCAGGTCGGCGCGATCGAGCTCGGCGATCTCCGGACGCAACGGGATGCCGATCGGCGTGGCGTGCGGCAGGCGCACCGCGGCCGACGCCGTGAACACGTGCCGGGTCAGGCGGGCACCGAGCCGGTTCGCGACTCCAGGCCGGGCGTTCGCCTCGTGCAGCACGATCGGGATGCCGCGGCGCCGGGCGGCGAGGTAGGCCGGCATCGCGACGTAGCCTCCGAAGCCCACCACCACCTCGATGTCGTGGCGCTCCATCACCTCGGCGGCGGCACGCACGGAGGCGTTCAGCTTGCCCGGGGTGGCCAGCAACGCGCGGCCCGGCTTGCGCGGCAACGGCACCGGCGGGATCAGCTCGAGCGGATAGCCGCGGGCCGGGATGAGGGTGGTGTCCAGGCCGCGCTCGGTGCCCAGCGCGGTGATCTCGACGGCGGGGTCGAGCGCTCGCAACGCGTCCGCGAGGTTCATCGCCGGCTCGATGTGCCCGGCCGAATGCCCGCCCGCGACCAGTACCCGCGCTCCCTCGCTCATGCCCGCCTCCGTTGCGTCCCGGTGGAACGGTAGGCGGTCCCGGAGCTACGCGGGGCGGCGGGCAGGCGACGGACGGGGGCGGCCCGTTGCGGCTGAGCGCGCTTGGCCGGCTGAGCCCGCGTCGTCGGTTGGGCGCGTTTTGCCGGAGCCGGTCTCGGCTTGGGTCGCGGTGCCGGCTTCGGCTTCGGCTTGGAGCGACGCTTCGGGGCCGCGTAGGCCTTGGGCACCGGCACCCGCAGCCATCGCTCGATGCGTGAGCGCGTGCCGCTCGCCGCCGCCCGCTGCGCCGCGGCGACCGCGGCCGGCTCGTGCCGGGCGAAGGAGACGAGCATGCCGAACACGAGGAACGTGGCGAGCAGCGACGTCCCGCCGGCGGAGATGAACGGCAACGGGATGCCGGTGACCGGCAGCAGCGCCGTGACGTATCCGACGTTGATGACGGCCTGGCCGCAGATCCACACGGTCGCGCCCCCGGCCGCGAGCCGCACGAACGGGTCGGCGTTGCGCCGGGTGATCCGCATGCCGGTGTAGGCGAACAGCGCGAACAGGGCGAGGACGGCGACGCACCCGAGCAGGCCGAGTTCCTCGCCGATCACCGAGAACACGTAGTCGGTGTTGGCGTTGGGCACCCACTCGTACTTGGACGTCCCGTTGCCCAGGCCCACCCCGAACACGCCGCCCGAGGCGAGGGCGTAGAGCCCCTCCACGGTCTGGTAGCCGGCGCCGCGGTGCTCTTGGAACGGGTGCACGAACGTCAGCAACCGCTTGAGCCGGTACGGCTCGGCGACCGCGAGCATCGTGACCGCACCGCCCACAGAGAGCAGCACGCCGGCGAAGTAACGCATCGGCAGGCCCAGCGTCCAGAGCAGGCCGAGCAGGATGAGCAGGAAGCACATGGTCGTGCCGAGATCGGGTTCGAGCATGACCATCCCGCAGACGAGCACGAACACGGGCAGCAGCGGGATGAAGACGTGTCGGGCGCGGGTCAGCGTCTTCAGGTGCTGCTTGCGGGCCAGCAGGTCGGCCGCCCAGAGCAGGATCGCGAGCTTGGCGAACTCCGAGGGCTGCAGCTGCAGCGGGCCGATGTCGATCCACCGCCGCGCGCCGTACACACCGACCCCGATGCCCGGCACGAGCACGGCCGCCAGTGACACGAGCGCGATGAACATCGCCGGATACGCCAGGGTACGGAAGCGCCGGGGCGCGGCGCGCATCGCGAACCAGAAGATCGGCACGCCGACGATGACGAATTCGATCTCGCGGACGATCTGGGTCCAGATCGTCGACCCCTGGTCGTTCGACGCCGAGATGGTGGTGGACGCCGCCATCAGCACGCCGAACCCGAGCAGTCCGCCACCCGCCAGCAGGATCAGCTGCGCGGAGGCGTACGGACGGTCGAGGTAACGGCTGACCGCGCCGGCCCCGGACCGTCGACGGCTCGGTTTCGGCGTCGATTCCGCCGCCGCGCTCACGGGACGGCGAGCGCGTCGATCGCAGCCGTGAACGCCGTACCGCGGGCGGCGTAGCCCGCGAACATGTCGTAGGACGCGGCGGCCGGAGCGAGCAGCACCGTATCGCCGGGACGCGCGAGCCCGGCCGCGGCGGCTACCACCTCGGTCATGGCTCCATCGTCGTTCCTCGCCACCTCGATCACCGGGATCTCGGGGGCGTGTCGGGCCAACGCGGCCGCGATCTTCGCCCGATCGGCCCCGAGCAGCACGACCGCGCGCAGGTGGGGCGCCGCCGCGGCCACCAGGTCGTCGACCGGGGCGTCCTTGAGCTGACCTCCCGCGATCCAGACGACGTGCTCGTAGCTGCCCAGCGACGCGAGGGCCGCGTGCGGGTTCGTGGCTTTGCTGTCGTCCACGTAGCCGACCCCGCCGCGTTCGACCACGAACTGGTTGCGATGCGGGTCGGGGACGAACGCCCGCAAGCCCTCGCGAACCGACCCGGCGCCGACACCGTGCGCCCGGGCGAGCGCCGCCGCCGCGAGCGCGTTCGCCACGTTGTGCGCGCCGGTCGGCCGGACCTCGTCCGCGCGGATCAACTCGGCCGGCTCGGGGCTGAACGCGTGATCGACCAGCACGCCGTCGGCGACACCGAGCTGGCCCGGCCGCGGAGCGTTCAGCGTGAATCCGACCTTGCGACCCTGGGCCCGCGACTCGGCTCCGGCCAGCAGCCGGGCGACGTACTCGTCGTCGAGGTTGCCGATGGCGACGGGAGAATCCCAGACCTTCGTCTTGGTCAGGGCGTACATGCCCATCGAGCCGTGCCAGTCGAGGTGGTCCGGCGCCAGGTTGAGCAGGGCGCCGGCCTCCGGGACCACCGTCGAGGACCAGTGCAGCTGATAACTCGACAGCTCGACGGCCAGCGCGTCGTACCGCTCGGTGCCGGTCACCGCGTCGATGATCGACACGCCGACGTTGCCGACCGCAGGGGCGCGCAGCCCGGCCGCCTGCAGGATCGCCTCGAGCATCCGGACGGCGGTGGTCTTGCCGTTCGTCCCGGTGACGGCGAGCCACGGGGCCGCGTGCGCGTCGCGCAGCCGCCAGGCCAGCTCGACCTCGCCGATCACCTCGATCCCCGCGGCCAGCGCAGCCACCGGCAGCGGATGGTTCGGCGGCACTCCGGGAGTCACCCAGAGCAGGTCCACCCCGGGCGGCAGCGAGTCGAGGTCGCCGAGGAACCGCGCGCCCGCCGCCTCCAGCGACGGGACGGCGTCGGTGGTGCGACGGTCGGTCAGCAGGACCGTCGCGCCCCGCGCGAGCAACGCGCGGGCCGCCGCCGCGCCGGCGAAGGCAACCCCGACCACAAGAACGGTGCGTCCGGCGAACTCGTCGCTCACGGCTGAGAGGCTAGCCGGTGCGGTAAGCCTGAGCCTGGATCTCGAACAGTTCGCGATACAGACCGCCCGACTGCGAGATCAGCGTGTCGTGGGTGCCCTCCTCGACCACGCGACCTCCGTCGAGCACGACGATGCGATCTGCGGGGCGGGTGTTCGCCAGCCGATGGGTGATCAGCACCGTGGTGCGCGCCGGGCCGCCCGTGCTGGTCCGCGACGCTGCTTCGAGGCCGGCGAACACACGCGCCTCGGCCTTGGCGTCCAAGGCGGCAGTGGGCTCGTCCGCGATCAGGATCGGGGCGTCCCGGTAGGCGCCACGCGCGATGCCGATCCGCTGCCACTGCCCGGTCGACAGGTCGTGCCCGCCACGGAACTGCTTGGACAGCACGGTTTGCGGGCCGTGTGGCAGGGCAGCGACCACCTCGTCAGCACCGGACATGCGAAGTACGCTCGCCCATCGCTGGCCGTCCGGGTCATCGTGCTCCAGGCGGCCGACGCGCACATTGCTCGCCGCGCTCATCGGCCAGCGGGCGGGATCCTGGGCGATCACCGCGATCCGGGAGTGGACGCTCTCCGCGTCGGCGCTCGCGAGGTCGACGTCGTCCCACAACACTCGACCGGTCGTGGGCCGGTATAGGCCGGTGAGCAACATCGCGAGCGTGGACTTGCCCGAGCCGTTCTGCCCGACCAGGGCCACGACCTCACCGCGACGAATCGTCAGGTCGACATCGGTCAGCGCTGAAGAGTCGGCACCGGGATAGCTGAACGAAACGTGTTCCAGCCGGATCACGCTCGGGTCGGCGGGCGCGATGACGCCGGTCCGAGGTCGGCTTCGCGCTCGGGCGTCGGCCAGGAGCCGGCGGTAGAAGCCGAGGTACAGGGAGTCCTCGAACAGCTCATTGACTCCTTGCATGGTGTTCGCCAGCGCGGTGGACGCGGTCCGCATGGCCACGACCGCGGTCGCCGCCAGCGCCAACGGCATCGCCCCGACGTACAAGAGCACACCCAGCACTGTGTAGGCCGCGCCGGAGCCCAGACCGGCCAGCGCCCGGCCCGCCATACGGACCCGGTTCTGTCGGCGCGCCAACGCGACCGCTTCGGCCGTAATGCCGGAGGAGATCCGGCGGTCCTCCGCGAGCAGCGTGCCGTGCAACGTCAGCGCATGACGCTCCATGGCCAGGTCCCGCTCGCCGATGAGTCGTTCGAGCACGTAGCGGCGCATGTCCTGCGACACGATCCGAAGGAACGATTCATAGCCGAGCTTCGCGACGCGCATGGCAGTCCATCCGTCCGCGGCAGCGGCGATCAACAACACCGGGGCAAGCCACGGGTTGAGGACTCCGACGGTGGCAACGGCCGCCACCATCGAGACCAGCGACGATGTCACATCGGCCGTTCCGCGGATGGCGGTCTCGACCCGCGACACACCCGTCTGAGCGCCCTGGCGTACCAGTTCCCGGAAGTCGGCGTCCTCCCACGCGAGCAGATCCACCTCGACGATCGCCTCGTACACGGCGTCGCGCGCGGCGTGCCGCACGCGCGGAACCAGGGCACCCTGCACCGCGGCCACGATGCCGTCGAGCAGCGCCCGCGCGGCGTAGGAGCCGACGACCAGCGCTATCGCGGGAAGGGACGCGACGACCCTATGTGGCGTCGGGCCGGCCTCGAGCAGGCTGGTGAACACGTTCGCGGTAGCGAGCAGCCCGAACGCCGTTACGCACCCCGACAGCACCTGCACGATCGCGGCGAGCAGCGTCAACCGCCGGGCCGTGCCCCAGGCCAGCCCGACGACCAGCCGCACTGCGCGAGGCATCCCGCGCAGCGTGCGCCACAGGTTCGCCGCGACCACCTGCTCGTCCACGGTTACCCAGTCCGGCGGCTCGAGATCGTCCAGCCCGATCAGGCTGCTGGCCGTACTCGGATCAGGCGGGACGACCGGTTCGTTGTCAGGCTCGCGCGGCACATCCCCTGCGTACAGAACCAGCACACGCTGCGCCAGGGGCGAACCGCACTCCTCAGCGCCTGCTCTGGTCGAGGAGCGCTACGCCGCGGGACAGCCGCATGCCGTGGACTCGATCTATGTCAGTCACGGGCATGGCGGGCCGGGCACCGAGGCCGCGCTGCCCCGCATGCTGCCGTGCTCAGGTGACCGACTCACGCTCGGACGTGCGCAGGTGTGCGAACCACGCAGCGATACTGCGCTTGTACCCGGCAGGCATGTCCAGCGAGTACACCTCTGCTTCGGCGAAAAGTGCGATGTCGTGGTGTTCATCGGACAGGACGGGTGTTACGGCGTCCACGGCGTTCACCAGATGACACCCGTAGGTCACGATGAATACGTTCGTGCAGGCGATCGAGATGTAGTACATCCAGCTGTCGAGGATCGGTCCAGTAGTGACCCTCCAGCCGGACTCTTCCGCGATCTCGCGGGCCACGCAGTCCTCAGGAGTCTCGCCGATCTCGATGCGACCACCGGGCAGTTCCCACTCGTCGCGAACGTTCTCGAGCAGTAGGACTCGCCCGTCGTGCACAACAACGCCCTTGACCGAGACGGGGAAGGCGCTTGGCTGGGTCACGAAAACAGATTGTCCTGGACGTCAGCCATGGCTGACGAACTCGGCGTAGAACAGGCCTACCCCGAACGCGACCGCGATGCCGGCGATGATCCAGAACCGGACGATGATCGTGACCTCGTGCCATCCGGACATCTCGAAGTGGTGATGCAGAGGCGACATCTTGAACGCTCGTCGCCCGGTACCCGTTCGTCGCCGGGTGTACTTGAACCAACCGGTTTGGATGAGGCCCGACAACGTGACGACGGCGAACAGGCCCCCGAGTACGACCAGCAGCAACTCGACCCGGGACAGGATCGCCATCGCCGCCATCAGGCCACCCAGCGCCATCGAACCCGTGTCGCCCATGAAGATCTGCGCGGGCGAGGCGTTCCACCAGAGGAAACCGAAGCACGCGCTCATCGCGGCGGCTCCGACGATGGCCAGGTCGCGCGGATCACGCACCTCGTAGCACCCGTGCGCCGATCCGCCGATCCCGCACAGGTGCCGGGCCTGGATGAATTCGATCAACGTGAACGCACCGAACACCATGGCCGCGGCGCCGGCCGCCAACCCGTCCAGGCCGTCGGTGAGGTTCACCGCGTTCGAGGTGGCCGCGACGATGATGTAGGCGAGCACCACAAAGCCGACCGAACCGATGCCGAGCGCCTCGATATCGCGGACGTAGGAGACGTGCGTCGAGGCCGGCGTCTGGCCGAGCTTGTTCCGAAACATCAGCGCCAGCACGGCGAAGGCGATCGCTACCACGAGCTGCCCACCGAACTTGGCCCGGGCGCGCAGTCCGAGACTGCGCTGGTGGCGCAGCTTGATGAAGTCGTCGAGGAATCCGACGACGCCGAGCCCGACCATCATGAACAGCGCCAGCAAGCCCGAGGCGGTCGGCCCCCGGCCACCCTGGAACGCGGTCACGAGGTGGGCGACGAAGTAGCCCACCACCGTCGAGCCGATGATCACGACCCCGCCCATGGTGGGCGTGCCGCGCTTGACCATGTGCTGGGGCGGGCCGTCGTTGCGAATCTCCTGGCCGAAGCCCTGGCGCCGGAAGTACGCGACGACGAGCGGCGTGCAGAGGATCGAGCAGAGCAGGGCCGCCAGCGCCGCCGCAAGGGAGGTTCTCACCGGCCCAGCTCCAGCGCGACGCTTTCCAGGCCGACGGCGCGGGACGCTTTCACCAGGACGACGTCGCCGGGCTGCAGTTCCTTCTCCAGCAAGGTGATGGCCGCATCTGCGTCGGGTACCCACTGCGCGTCGCCGCCCGCGAGGTCCGCGCCGTGGGCGATGACCCGGGCCGGTTCACCGACCGCCACGACCCGGGACACCTGCGATGCGGCCAGGCGACCCAGGGCGTCGTGCTCGTCGGTGGCGATGTCGCCCAGCTCAGCCATCTGGCCGAGCACCGCCCAGGTGCGTCCGGCCCGATGGCGCCCGATCTCGGCCAACCCGTTCAGCGCCGCCCGCATCGACTCGGGGTTGGCGTTGTAGGCGTCGTTGATCACCACGACGCCGTCCGGGCGCTCGGTGATCTCCATGCGCCACTTGGACCGTCGTGTCGCCGCGGAGAGGGCGGCCGCGACATCCGGTAGCGGCAGGCCGAACTCGAGGGCGACGGCCGCGGCGGCGAGGGAATTGGCAACCTGATGCTCGCCGCTCAGCCGCAAGGACACCTCGGTCTCGGCGTCACCGGCGTGCAAGGTGAAACTGGGCCGGCCGAGGTCGTCCAGGCGAACGTCGGAGGCCCGCAGATCGCCGCCTTCGCCGAAGGTCACTACCCGGGCCGCCGTACGTGCGCTCATCGCGGCGACCAGCGGATCGTCGGCGTTCAGGATCGCCACCCCGTCAGCCGGTAACGCCTCGACCAGCTCGCCCTTGGCCTGGGCGATCGCCGCCTGAGATCCGAACTCGCCGAGGTGGGCCGAACCGACGTTCAGCACCACCCCGATCCGCGGTGGCGCGATCTCGGCGAGGTCGCGGATGTGGCCCACTTTCCGGGCGCTCGTCTCCAGCACCAGGTACTTGGTGTCCACTGTGGACAGCAGGACGGTGTAGGGGTGGCCGAGCTCGTTGTTGAACGACTCGGGCGGGGCAACCGTCGGGCCCAGGCGTTCGAGCAGTTGCGCGACGAGGTCCTTCGTGGACGTCTTGCCCGACGATCCGGTGATGCCCACGACCAGGATGTCGGGCAGCCGGCGGATCACCACGGACGCCAACGCCGACAGCGCGGCCAGCCCGTCGGCCACCAGGATGCTGGGCCCCTCGACCGGTCGGGTGACGATGGCCGCAACGGCCCCGGCGGCGCGGGCGGAGTCGACGTAGTCGTGGCCGTCGACGTGCTCGCCGAGCAACGCCAGGAACAGCCCGCCGGGCCGGGCCTTGCGCGAGTCGAACTCCACCGGCGCGTACACCCGGGTGTCCGGGTCGGCGCCGGACAGGCGGCCGCGAACGGCGGCGGCGACGTCGCCGAGGGTCATGTCGATCAACCGATGCGCTCCTGGATCGCCCGACGCACCACGTTTCGATCGTCGAACGGGTGGACCACCCCGGCGACCTCCTGCCCGGTCTCGTGCCCCTTACCCGCGATGAGCACCGTATCGTGCGGGCCGGCCGCGACTACAGCCGCCTCGATCGCCTCGGCCCGGTCGCCGATCTCCACCACCCGCTCGCGAAGCTCGGCCGGGACGCCGGCGAGCATTGCCGCCCGGATCGCCGCCGGATCCTCCGATCGCGGGTTGTCGTCGGTGATGATCAGTTGGTCGGCGTTGCGAGCCGCGACCTCGCCCATTAGCGGCCGCTTGGCCCGGTCACGGTCACCGCCACAGCCCAGCACGATGATCAGCCGGCCCCGGGTCAGCGGTCGCAACGCACGCAGCGCCCCGTCGACGGCAGCGGGTTTGTGGCTGTAGTCGACGATGGCGAGGAAGGGCTGGCCGAGGTCGATACGTTCCATACGTCCAGGTACGGAAGCGTCCGCGATCGCCGGCGCGGCCACCTGCGGCGGCACGCCCGACGCGTCGAGGACGGCCAGGGCGAGCAGCGCGTTCGCCACGTTGTACGCGCCCGGCACCCGGCATCCGGCGGTGAGATCGACGCCGGGGCCGCGCACCCGGAAGGCGGTGCTGCCGTCCGGCTCGGCCCGCACGTCGGTCGCCCGCCACGTCGCGTCGCTGCCCGACGTGCTGACCGTCACCGCGGACGGACCCACGGACGCCGCCAGGCGCCGGCCCCACTCGTCGTCCACGACGATCACCGGCCGGCGCGCACGTCCGTCGAACAGGCGCGCCTTCGCGGCGAAGTAGTCCTCCATGTCGGCGTGGAAGTCGAGGTGGTCCTGCGAGAGATTGGTGAACGCCCCGACCGCGAACTCGATGCCGTCGACGCGACCCATCGCGAGGGCGTGACTCGACACCTCCATCGCCACCGTGTCGGCGCCGCGCTCGCGCATCACGGCGAGCAGGGCCTGCACGTCGGGCGCCTCGGGGGTGGTGAAGCCAGTCTTGACGGCGTCGTCGCCGATCATTGTGGCGACGGTGCCGATCAACCCCGACGAGCGCCCGACGGCGGCCAGCCCGGCCCGGATCAGGAATGTCGTCGTGGTCTTGCCGCTCGTCCCGGTGACCCCCAGCACCGACAGGGCCCGGCTCGGCCGTCCGTAGACCTCGGCCGACACCTCCCCCAGACGCGCCCGCACGTCGTCGACGACCACCACCGGACCGGCCGGGAGCATCTCCGCGCCGGCGGCGTCGGTGAGCACCGCGATCGCACCCGACGCCAGTGCCTCGGGCGCGAACTGAGCGCCGTGGCACGTACGCCCGGGCAGCGCCGCGAACAGGTCACCGGGCCGCGCCCGCCCGCTCGTGGACGTGATGCCGGTGACCGCGACGTCGGCACCGACGAGCCGCCCACCGGCCAGGTCGGCGAGCTCGCCGAGCGATCGGGGCTCCACGTTGCCCGGCCGGGGCAGGGTTTCCATCGTGCTGGCGTGCGACACGTCAGCACACGGTACTGGGGCTCGCCATTCGGGTCGTCGCGTCGCACACCTGCAAGGGCACGTGCTTGGACTGCGACCCGGTCGGCGGGATCCGTGCGTGCTGCAGCTCGTAGGTGGCGATCTCGTGGTACAGCGGCGCGGCGACGTCGCCGCCCTCCAGCCCGTGGGCCGGGTTGTCGACCATGATCGCGACGACGAACTGCGGGTTGTCGGCCGGTGCGATGCCGGCGAAGGTGTCCCAGTTCATCCAATCGCTGTACTGCCCGCCGTGGTTCGGGTCCGGCTGCTGGGCCGTGCCCGTCTTACCGGCGATGCGGTAGCCGTCAATGGCGGCCTTGACGCCGGTGCCGCCGGGCAGGGTCACCGACTCGAGCATGGTCCGCACCGTCTTGGCCGTCTTGGGGCTCACCACCCGAACGCCGGTCGGCTGGCGGGTCACCCGGGTCGCGCCGTCCGGATCGGTCACCGAGGCGGTGATGCGTGGCGGTACGCGTACGCCGTTGTTGGCGATCGTCTGGTACATCGAGGCCAGTTGCAGCACCGTCATCGCCTCGCCCTGCCCGATGGGCAGGTTGGCGAACGACGAACCCGACCAGGTGTCCGGGGCCGGCAGGATTCCCTGGCTCTCACCGGGCAACTCGATGCCGCTCGCCGTGCCGATGCCGAACTTCTTCTCGTAGTCGTACCAGGACTGCTCGCCGACCTTCTGCGCGATCTGCAGCGTGCCGACGTTGGACGACTCGGCCAGCACGCCGGTCGCGGTGAACGTCTCGGTCGGGTGCCACCAGGCGTCGTGCACCGTCACGTCATTGAACTGGATGGTGTTCGGCACGGTGAACTTGGTCGACGGCTTGATCAGCCCCTTCTCGACCGCGGCGGAGAAGGTCACCACCTTGTTGGCCGACCCGGGCTCGAACACCGTCTGGATGGCGGGGTTCGCCGTCTCGTCCGGCCCGAGCGTCGAGGGGTCGGCGGAGTTGAACGTGCCGTTCGAGGCGAGGCTGAGCACCTGCCCCGTACGCGCGTCCAGCACCGCCACCTGGGCGCCCCGAGCACCGGATGCCCTGACCGCGCTATCCAGGTACTTCTGCACCGTGTACTGCAGGTCCTGGTCGATCGTGAGCCGAACCGTGCCGCCGTTCACCGCGTCCCGGCGCTGGTTGGGGCCGCTCGGATTCACCTTGCCGGTGCCGTCGACGGCGTAGGTGAGGCGCCCGTCCTTACCGGCCAGCAGATCGTCGTACTGGTACTCGACGCCGGCCCCGCCACTGCCGTCGGAGTGCACGAATCCGATGACGTTCGCGCCGGTCGTCTGGCCGGGGTACTGACGCTGGGTCGTGGCCTGGGTGTAGATACCGCGCAGGCCGAGCTTCTCGACCGCACGGGCCGTCTGCGGCGGCAGCGCGCGGGCGAGCACGGCGTACTGGCCGGGCCCGGCCAGCAGCTTCATGAGGTCGAGCTGGGCGCGCTGTACCAGTGGCGCCAGCTTGAGCGCGTAGGTCGCCCGGTCGCCGGCCGCGATCTGAGCGGGGTCGGCGGTGATGTCCTGCGCGCTGGTCGTGTAGGCGAGCACGGTGCCGTTGCGGTCGACGATCTGCCCGCGCAGCGCGTGCAGATCGATGGTGTCCAGGCGCTGCGCGGCGGCCGCGTCGGCGTAGTTGGCATGGTCGACGCCCTGCAACTGGACCAGCCGTCCACCGACGATCACCAGCAGCGTGCAGACGGCCGCGAAGCCCACCCGCAGCCGCTTGTCCAGTGCCCCCAGCACGAGGGAACGACGGCGCCGCTTGCGACGCGGCGGACGGGGCTTGCGACTGGCTGCCCTCGGCGGGCTCGGCGGGCGCCGCCGGGGCTCGTCCTTCGACGACCGGGCCCGGGGCTGCGGGGCCCGGGCCGGCTTGGGCTGGGTCGCCCGCGCCGGCTTGGGTTGCGCCGCGCGGGCCGGCTTGGGTTGGGCCGCGCGGGCCGGCTGCGGTGGGGCTTGCCGCCGCGGCGGAGGCTGGCCGGTGCGATCGCTCGCGCGCGGAGCGGCGCCCGGAGTTCGGGGCCGGGGTGGCTGGGCCCCTCGTCCCGGCGTGGCCGCAGGTCGCGGGACGCGACCACCGGGGCCGGGCGCACGACCACGTCGCCCGTCGTCGGGTGGGCGCGTCATCGATGACCCCCGGTCGGTGTCGGCGTCGGCTTCTTCGCCGGCGGCGTGGTGGGCTTCTTCGCGGGGGTCGAAGCGTGCTGGTTCGGCTTCGAGTGGGTCGGAGTGGGGGTAGGCGTGGGGCTCGGCGGCGGAGCCGCGGCTGTCGCCGGCTGGGGCGATCCCATGACCTTCACCGTCCCGTTGGGCAAGATCCGCAGGAACGCCGGATGGTCGGCCGGCACCATGCCCAGCGCCGCCGCCGCGCTGCCGAGGGCTCCCGGCGCCTGGCGGGCGGCGAGCTGGGCCTTGAGCTGCTGCACGTCGTCGGAGGAATCGGCGTTGGCCTGGGTCAACGACTGCCGGCGCAGCTCCTGCGCCGCGGCCGCGGTGTTCAGGGCCAGCAGCGCGCACAGCCCGCCGATGAGCAGGCCGGCGATCAGCAGCACGAACGGCGCGCGACGCGGACCGGTGCGGGTCACCGCCTGCGGCGCCTTCGCGGCGACGAGCCGGGTCTGCGACCACCCCGTCGCCGTGGAGCGTGACGGCGTCGAACGCACCGGACGCGCGGGCGCGGCGCGTCGAGTGGACGGGACCCGGGCCGGGGCGCTCACGCCGGCCCCCCGGCCATCTCGTTGAGTGGTGCGTTCCGCGTCGAGTGGTGCGTTGTAGCGCACCACTCGACTGATAACGCACCACTCAACGAGAAGGGAGCGTTCATCACGCCGGCTCCTTGATGCGCTCGGCGGCCCGCAGCCGGACGGACGCGGCCCGCGAGTTCGCGGCGACCTCGTCCGGGGTCGGGCCCTCGCCCCGGGCCAGCAGCCGCAGCTGCGGGCCGCGCTCGGCGATCGGCACCGGAAGGTCGGGCGGCGTGGTGTCGGCGGCGAGCGGGGCGATCGCCTGCTTGACGATGCGGTCCTCCAGCGACTGGTAGGACAGCACGACGATCCGGCCCGACACCCGCAGCGCGGTCACCGCCTCGGGCACGGCCGTCCGCAGCGCGTCCAGCTCGGCGTTGACCTCGATACGCAACGCCTGGAACGTGCGCTTGGCCGGGTGCCCGCCGGTGCGCCGGGTCGCGGCCGGGATGGCGGTGCGGACGAGTTCGGCGAGCCGCGCCGTCGAGTTCAGCGGCCGATCGCGCACGATGGCCTGCGCGATCCGCATCGCGAAGCGCTCCTCGCCGTACTCACGCAGCACCCGCGCGAGCTCGCCGACCGGGTAGGTGTTGACGACATCGGCGGCGGTGCGCCCGGCCTGCTGGTCCATCCGCATGTCCAGCGGAGCGTCCTGCGCGTAGGCGAAGCCGCGTTCGGCCTGATCGAGTTGCATGGACGAGACGCCGAGGTCGAACAGCACGCCGTCGACGCGGGGCAGGCCGAGGGATTCGAGCACCTGCGGCATCCGGTCATAGACCGCGTGCACGAGGTGCAGGCGCTCGCCGTAGGGCGCCAGGCGCTGCTCGCTGTGCTCGAGCGCGGCCCGATCCCGGTCGAGCCCGACCAGGGTGAGCTGCGGATGGGCGGCGAGCAGGGCCTCAGCGTGACCACCGAGACCCACCGTCGCGTCCACGGCAACTGCCGGCCGGCCGGTCAGCGCCGGAGCGAGCAGCGCCAGGACTCGATCGAGCATCACCGGGACGTGCGTGCCGCCCTGTTCGTCCATCAGCGCTACCTCCTCCCGTGACTGGCCGTGCTTCCTGATCGCTTCCTGATCGTTGTGACGTCCGGTCGGGTCCCCGCCCGCCGTGGCCCGGAGGTCCCGCTTGGCACCGGGGAAGGTGCGCCAAGTGGGACCCGGCGACGGGAGGAGGCCGGATCGGACGTCACGCTGCGACGTGTTGCCCCCTCAAAGGAGCCCGGGCAGCACCTCCTCCTCGGCGTCGGCGAATGACTGCTCGGTGTTGTCGAGGTAGGCCTGCCACGCCTGCGCGTCCCAGACCTCGACGCGGGTGTTGGCGCCGATGACGACGCTGTCCTTGGTCAGCCCCGCGTACTGGCGCAACGGCTGCGGCACCGTGATCCGGCCCTGGCCGTCGGGCACCTCGTGCGAGGCGCTCGCGAAGAAGATGCGGCTGTAGTCGCGCACCCGCCGATCGGTCACCGGCGCCGTCCGGAGCAACTCGGTGAGCCGGTTGAACTCGGTGATCGGGAAGACGAACAGGCAGCGCTCCTGACCCTTGGTGATCACCAGGCCGCTGTCCAGGTCGGAGCGGAACTTGGCCGGCAGCGCCAGCCGTCCCTTGTCGTCCAGGCGTGGCGTGTGCGTCCCGAGGAACACCGGCACCACCCCTCACCCGATCGCTCCGAACCCCCACAGCGCCCCACCCTACCCCACTTTCTTCCACCGTCAACGTCAACCAGGGCGCATTCGGTGCGTCGCGCCGCTGAACTCCCCCGGAAATCCGGGCCACTGAGTCGGTGGGGAATGGTGGTAGGCCGGACCACTCGTTACCCGGATGTTTTCGAGCTCAGGGATACTTCACGTGACACGGCGCACATGACGCCGAAAGAGCCGCGCCTTGGGGGGCAGCAGGTTGGTGGATCAGGTGGATTACCCGTACCGCGACGACCGTTCATCCACTTCCGGGGCAGTAGCGCCGACGAAGCACTCCAGGGCAGGGTTGCAAGCTGTGGTGGATATTGGGGAGCCAGGCGAGGACATCAACGCAATCCGCGCCGTGGGCGAGCGGATCATCGCCAACATCGAGCAGGTCATCGAGGGCAAAGTGGCGACCATTCGCCTGGGCCTGGCCGTGCTGCTCGCCGAGGGTCACCTCCTCATCGAGGACGTCCCCGGCGTGGGCAAGACCAAGTTCGCGAAAGCCCTCGCCCGATCGATCGACTCCACGGTGCGACGCGTGCAGTTCACCCCGGACCTGCTGCCGAGCGACATCACCGGCGTCAGCGTCTACAACTCCGAGTCCCGCGACTTCGAGTTCAAGCCCGGCCCGGTGTTCGCCAACATCGTGGTGGGCGACGAGATCAACCGGGCCTCGCCCAAGACCCAGGCGGCGCTGCTCGAATGCATGGAGGAGCGTCAGGTCACCGTCGACGGTGTCACGTACTTCCTCGAGACGCCGTTCCTCGTGCTGGCCACGCAGAACCCCATCGACATGGAGGGCACCTACCCGCTGCCCGAGGCGCAGCGCGACCGGTTCACCGCCCGCATCTCGATGGGCTACCCCGATCGCACCGCCGAGATCGCCATGCTGTCCGAGCACTCGGCCACCGACCCGCTCGAGGGCCTGCAGCCGGTGTCGGACGCCGCCGAGATCAAGGCCCTGATCGAGCGGGTTCGCAAGGTGCACGTCGCCGAGGGCATCAAGGCCTACGCCGTCGACATCGCCGAGGCCACCCGGCGGGCGGCCGACGTCCGCCTGGGCGCCTCGCCGCGCGCCACGCTGCAGCTGCTGCGCTCGGCCAAGTCCTGGGCCGCCCTCAGCGGACGGGAGTACGTCATCCCGGACGACCTGCAGGCCCTGACCAGTCCGGTCCTCGCGCACCGGTTGCTGCTCACCGCCGACGCCAGCATCGGCGGACGAACCGCCGAGGACGTGCTGTCCAAGGTGGTGGCGACCGTACCCATCCCGGCGCCTGACTCCCACCGCTAGGCCGGCCGTCATGCGACGCGTCCGGCCGGGGTTCACGACACGGGCCCGCTGCCTGGTCGCGGGCGGCATCACCGCTGCCCTGTGCGGGCTGCTGTTCGGCGAAGTCGACCTGATCCGAGCCGGTGCCCTGGTGGTCGCCGTCCCGGTGGTGGCCGCGATCATCGTCCATCGGGCCCAGGTCACCATCGCGAGCCGACGCGGGGTGTCGCACGCCCGCGCACAGGCCGGCTCCGAGGTCGTCATCCAGCTGACCGTGACCAACCGCTCGCTGATCCCGACCGGCTCGCTCATGCTCGAGGATCGGCTGCCGGCCCGCCTGACCGGCCGGGCCCGGTTCGTGCTCGACGGTCTCAACGGGCGCGAGACGCGCACCGTCGCCTACCACGTGCCGGCGCTCCCCCGCGGCCACTACGACGCCGGCCCGCTGCGGGTACGACTAACCGATCCGTTCGGGCTCATCGACGCCACCCGCTCCTTCACCGCGCGGTCGCGATTCGTCATCACCCCCATCGTCGACCAGCTGCCCGACCTGCACCTGCCCAACTCGTGGGACCTCGGCGAGAACGCCGGCAGCCACTCGATCGGTTCCAGGGGCGCCGACGACGCCTCGACTCGCGAGTGGCGACAGGGCGACGACCTGCGCAAGATCCACTGGCGGTCCACTGCACGGACCGGCGCGTTGATGGTCCGTCACGAAGAGCGTCCCTGGCAGGGGCGCGCCACCATGCTCCTGGACCTGCGCGCGTCGGCGCACGCAGCGGCCGACGAGGTCGGCGGGCCAGGCGATGACCGCCACCAGCGCAGCATGGAATGGGCGATCAGCGCCGTCGCCGGCATCGGCAGCCAGTTGTTCTTCACCGGTCGCGAGGTCAGCCTCATCGCCGACCTCGCGGCCCGGGAACGTTCCCGCTTCCCGACGCAGGGCGCGCTGGTCGACCATCTCGCCGAAGTCACCCCGCGCAACGAGACCAGCCTGCTGTCGGTCGTGCCGCAGTTGCGCCTGGCGATGCGTGACTCCACCGTGGTCGCCGTGCTCGGGCGGGTCGACGACGCGAGCGTCCACGCGCTTGCCGAGGCCCACCCGCGCGGGTCGGCCACGCCGGCATTCGCGATCTTGCTCGACGTGGATTCCTGGCGCGCCGGCCCCACCGAGGCGGAGGCCGACAGCGCCGACGGTGCTACCGCGCCGGCCGGGCCTATCTGGACCGAGGAGAGCCGCCGGGTTGCCGAGACGCTGCGCGCCGCCGGGTGGTGGGTGGTGCCCGCTCGGGCGAACGACTCCATCCCGGCGGTGTGGACGCGGCTGCTACGCCAGCGGGCCGGGTCGCCCGGCTCCAACACGGTGGCCAGCTCACGTCTGAGCCCGCTGCGGTGAGCACGATGACCCAATCGGACGTCAGGGCCGCGGCGGATCGATTCGCCGGTCCCGAGAACAGCGCCCGCCGCACGCTTGCTGGACTGGTCGCGTCGGCGCTGGCGGTGCTACCCCTGCACGAGATCTTCACCGACTGGGCGTGGCTCCCGAACGTGTGGCTCGCGATGCTTCTCACGATCGGGCCCGCCGCGTTGCTGCGGATGCGCTGGACCGCCAGTGGCCTGCAGCTCCTGCCCGGCCTGGTGATCACGGCGTGCTTCCTGACCGCGCGCTTCGTTCCCGACCATGCCTGGGGCGGCTTCCTACCGCTACACGGTGCGTGGTCGGACATCGCGGTCTTGACCTCCTTGACCCAGGTGCGCAGCTTCGGGGCCTCGCCGCGGATCGCGGTGG
>Ga0137412_10000316_pt1 | contig 33226 bp, 23 predicted proteins | sample CZODoug2_1_16fun_FD_122160 | JGI IMG/M metagenome (GOLD analysis project Ga0137412, IMG submission 122160) | Vadose zone soil fungal communities from Angelo Coast Range Reserve, California, USA - CZODoug2_1_16fungal (Hybrid Assembly) | ecosystem: Environmental > Terrestrial > Soil > Vadose zone...
TTCATCGGCCCGCTGCTCGGCTCGCTGATCCGCCCGCTGGGTGGCTGGCTGTCCGACCGGGTCGGCGGCACCCGGGTCACCTTCTGGAACTTCCTGCTGATGGGTGTGGCCACCCTGGTGTGCATCGCCGCATCGGGCAGCTCGTCGCTGGCGCTGTTCACCCTCGGGTTCATCGGGCTGTTCGTGTTCTCTGGGATCGGCAACGGCTCCACCTACAAGATGATCCCGGCCATCTTCCGGGCGAAGGCGCTGGCCGAAATCGACGCCGGCGCGGACTCCGAGGCGGCCATGCTGCGCGCCCGGCGCATCGGGGGCGCGGCGATCGGCATCATCTCGGCGGTCGGCGCGCTGGGCGGGCTGTTGATCAACCTGGCGTTCCGGCAGTCGTTCGCGGTGGCGAAGAGCGGGGTGCCGGCGTTCTACGGCTTCCTGGCCTTCTACGTGGTGTGCGCCGCGGTGACCTATGCCGTCTACCTGCGCAAGGCCAAGGCAGCCGAGGGCGCGCCGGCCGGGGCGCCCGCCGCCTACGCCGGTGTCTAGCAGGGTCTACGTCGTGTCGCCGCTGTCCACCGAGCGCAGGATGTGTGGGGCGAACGCGTCCGAGCGGGTGTGCGCCATGCTCATCCGGAGCAGCTCGTAGGGGTGGTTGCGCCGTTCGTACCGGAGCCGTTCGATGATCTTCCAACGGAACATCTCCAGTTGTCCCCGGATCGGCACGTTCTCCCAGCGGGTGTTGAACCGGGGCAGGATCAGGTTCTGTGCGGAGCCGGGGTAGTACCGGTCCCCGTGGATGGAGTACACCCGGTGGGTACGCAGCAGGCTGCCGGCCAACTCGCTGACATCCCCCGGGGTGCGCAGGTTTCGGCCGCTGAAGCTGCGCTGGGGCTCGTCGGGCTGGGTGTCGTGCTGGCAGAAGTCTCGAACCGACCTCGAGCTCCCCGCCGAGTTCGAGGTCAGTTTTGGGTTGCCGGCCGCCAGGATCCAGTCCAGCACCTCGGCCGACGCAACCCGAATCTCGATCGCGTACTCGCCCCGGTTCGGCGCCCAGGACATCACCGGGTCGTCCTCCTCGGACCACATCTGGATGCGCTGGCTGAACAGGGTGTTGCCGTCGTCGAGCCGGTACTCCCGCCACACCGCGGCACGTTCGGCCAGCGCGGCGAGGCTGGGGCGGGAGCTCCCGGGCAGCGCGGCGATGCCCTGAATCACCTCGTCCAGCACGCTGAAGTCCGGGATCACCAGCATGATGTCCACGCTGGACCCGGGCAGCTCCTCGCTGCTGCCCCGCACGTTGAAGTACCGGGAGAAGTTGACCGAGCCGCCGAGCACACACGAGGTGGGTACACCTTCCAGCACCGCGCGCAGGTGGTTCAGGTCGCGGAACCGGCGGGCCGTCTCGACCAGAGTCTCGAATGGGCGCGGGCGGCGGCGTGACCGGGTCCCGGAGGCGTACTGCACGAACCGCTCGAACCGGCCGTCGGTGTAGAGCTGCCGGTACAGCGCCGGCGTGATCTTGTTCGTCTGCTCGGCGTTGCCCAGGATGCCCAGCCCGTGCAGGATCAGCTGCTCCTCCCGACCGAAGTAGTTGGCCGACATCCGCCCCAGTGCTTCGGCGAAGAACGCCGGGATGGCGTCCGGCATGAATTCACCGTCATGGTTCTGGGCGATGTCCACGCACTGCAGGTAGACGCCCTCCACCAGATCCCAGTCGGCGTTGGCGTGCGCGGCCCGGAGCACGTCGGCCACGTGGTGCTCCCGGTCGAACTCGGGTGCCACCGGCTCGCTCGGCGGGAGGCCGCGGGAGGCCGGTTGCCCGTTCCTGGGGCGCTCGTCGAGCAATCCGAGGATCTCGGTGGCCAACTGGTCGATCAGGGCTAGTTCGTAACTCTTCCGGAACGTCTCGATGCTGACGCCCTGAGCCTGGGCGGCCGCCCGGCGCCGGTCGGCGGCCTTCCACAGCTTGTGCCCCGCCGACAGCCCAAAGCTCCGCTCGGCCGCCACCGCCTCCCGGCTTTCGCCCAGCCGGTTCACCGCCTGGCGAAGCAGCGCGGTCACGGCGTTGTCCACCGGCGTGCCGGTGGCTCCGTGCCCGAGCTGTTCGGCCGCGGCCAGCAACCGGGGGATGTCCAGGGTGCGCGCACGAGGGATCCCATGCAGGCGCAGCAGCCGCAGGTCGGCGCACAGGTCGGCGTGCGGGTCCTCAACGTCGGCCTGCATGCCCCGATGTTGCCCAACCGGTGACCAGCATTCAACCGCTGGCTACCTTCCTTCGCCCCGAACACCGGCACCGACCCCTGGTGCACTCAACGTATCGAGATGACACGGAGCGTGAGGGGAGGTCGGAAATGATGGAACTCGGTTACCTACTGGTGGTCGCCGGAGTGATCTTCCTGGCCGGCTTTGCGGCTGGGTCACGGTTCGAGGAGCTGAACCTGCGGGTCCGGGAGCGGCAGCTGGCCCGGGGCCGCCGGGAACTGCGGCAGACCGCACAAGCGATCCACACCTACCAGGAGTTGGACCGGTCGTTGCTGCGGGCGGAGACCCGGTTGCGCCGCGACGCGGCGCCGGACGGGGACCTGCTGGCGGTGGTGGACGGGTGGAACGCCCCGTCCGATGACCCGTCCGAACCACCGAGGAAGTCGGCGGCCTGAACCAACCCCGGTACCGGGGTAACCAACTCCGGTACCGGGTGGCGGGTCATCGGGGCCCGGCCGGTGCCAACGCTGTCGCCGACCAGGGTCGCTCGGCGGCCGGGTCGGCGGCCAGGCCGCGCCGATACCAGCCCATGGCCACCCGGTACTCCCCGGACAGGTCGAATTCCACCGGCAGCCCGCTGCGGACCGCGGCCAGCCGGCCGGTCGCCAGGTAGTGGTCCGCGATCCGGTCGACCGTGTAGTCGAACGCCGCCAGCAGCTCGACGTACCGGCGGTCGATGAGCATGGGTTGGGCCAGCGCGAGCGGCGGGCCGAGGGCGCTCCACCTCGATGGGCCGAGCGCCGGGTGGCCGCGGCCTTCGCCGTCCACCAGCACCCGGTACCGGGGATTGGCCGGGTTGGTCGGGAACGCGGAGAACACCACGTTGTCCGGGGTCTTGCGGGCAAGCATCGCCAGGTAGTGGCGCGGGTGGCTGATTCCGTGTCCGGCTTCGAACAGCACGTTGTCCTCGAGCAGGCCGGTCAGCTGCGCGGGCAGCCCATGCAGCCCGAGGCCGGCGTCCTGGACGTAGACGACGGAATCGAACTCGAAATGCGCAGAGCGCAGCACGGCCTCGGCCTTGCGCAGGTGGACGGGCTCATTGCCGGCCAGCACCAGGCGGGCGACGCCGGCGGCATGCAGCGACTTGAGGCACCAGTAGAGCAGCGGACGCCGTCCGCTGACCATGAACGACTTGCTTGCCCCGACTCTGACGTCCTCGGCACGCAACCGGGTCGCGCGACCTCCGATGGCGACCAGCGCCTGTGGCGCGATCACCGCGCGGGACATACCCGTTCAACGAGGCAGTCGACGGGATGTGACGACCCGGCGGTACATAGGACGGCGGTACACATCACGGCGGTACACATCACGGCGCCGCCGACGGTGAGGACCATTCCGCTCAGCCGCAATGGCTCGGCAACACACCGGTAACCGGTCGTGGGAAGCATGCCTGGCATGAGCCCAGCGGGATCCGCCGCGACGCACTGCCCGTACTGCGCGCTGCAATGCGGCATGACGGTCACGGCGGCACCCGCCGGGGCTGCCACCGCGGGCCGGCCCGCGGTGGCGCCCCGGGAGTTCCCGACCAACCGGGGCGGGCTGTGTCAGAAGGGCTGGACCTCGGCCGAGCTGCTCAGCCACCCGGGGCGGCTGACCACCCCGCTGCTGCACGGCTCGCCGGTGGACTGGGACACCGCGCTGGGCTACCTGGCCGAGCGGCTCACCGCGCTGCGGGCGGCGCACGGGGCCGACTCGGTCGGGGTCTTCGGCGGCGGCGGGTTGACCAACGAGAAGGCCTACCTGCTCGGCAAGTTCGCCAGGGTCGCGCTGGGCACCTCGCAGGTGGACTACAACGGCCGGTTCTGCATGTCCTCCGCCGCGGCCGCCGGCAGCCGGGCGTTCGGGCTGGACCGGGGGCTGCCCTTCCCGGTGACCGACCTGGACGCCGCCGAGGTCGTGGTGCTGGCCGGGGCGAACGTGGCGGAGACCATGCCGCCGTTCCTGTCCCACCTGCGCGGTGCCCGTCAGGTGGTGATCGACCCTCGGTACAGCGCGACCGCACGGGCCGCCGTCGAGGCCGGCGGGCTGCACCTGCGCCCCGCGCCAGGCACCGATCTGGCGCTGGCCCTGGGCATGCTGCACGTGGCGGTCGCCGAGGGCTACCTGGACGCGGCGTACCTGGCTGCCCGGACCACCGGCTTCGACGCGGCATGGCGACTGGCCGCCGGTTGGTGGCCGGAGCGCGCCGAGCGGGTCACCGGGGTGTCCGCCGCCGACCAGCGCGAGGTGGTCCGGCTGCTGGCCGGGGCGAAGCGCCGGTACCTGCTCACCGCGCGGGGCGTGGAGCAGCACGCGCACGGCGTGGACACCGTCTCGGCGTGGATCAACCTAACCCTCGCGCTCGGCATGCCAGGCACACCCGGTTCCGGGTTCGGCACCATCACCGGGCAGGGCAACGGCCAGGGCGGCCGGGAGCATGGCCAGAAGGCCGACCAACTCCCGGGGTACCGGCGCATCGACGACCCGGCGGCCAGGGCGCACGTGGCCGGTGTGTGGGGGGTGCCAGCCGGGTCGCTGCCCGGGCCGGGGCGCAGCGCGGTGGAACTGCTGGACGCGCTCGGGCAGCCGGGTGGACCCAAGGCGCTGCTGGTGTTCGGCTCCAACCCGGTGGTATCCGCCCCGGACGCGCGCACCGTCCGGTCCCGGCTCGAGTCGTTGGACCTGCTGGTGGTGGCCGACCTGTTCCTGTCCGAGACCGCGCAGCTGGCCGAGCTGGTGCTGCCGGTGACCCAGTGGGCGGAGGAGGAAGGCACAATGACCAACCTGGAGGGTCGGGTGCTGCGCCGGCGGCGGGCGGTGTCCCCGCCCGACGGTGTGCGCACCGACCTGCAGGTGCTCTCCGGGCTGGCCGAGCGGCTCTCCCCGGCGCTGGGTGCCGGTGCCTTTCCGGCCGGTGCTTTCCCCGACCAGCCGGAGGCGGTGTTCGAGGAGTTGCGCCGGGCCTCGGCGGGTGGGCCGGCTGACTACTCCGGCATCAGCTACGCCCGCCTGGACGCCGGCGAGGCGCTGCACTGGCCGTGCCCGACGACCGCCGACGGGCAGCCGCCGCACCCGGGCACCCCTCGGCTGTTCCTGGACCGCTTCGCCCACCCGGACGGCCTGGCCAGGTTCATCCCGGTCGAGCACACCCCGCCGGCCGAGCGCCCCGACCCGGAATACCCGCTCTGGGCCACCACCGGGCGGGTGCTGGCGCACTACCAGTCCGGCACGCAGACCCGCCGGGTGCCCGAGCTGGTGACGGTGGAGCCGAGCTCGTTCGTCGAGGTACACCCGGACACCGCCGCGCGGGCCGGGTTGGCCGACGGGGACGCGGTGCGGGTGGTGTCGCGGCGCGGCGCGGCTAGCGCGGTGGCCCGCTACACCCCGGGCATCCGGCCGGACACCGTGTTCCTGCCGTTTCACTTCGCCGAGGAGCAGGCCGCCAACCTGGTGACCAACCCGGCGCTGGACCCGATCAGCCGGATGCCCGAGTTCAAAGCCTGCGCCATCCGCCTAGAACCGGCGTAGCCGCCGTTCCGGCACCGCCCCTACCGCACACCCTCTTCGGGCGCCGCACAGCCGCTGCAACGGGTGTGCCGGGTACGAACTGGGTGTGCGGCTCCCACGGCGAGCCGCATCACCGCAGGCAGGGCCGGGGAATGAAGGGAGCGTAACGCGGGCGTCATGCGACGCCCCGTGGACGTAACCCTGGGTTCCTAGCGTGACCAGGTGCCCCGCCGCATTGTGATCGTCGGCCACGGGATGGTCGGCGCCCGATTCGTCGACGAGGTCCGCCGCCGTGATCCTGACGGCGAGCGGGCCAGCCTCGTCGTGTTCGGCGCCGAACCGCACGCCGCGTACAACCGGGTGCTGCTGTCCACCGTGGTGGCCGGCGGGCTGACCCCGGAGGCGGTCCGGCTGCACGCTCCGGGCTGGGCCAGCGAGCGGCGGGTGAGCCTGCACACCGGGGTCACGGTGACCGCGATCGACCGCCCCCGCCGCCGGGTGCTGCTGGATGACGGCAGTCCTGACGGTAGCGCCGAACCGTACGACGAGCTGGTGCTGGCCACCGGCAGCCGGGCCTGGATCCCACCGATCGACGGGCTGCTGGCCGCGGACGGTACCGGCGAGCTGGCCGACGGGGTGGCCACCTTCCGTGACCTGGACGACTGCGCGCGCATCCTGGAGCTGGGTCGTCCCGGCGGCCGGGTCGCGGTGCTCGGCGGCGGGCTGCTCGGGCTGGAGGCGGCTCGGGGCCTGGTCGGTCGTGGCGTGCGGGTCACCGTGCTGCACCCGGTCGGCCACCTGATGGAGCGGCAGCTGGACGCCGGCGCGGCCGGGGTGCTGGCCGCCGCGCTGCGCCGGCTCGGGGTGGACGTGCGGCTGAACGTGTCGGCCAAGCGGTGGACGCCGGATACCGGGCTGGAGTGCGACGACGGCACCACGTTGTCGGTGGACGCGGTGGTGGTGTCCGCCGGGGTGCGCGCGGAGACCGGGCTGGCCGCCGACGCCGGCATCGCCACCGATCGGGGCGTGCTGGTGGACGACCGGATGGGCACGTCGGACGACCGGGTGCACGCCATCGGCGACTGCGCGCGGCACCCGGGCACCGTGTCCGGCCTGGTGCAGCCCGGGTTCGAGCAGGCCGAGGTGCTCGCCGGGCTGCTCACCGGCGCCGACCCGGCCGCCCGGTACCGGGGCACCCCGCTGGTCACCCGGCTCAAGGCGCGCGGCATCGACCTGGCCGCGGTGGGCGACGCGCTGGCCGAGGACTCCGGTGACGGCTCGACCGAGGACGCGCTCGAGGTGCTGCGGCTGGAGGATCCGTTCCGCGGCCGCTACGCCAAGATCGTGCTCAAACGGGACCGGCTGCTCGGCGCGATCATGCTGGGCGTGCCGGACGCGGCCGCCTCGGTGATCCAGCTCTTCGACTCCGGCGCCCCGGCGCCCACCGACCGGCTCGCCCTGTTGCTGGGCCGCGCGCTGCCCGGCGAGGCCAGCTCCGCCGGCGGCCCGGCCAGCGCGGTCGCGTCCCCTGCGCTGCTGCCGTCCAGCGCGCTGATCTGTCGGTGCAACACGGTCAGCAAGGGCGCCCTGGTCACCGCCTGGCGGTCCGGCGCCACCGATCTCGCCGCGCTGCGCCGGGTCACCAGGGCCGGCACCGGCTGCGGCGGCTGCCAGCAGGCGGTCGACGGAATCCGCGAATGGTTGGCCGCGGCCGAGCCCGCCGAGCTGGAAGGGGGAGCGGCATGAAGACACTCGTCGTGGTGGGCCACGGGATGGTCGGCCACCGCCTGGTGGAGGCGATGCGCGGCCGGGACACCGCCGGCACCTGGCGGATCGTGGTGTTCGGCGCGGAGACCCGGCCGGCCTACGACCGGGTGGCGCTGTCCAGCTACTTCGAGGGCGTCGGCGCCGACGAGCTGAGCCTGGTCGACCCGGAGCTGCACACCGACGAGTTGGTCGAGCTGCGGCTGGGTGAGCAGGTCGAGCAGGTGGACACCGAGACCAGGGTGGTGCGCACCGACCTCGGCGCGAGTGTCGGCTACGACGCGCTGGTGCTGGCCACCGGCTCCTACCCGTTCGTGCCGCCGGTGCCCGGCCACGACCTGCCCGGCTGCTTCGTCTACCGCACCCTGGACGACCTGGACGCGATCAAGGCGGCGGCCGCCGACGCGGTGACCGGAGACGGGGCCGGCCGGCGTTCCGGGGTGGTTATCGGCGGCGGTCTGCTCGGCCTGGAGGCGGCCCGCGCGCTGCGATTACTCGGGTTATCCCCGCAGGTGGTGGAGATCGCGCCGAGGCTGATGCCGGTGCAGGTGGACGAGGGCGGCGGTGCGCTGCTGCGCCGGCTGGTGTCCGAGCTGGGCGTGGCGGTGCGGACCGGGGTGGCAGTCCAGGAGATCAAGGTCGTGAGTGGCAATGGTCGCTATAGCGACCAACGCCACTCACGACTGATCACCAGGCTCTCCGATGGGGTGGAGCTGGACGCGGACGTGGTGGTGTTCTCCGCCGGGATCCGCCCGGAGGACGGGCTGGCGCGGCGCATCGGGCTGCCGGTGGGCGAGCGGGGCGGGGTGCTGGTCAACGAGCACTGCCGGACCACCGACGAGCGGATCTACGCCATCGGCGAGTGCGCCGCGATCTCTACCGGCGGCCCCGCTGGCGGCTCAGGGCGGACCTACGGGCTGGTCGCCCCCGGGTACGCGATGGCCGAGGTGGTGGCCGACCGGCTGCTGGGCGGGTCGGCCACGATCACCGAGGTCGACCTGGACACCTCGACGAAGCTGAAGCTGCTCGGCGTGGACGTGGCCAGCTTCGGTGACGCGCAGGCCAGCACCGAGGGCGCACTGGAGGTGGTGGTCAACGACCCGGTCGCGGGTACGTACTCCAAGCTGGTGGTCTCCGACGACGCGTCCACCCTGCTCGGTGGGGTCCTGGTGGGCGATGCGTCCCGGTACGCGACGCTGCGGCCGCTGGTCGGCTCCGCGCTGCCCGCCGACCCGGTGGCGATGATCGCGCCGGGCGGGGTGGAGCTCGGTGCCGATGCGCTGCCGGACTCCGCGCAGGTCTGCTCCTGCAACGCGGTCACCAAGGGCACGCTGCGGGCGGCCATCGGGGGCGGCGCGCACACCGTCCCGGCGCTCAAGGGCTGCACCAGGGCCGGCACCAGCTGCGGCTCCTGCGTGCCGATGCTCAAGACGCTGCTGGCCAGCGAGGGCGTCGAGGTGTCCAAGGCGCTGTGCGAACACTTCAGCCACAGCCGCGCCGAGCTGTTCGAGATCGTCGCCAGCGCCGGGGTGCGCACCTTCTCCGAGCTGATCGAGCGGCACGGCACCGGCCGAGGCTGCGACATCTGCAAACCCGCCGTCGCCTCGATCCTGGCGTCGCTCGGGTCCGGACACATCCACGACGGCGAGCAGGCCACCCTGCAGGACACAAACGACCACTTCCTGGCCAACCTGCAGCGCAACGGCACCTACTCGGTGGTGCCCAGGATCCCCGGCGGTGAGGTGACCCCGGAGGGGCTGATCGCGATCGGCGAGGTGGCCCGCGACTTCGGGCTCTACACCAAGATCACCGGCGGGCAGCGGATCGACATGTTCGGCGCCCGGGTGGAGCAACTGCCGGCCATCTGGCGGCGGCTGGTGGACGCCGGGTTCGAGTCCGGGCACGCCTACGGCAAGGCGCTGCGCACGGTGAAGTCCTGCGTGGGCACCGACTGGTGCCGCTACGGCGTGCAGGACTCGGTCGGCCTGGCCATCGCGCTGGAGCTGCGGTACCGGGGGCTGCGCAGCCCGCACAAGCTCAAGTCCGGGGTGTCCGGCTGCGCCAGGGAGTGCGCCGAGGCACGGAGCAAGGACTTCGGGGTGATCGCCACCGAGACCGGGTGGAACCTCTACGTGGGCGGCAATGGCGGCTTCAGCCCCCGGCACGCCGAGCTGCTCGCGTCGGACCTGGACACCGAGACGCTGGTACGCACGATCGACCGGTTCCTGATGTTCTACATCCGCACCGCGGACCGGCTGCAGCGCACCGCGCCGTGGATCGAGGCGCTGGAGGGCGGCCTGGACCACCTAGGTGAGGTGATCATGGACGACTCGCTGGGCATCTGCGCGGACCTGGACGCGGCCATGGCCAAGCACGTCTCCGGCTACTCCGACGAGTGGCGCGGCGTGCTGGAGGACCCGGCGAAGCTGGCCCGGTTCACCTCGTTCGTCAACGCGCCGGACACCCCGGACCCGACCATCGAGTTCGTGGACCGGCGCGGCCAGCGGGTGCCGGTCGGTCACGATCGCGGCAGCCAGCCGGTGCTGATCGCCGGTCCCAGCCTGCAGGTAGCCCGGTGACGGCCGGGTGGGCGATGCCGCCCCGGACGAACACCTGGGAGACGGTATGCCGGCTGGAGCGCCTGCAGCCGGGGCGCGGGGTGGCGGCGCTGCTGGGTGCCCAGCAGGTGGCCCTGTTCCGGACGGGTGAGACCCCAGAGGGTGAGTTTCTGTACGCGATCGACAACCTCGACCCCTGCAGTGGCGCGGCGGTGCTCTCCCGCGGCATCGTGGGGGACCGCAAGGGAGAACCGGTCGTCGCGTCGCCGGTGTACAAGCAAGCGTTCAGCCTGGTCACCGGCCGGTGCCTGGACGAGCCCGACAAAGCCGTCGCGGTTTACCGGGTGCGGGTCGAAAACGGCTGGGTTCAGGTCGAGCTGGGATGACTCGTGCTGGGATGATCATAATGACGCAGCAAGGGACGTACCCGGGATCTCCGCCGCCGGGCCCGCAGACCTATCGGCCGCCCGAGCCAGGTCAGGTGCCGCCGCTGGCCGGGTTCACCGTCGGGGTCACCGCCGCGCGCCGCGCGGACGAGCTGGCCGCACTGCTGGAGCGGCGCGGCGCATCGGTGATACAGGCACCCGCGCTGCGCATCCTGCCGCTGCCCGACGACGCCCAACTGGCCGCCGCGACCCGGTCGCTGATCGACACCCCGCCGGACATGACGGTGGCCACCACCGGCATCGGCTTCCGCGGCTGGGTGGAGGCGGCGGACGGCTGGGGGTTGGGCGAGGAACTGCTGGACGCACTGCGCGCCGGCACGTTGCTGTGCCGAGGCCCGAAGGCGCGCGGCGCGGTGCGCGCGGCCGGCCTGGTGGACGCCTGGTCACCGGCCTCCGAGTCGTCCGCCGAGGTGCTCGAACACCTGCTCGAGGGCGGGGTGGACGGCAAGCGGATCGCGGTCCAGCAGCACGGCGAGCCGCTGCCGGACATGGTGGAGGCGCTGCGCTGCGCCGGCGCCGAGGTGGTCGAGGTCCCGGTGTACCGCTGGGTCGCGCCGGCCGACATCGCCCCACTGGACCGGCTCACCGACGCGGTGCTGGCCGGCACGGTGGACGCGGTGACCTTCACCAGCGCCCCGGCGGCGGCCAGCATGCTGGCCAGGGCCGCCGAGCGCGGCGTCCAGGACGGGCTGGTCCGGGCGCTGCGCGGGCCGGTGCTGGCGGTGTGCGTGGGTCCGGTGACCGCCGCTCCGCTGGAGGACAGGGACATCCCCACCGTGCAGCCCCGGCGGTCTCGGCTGGGTGCCATGGTGCGCCGGCTGGAGGCTGAGGCGCCGAACCGGGCGCGCACCTTCCCGGTCGCCGGACACTGGTTGGAACTGCGCGGGCACGCCGCGCTGGTGGACGGCGAGCTGCGGACCGTGCCACCAGCCGGGATGGCCCTGCTGCGCGCCCTGACCCGCCGACCCGGTCGGGTGGTCACCCGCGCCGAGCTGCTGCGCGCGCTGCCCGGCGGTGGCGATGACGAACACGCGGTGGAGACCGCGATGGCTCGGCTGCGCTCCGCGCTGGGCCAGGCGCGGCTGGTGCAGACCGTGGTCAAGCGCGGTTACCGGCTCGCGCTGGATCCGGGGTCCGGGCCGGCGCCGTTGGGCGGGCACTGCCTGTCCGGGGACGGGCGGTGACGCTGCCACACCCGGGTGCCTCTCGGCGTTCGCCGGCTGGTCCGCCCGCGCTGCTGCTGGTGGCGCACGGCACTCGGGAGGATGCCGGCGCCGAGGTGTCCCGTCAGCTGGCCGAGGCGGTCCAACGCCGGCTGCCCGAGGCACCGGTGCGGCTGGCCTTCGCCGACGTCCGGCCGCCGACCGTCGGGCACGTGCTGCCGGCGCTGCTCGGTGCGCTCGAGGTGAGCCGGGTGGCTGAGGTGAGCCAGGGGCCTGAGATGAGCCAGGGGCCTGAAATGAGCGTCGCCGCCGAGGTGATCATGGTGCCGGCGTTCCTGGCCGCCGGGTACCACGTGCGGCGGGACCTACCCGCGCAGCTGGCCGCCGCCGGGGTGGCCGACCGGGTGCGGGTCACCCCGGTGCTCGGCGCGGACCCCCGACTGGTGGCCGCCGCCGAGGCCCGGTTGCGCGCCGCGGGCTGGCGGCGGGGGGACGCCACGGTGCTGGCCGCGGCCGGGTCCAGCGATCCGGGCGCGCGCGCCGAGGTGGCGGCGGTGGCCAGGGTGTTGGGCCGGCGACTGGGTTGCTCGGTACGGGTCGGCTACCTGGCCGGTGGCGCGCCGTCGGTGGGCGAGTTGGTGACCGGGCTGCGGGAGGAGCGGCCGGCGGGCCGGCGGCGGGTCGCGGTGGCCAGCTGGCTGCTCGCGCCCGGGGTCTTCCAGCGCCGGCTGCTCGCGGCGGGCGCGGACGTGTCGGCGGACCCGCTGGGCGTGCGGCGCGGCCTGGCGGATGCCGTGCTGACCAGGTACTGGGACGCCCTGGCCGCCCGCGCTGTGGCCTGAACTTCCCTGGGCTCACCTATCGGCGGACGCGGCGGTTCACCACGGTGACGCCCTCAGCGCGCAGCCGAGCCAGCTGCTCGTCGGCGAGGTGCGGCGCGCAGGTCCCGTCGGCCCGCAGCACTCGGTGCCACGGCAGGTCCTGGCCGTCCTCGGAGAGCAGCCGGCCAACCATCCGCGCCGAGGGCATCCCGGCAATCGCGGCCACCTCCCCGTAACTGAGCACGCTGCCCACCGGGATCGCCAGGATTACCTCCCGCACCCGGTCCGCCGTCTCCCGATCCACCCGGCGAGGATAGGCCGGGGGCGACCGGATGGGCGGCTCGCGGCATCGTCGGGGCGGCGTGGTTCCATGCCCCCGTGACTCGTCCGCTGCTGGTTCGCCGGCCCCGCCCGGCGATCGCCGAGCCGCGCTGGGATCCTGTCGCGCGCCGGGTATTCGAACACCGGGACGGATTCCTGCGGGTGCTCGGTGGCCCGGGCACCGGCAAGACCGCGGTGCTGGTGGAGTCGGTGCTGCGCCGGATCGGCGGCGGTGTCGATCCGGAGCGGTTGTTGGTGCTGGTCGGCAGCCGCCGCGCGGCCGGAGAGCTGCGCGAGCGGATCACCGCGCGGCTCACCGAGGGCACCGGGTCGCCGTTCGCCACGGTCCGCGAGCCGCTGGTGCGCACGGTGCACTCCTACGCGTTCGGGTTGCTCCGGCTCCATGCCAGCCGGGTCGGCGACCCTCCTCCCCGGTTGCTCGCCGGCCCCGAGCAGGACGCGGTGGTGCGTGAGCTGTTGGCCGGCGAGTTGGCCGGGGACGTGCCCGGCTCGGGCTGGCCGGATCGGCTGCGGGCAGCGCTGGGGGTACCCGGCTTCGCCACCGAGCTGCGCGAGCTGCTGCTGCGGGCCTCCGAACGGGGCCTCGGTCCGTACGAGCTGGCCGAGCTGGGCGCCACCCAGGACATGCCGGAGTGGGTGGCGGCCGGCCGGTTCTTCCTCGGCTACGAACAGGTGAACCTACTGCGCGGCTGGGCCGGCAACTCGGCGGGCAGCGAGGCCCCGCAGGCCACCTCCCCGGCGCTGGACGCGGCCGAACTGGTCGCGGCCGCGTTGGACGTGCTGGCCGCCGACCCTGCGCTGCTGTCCGCCGAGCGGCTCCGCATTCGGCACCTGCTGGTCGACGACGCACAGGACCTGGATCCGCAGCAGATGCAACTGGTCCAGCTGCTGGGCCAGACCGGCGAGACGTTCCTGCTGGCCGGCGACCCGGATCAGGCGGTCCTCGGCTTCCGGGGCGCCGATCCGAGCGCACTGCGGGATGCCGACCTGGGCGGCGCCCGCACCGAGGTGCTCAACGTCGATCATCGTGCGGCACCCGCACTGCGCGCGGCCACCGCGCGGCTGGCCGAACGGTTGCCCGGCGCCGGCCCGGCCCGGCGACGGACCAGCCCGGATCCAGCACCGGGTTCGACCGCGTTGGGTTCGACCGCGTTGGGTTCGACCGCGCCGGCCGGCGTGGATGCTCTTTCGGTGCAGGTGTTCGCCTCGGCGGCGCAGGAGGCGGGTTGGGTGGCTGACCGGCTGCGCCGCGCGCACCTCACCGACGGTGTGCCGTGGTCGGAGATGGCCGTGCTGGTGCGGTCCACCACGCGTTCGCTGCCGGTGCTGCGACGGGCGTTGCTGGCCGCGGGGGTGCCGATGGCGGTTCCGGCGGACGAACTGCCGCTGTCCCGGCAGCCGGCGGTGCTGCCGCTGCTGGTGTTGCTGCGCTGCGCGGCGCGCCCCGAGCAGATTGACGCGGACGCGGCGGTGGCGCTGCTCAGCTCCCCGTTGGGCGCGGCGGACCCGTTGCGGCTGCGCCGGCTGCGCCGGGGGCTGCTGCGGCTGCACGCGGCCGCCGAACAGGACGGCTCCAGCGACGACCTGTTGGTCGACGCGCTGCGCACCGGGGCGTACGGGGAGGTCGACCCGCTGCCCACGCTGCCGGCCAGGGACACCGCCCCGCTGCGCCGGGTGGCCGAGCTGCTCGGGCTGGTCAGGGCGGCGGACCGGGAGGGGGCCAGCGCGGAGGAGGTGCTCTGGCGGCTGTGGCGGGCCACCGGGCTGGCCGCGCGGTGGGCCGCCGCGAGCTCGCATCCCGGCCCGGCCGGCGCGCAGGCGGATCGGGACCTGGACGCGGTGGTCGCGCTGTTCGAGGCGGCCGCCCGCTACACCGACCGGCTGCCCGGCGGCGGCAGCATCGAGGGGTTCGCCGAGTACGTCACCGACCAGCGCATTCCAGGCGACAGCCTGGCGCCGAGGGCACCCCAGGGCGAGGCCGTCGCGGTGCTCACCGCGCACGCCGCCCGGGGTCGGGAGTGGCGGGTGGTCGCGGTGCCGGCGGTGCAGGAGGGCAGCTGGCCGGACCTGCGGCTGCGTGGCACCCTGCTGGGCGTCGAGCGGCTGGTGGACGTGCTGGACGGGATCGACAGCAGCGCCGTGCTGTCCCGTACCGCGCCGCTGCTCGCCGAGGAACGGCGGCTGTTCTACCTGGCCTGCACCCGGGCCAGCGAGCGGTTGCTGGTGTCCGCGGTGCGTGGCGAGGACGAGCAACCGTCCCGGTTCCTGGACGAGCTGGACCCGGCCCCGGCTTCCGCCGGGGATGAACCGGACGCGGCCCGCGCGGTGTCCCGCCCGCCCCGGGCGCTGGTGCTGGCTGAGCTGGTCGGCGAGCTGCGCCGCGCGGTGTGCGACCCGGAGTGCGTTCCGGAGCGCCGCGAGCGGGCCGCGACACAGCTGGCCCGGCTGGCCGCCGCCGGGGTGCGCGGCGCCCACCCGGACGACTGGTACGGGTTGGCGCCGGTGTCCGCCGATGCGCCGCTGCGGGATCCGGAGAAGCCGGTTCCGGTGTCCCCCTCGGACGTCGAGAAGATCCTGAAGTGCCCGCTGAAGTGGGTGCTGGAGCGGCACGGCGGGGACGACGGCGCCATGCTCCCGTCGGTGACCGGCTCGCTGGTGCACGCGCTCGTCCAGGCCACCGCCGCCGGGGCCACCGAAGCCGAGGTGGACGCCGCGCTGCGCCGGGCCTGGTCGGCGGTGGACGCCGGGGCGCCCTGGTTCGGCCGCCGCGAGCTGGAACGAGTGCGTGGCATGCTCGCCGCGTTCCGAGGCTGGTTGGCGGAGAGCCGGCACAGCGGCCTCACCGAGCTGGACGTGGAGCGCGGCCTCGAGCTGTCTCTGCCCGGCGGGGAGCTCGGCCCGGACGTGCTGCTGCGCGGCCGAGTGGACCGGCTCGAGCTGGACGCCGAGGGCCGCCCGGTGATCGTGGACGTGAAGACCGGCAAGACGGCGATCAGCCGGGAGGACGCCGAGGCGCACCCGCAGCTCGCGGTGTACCAGCTGGCCGCCGCGCTGGGTGCGTTCCGCGACGCGCTGGGCCCGCCGGGGGGCGCGCGCCTGCTGTTCCTGGCCGACCGCGGCGCTGACGGCCGGGCCAAGGAACGCAGCCAGCCGGCGCTGACCGAGGACGACGTGCAGGCCTGGCGCCGCGAGCTGCACGCGGCGGCCGCCGAGACCGGCGCGGCCGAGTTCACCGCCAGGCAGAACGGCGACTGCGAGCGCTGCGGGGTACGCACCAGCTGCCCGGTGGCCGACGACGGCCGGGGGGTGCCGGGCGGATGACCCTCACCGACAGCCGGACCGAGTGGCTCACCCCGGCCCGGTTGGCACATGCGCTGGGGGTGCCGCCGCCCACCGAGGAGCAGGCCGCGGTGATCGCCGCCCCGGCCGAGCCCGCGTTGGTGGTGGCCGGCGCCGGGGCGGGCAAGACCGAGACGATGGCGGCCAGGGTGGTGTGGCTGGTGGCCACCGGCGCGGTGCTGCCCGAGCAGGTGCTCGGACTGACCTTCACCCGCAAGGCCGCCCAGCAGCTGGCCGACCGGGTGCGCTCCCGGCTGCGCCGGCTGGCCGGGTCCCAGCTGTTGGACGATCTGGACCCGACCGGCGGGCGCAAGGCCGCCCTGGTCGGCGAGGCGGGCGACGTCACGGTGGCCACCTACCACGCCTACGCCGGTCGGCTGGTCGGCGAGCACGCGCTGCGGCTGCCCGCCGAACCGGGAGCGCGGCTGCTTTCCGAGACGGCGGCGTGGCAGTTGGCGCACCGGGTGGTCTCCACCTGGGCCGCCGACCTGGACATCGACCGGGTGCCGGCCACGGTGACCAACTATCTGCTCGCGCTGGCCGGTGAGCTGGGTGAGCACCTGGTCGAGCCCGGGCAGCTGCGCGCGCACGCCGACGTGTTCATCTCGCTGGTGGAGAACGCGCCGAGGGCGAAGGGGCAGCGGGCCGCGCTGGCCATCGAGTTCCGCAAGATGTGCGACAGCCAGCGGCTGCGGCTGTCGTTGCTGCCGCTGGTCGAGGCGTTCGCGGCACGCAAGCGGGCCGAGCGGACGGTGGACTTCGCCGACCAGATGGCCATCGCGGCCCGGATCGCCGCCGAGCACCCCGAGGTCGGTGCGCTGGAGCGGGACCGCTACCGCGCGGTCCTGCTGGACGAGTACCAGGACACCGGGCACGCCCAGCGGGTGCTGCTGCGCTCGCTGTTCCGGGTCGAGCACGGTGACCCGGTCGCGGTCACCGCGGTGGGCGACCCATGCCAGTCGATCTACGGTTGGCGCGGTGCCAGCGCGGCCAACCTGCCCCGGTTCAGCACCGACTTCCCGACCAGGGACGCGGCCGGCACGCCGCGGCCGGCGCCTCGCTACGGGCTGCTCACCAGCTTCCGCAACCCGCCGGAGGTGCTCACCCTGGCCAACGCGGTGTCTGCCGAGCTGCGCGCCGGGAGCGTCGAGGTGGACGAGCTGCGCGCCCGCGAGGAGGCGCCGCCGGGCGCGGTCCGGCTCGCACTGCACCGCGACGTGACCGACGAGGTGGCCTGGGTGGCCGACGCGCTGGCCGCCCGCTGGCACGCCGCGTTGGACGCCGATCAGCCCGTGCCCACCGCGGCGGTGCTGGTTCGTCGGCGGGCCGACATGCCCGCGATGGCCGCCGCGCTGCGCGCCCGCAATGTGCCGGTCGAGGTGGTCGGCCTCGGCGGGCTGCTGGCCGAGCCCGAGGTCCGGGACCTGGTCAGCGCGCTGCGTCTGGTCGCCGACCCGCTGGCCGGAACCGCCGCGATGCGGTTGCTGACCGGCGCCCGCTGGCGTCTCGGCGCCGCCGACCTGGCCGCCCTGTGGCAGCGGGCCAAGGAGCTCGCCCAGCCAGCCGGCCGCGTTCCGCTGAACGCTGAGGCCGGGCCTGGAGAGGGCGGCGGCGGGAGCGTTCCGCTGAACGCTGAGCCGGGGGGTCGAGCCGGCGGCGGCGAGAGCGTTCCGCTGAACGCTGGGCCGGGGGGTCGAGCCGGCGGCAGCGAGAGCGTTCCGCTGAACGCTGAGCCGGGGGGTCGAGCCGGTGGGGACGGTGGGAGCGTTCCGCTGAACGCTGAGCCAGGGGGTCGAGCCGGCGGCGGTGAGAGCGTTCCGCTGAACGCGGCGGCGGGCGCTAACAGGGCTGACGACGCCAGGTTGGTGGCTGAGCTGGTGGTCGGCGCGCTGCCGGGGGAACAGGCCGAGCAGGCCGGGTTGGTCGACGCGCTGGACGACCCCGGGCGGGCGGAGCGCTACTCCGAGGCCGGTTACCGCCGGATCCGCCGGCTGGCCGGTGAGCTGGCCTACCTGCGCGGACGGGCCGGCGGGTCCAGCACCTCCGGGTGGGCCGGGCTGCCCGACCTGGTCGCGGACGCCGAGCGGGCGCTGCTGCTGGACGCGGAGACCGCCGCCCGCCCCGGGCCGGTCGGCCGGGCGCATCTGGACGCGTTCGCCGATGTGGTGGCCGACTTCGCCGCCGGTGCAGAGGTGCCCACGCTGCCCGCGCTGCTGGATTATCTGGCCACCGCGGAGCAGGCCGAGGACGGGCTGACCCCTGGCGAGGTGGAGGTGGCACAGGGCCAGCGGGGCCGGGTGCAGATCCTCACCGTGCACGCCGCGAAGGGCCTGGAGTGGCAGGTGGTCGCCGTGCCACACCTGGTGAAGAAGGTGTTCCCGGGGGCGCCGCGCAGTGGCTCCTGGTTGACCAATCCGGCCGAGCTGCCGGTGGTGCTGCGCGGCGACGCCCCGGACCTGCCGGATCCGGCGCTACCGGAGGACGGCGACCGCAAGGAGGTCACCGACGCGCTCAAGGCGCACAAGGAGTCACTGGAGCAGCGCCGGCTGGCCGAGGAGCGCCGACTGCTCTACGTGGCGATCACCAGGTCCGAGCGGGAGTTGCTGGCGTCCGGGCATTGGTGGGCGGCCACCGGAGACACCCCGCGCGGGCCGTCGGACTTCCTGCTGGAGTTGCGGGCGATCGCGCAGGAGCATCCCGAGCTGGTTGTCGAGCACTGGGCCGAGCAGCCCCCGGAAGGCGAGTCGAACCCGGTCACCGCGACCCCGCACACCGAACGCTGGCCGGTGGACCCACTGGGTATCCGGCACGACGCGGTGCACGCCGGAGCGGAACTGGTCAGGGCCGCACTGGCCGGGCTGCCGGCCGAGGACCCGCAGCTGGCGCTGTTCGACCCAGCCGAGCCGACCTCCGACGACCAGCCGGGGTCGCCGGAACGCCCCAACAACAGTGCCGACGACGGTGCCGAGGACGGTGCCGAGGACGGTGCCGAGGATGATCCGGAGGGGTGGGCGGCCGACGTCACCGTGCTGCTGGCCGAGCGGGCTCGCGCCCAGACGGCCCGGCCGGAGGTGGCGCTGCCGGCCGCGCTCTCGGTGAGTCAGCTGGTTGAGCTGGCCGCCGACCCGGAGGCGCTGGCCGCCCGACTGCGCCGCCCGATGCCCTACCCACCGAACCCGCACACCCGCCGGGGCACCGCGTTCCACGCCTGGCTGGAGCAGCGGTTCGGCGCCACCCGGCTGCTGGACCTGGACGAGCTGCCCGGCGCCGCGGACGACGGTGCGGCCGCCGACGTCGAGCTGGACACGCTGCGGGCCGCGTTTCTGGCCTCGGCGTGGGCGGAACGGCGGCCGACCGAGGTGGAGGTGCCGTTCGAGACCGAGGTGGACGGCATCGGGGTGCGCGGGCGGATGGACGCGGTGTTCGCCGATCCGGACGGCGGCTGGACGGTGGTGGACTGGAAGACCGGCGCGGTGCCGGACCCGTCCCGGCTGCCCGCGCTGTCCGTGCAGCTGGCCGCCTACCGGCTGGCCTGGGCGGCGTTGTCGGGCAGCCCGGTGGACCAGGTCAGGGCGGCGTTCCATTACGTGCGGGCGGACGTCACGCTGCGCCCGGCCGACCTGCTGGACGCGGACGGCCTGCGCGAGTTGCTGCGCGGCGTGCCGGCCGCCGGGTCCACCCGCTAGCGGGGTCGTCTCCGGCGGTTCGGCTAGCGGGGTCTCCGGCGGTTCGGCTTCCGGCGCTCGCGCCATACCTCGGTCGTCGTCGTTACCCTCAGCTCCATGACGGCGAAGATCGTGCTTCTCGGCGCCACCGGGTATACCGGCGCCCGTACGGCGGAGGCGATGACCCGGCGCGGCCTGCGCCCGGTGTTGGCTGGGCGGAATCGGGAGCGGCTGGTCACCCTGGCAGAACGGTTCGGTGGGCTGCCCATCGCCACGGCGGACGCCACCGACCCGGCGTCGGTGCGGGCGCTGATCGACCGGGGCGACGTGCTGGTCAGCACGGTGGGGCCGTTCGCGCGGTTCGGCGAGGCGGCGGTGGCCGCCGCGGTGGACGCCGGGGCGATCTACTTCGACTCCACCGGCGAGCCCCCGTTCATCCGCCGGGTCTTCGAGCACCACGGCCCGGCGGCGGCACGCACCGGAGCCGCGCTGCTGACGGCGTTCGGCAACGACTACGTGCCCGGCACGCTGGCCGGCGCGCTCGCGCTGACTCAGGCCGGGGTGGCCACCGCCGCGGTGCACGTGGGCTACTTCGTCACCGCCGGCGGCGCCGCCCAGCGCGGCCAGGCGTTCTCCAAGGGAACGCTGAACTCCCTGGTCGGCGTGTTGCTGGAGCCGATGTACCGGTGGCGGGACGGCGCGCTGCAGGATGAGCCGGCCGGGGCCCGGTACCGCACCTTCTACGTGGCCGGCAAGGACCGGCCCGGGGTGAGTATCGGGGCGATCGAGCAGTTCGCGCTGCCCCGGCTGGCCGCCACCGGGGTAGCTCCCCGGCTGCACGAGGTGGACGTCTACCTGGGCTGGTTCGGCCCGATCAGCCGGGCGGTGCACCTGAGCTCCCGGGCCGCTCCGCTGTTCGCCAAGGTCGAGTCGATCAGCAAGGCGCTCACCGCGGTGGGCCGGCTGGCGGTCAAGCGGGCCGCCGACGAGCCGAACGCCGCCTCCCTGGCTGGATCCACCTCCTACTTCATCGGCGAGGCGTTCGGCGCCTCGGGGCAGCGGCTGGCCACGGTCACGCTGACCGCCCCGGACGGCTACGCGATCACCGCCGACCTGCTCGCCTGGGGCGCTGGGCACGCGCTGGAGCACGGTGTGTTCGGTTTGGGCGCGCTGGATCCGGTCAGCGCGTTCGGGCTGGACACCTTGCGCGCCGGGGCCGCCGAAGCCGGCATCGTCCCGGTGTAGGTCCGGCCCCGGGGGGTGGAGGAGCCGCTGAGGTAGCTCCGGCCCCGGGGTGCGCGGAGCCAGGCTCTAGGCTGTTCGGGTGGTTGTGCCGCGGGTGGACAACGAGCTCGCCGGGCTGGGCGTCGTGCGCATGCCGGAGCGGGGGCAGAGCCCGACCGGGGCCATCCTGCGCCGGATCGGCACCGCGGCGTTCGCCCTCGCGGTCACCGTGCTCGTCGTCTATCTGGGCCGGGACGGCTACCGGGACGTCAACGAGGACGGGATCTCCTGGCTGGACGCGGTCTACTACGCCACGGTGTCGCTGTCCACCACCGGCTACGGGGACATCACGCCAGCTTCCGACTCCGCGCGGCTGATCAACATCTTGGTGGTCACCCCACTGCGGCTGCTGTTTCTGATCGTCCTGGTGGGCACCACCCTGGAGTTGCTCACCGAGCGGTCGCGGCAGGTATTCAAGGTGCAACGGTGGAGGTCGAGGGTGCGCAACCACGTGGTCGTGGTCGGCTACGGCACAAAGGGCGGCGCGGCGGTGGACACCTTGCTCGGCGACGGCACGGACCCGTCGGCGATCGTGGTGGTGGACAACAACCCGGAGCGGCTCCGGCTGGCCAGCGGGCGTGGGCTGGTCACGGTGAACGGCAACGGCACCCGGTCCGAGGTGCTGCGCACAGCCGGGGTACCGAGGGCGGCGTCCATCATCGTGGCCACGTCCCGGGACGACACCGCCGTGCTGGTCACGCTCACCGCCAGGGAACTGGCCCCGTCCTCGACCATCGTGGCGGCGGTGCGGGAGACGGAGAACGTGCACCTGGTCCGCCAGTCCGGCGCGGACTCGGTCGTGGTGTCCGAGGAGACCGCGGGACGGCTGCTCGGCATGGCCACCACCACGCCGAACGTGGTGAACGTGATCGAGGATCTGCTCACCCCGGATGTCGGGTTCTCCATCTCTGAGCGTCCGGTGGAGCAATCCGAGACGGGCGGCTCTCCCCGGCACCTGTCCGACATCGTGCTCGGCGTGGTGCGGGGCGGGGAGCTGCACCGGGTGGACTCGCCCAGGGTGGACGCGCTGGAGCCCGGCGACCGGTTGCTCTACGTCAAGAAGGTCACCCCGGCCGAGAAAAGCTAGCCGAGCTGACTGACCAGACCAAACAGTCGAGTTCATGAGGCATTCGGCCGAGTCGGGTCTCAGTTTGGGTCACGATGGCGCCCTGTTGCCGCAACGATCCGGACGGCGCGGTGGACACTGGCTCGGAACTCAGCCGGTTACCAGGCGTGATTCGTTCGTCAACTGCGAGAGGATTCACTCGTGACGACCCCGATGCAGTTGCCCGGCGAGCGCACCGCGTTGACGCAGCCGCCGACCCGCCGGATGTACCTGATCCCGTTGCCCGCCGAACTCAGCCCCGACGCGATCGCCTGGCTCGGTGACCTGGTCCAGCCCGGACGCATCCCGCACCTGGAAGTAGAAGCCGAGGACCGGGACGAAGCACGGGACATCGCCGAGGAGCTCATCGCTGAGGCCATAGCACGCCCGTGACCCCGTGATCGACGATGACTTGCTGAGCAGGATTAGTCAGCGCTACCAGCGCTTCGCCGAGCGGGAAGCGCGCGGGCGCTCGCCGCTCTACGAACGGTTCGGTCAAGCCGTCGCGACTGATCGAACGATGCTGGAGTTTCTCGCCACGCTGCCCGAGCCGAAGAGACAACCGAACCTGCTGTTCGCCGCGGCGCGCTGGCTGGGCGGCACTCCGGACACATATACCGACCTGCGCTCGGTCCTCCTCGAGAGGCGGACCGAGCTCACGGAGCTCATGCTCGCCCGGAGCACCCAAACCAATGAGGCCGCCCGATGCGCCACGCTGTTGCCGGTGCTCATGGCGCTGCCACAACCGCTGGCCCTGCTCGAGGTCGGCGCCAGCGCCGGGCTGACGCTGCTGCCCGACCGCTACAGCTACAACTACGCCAGACAGGTCACCCTCACCGCTCCGGATCCGGCGGCTCCGGTACTGCACTGCCAGCCCCACGGCCCAGTGCCACTGCCGCACACATTGCCCGAGGTCATCTGGCGCGCCGGCATCGATCTCAACCCGCTCGACGTCACCGACGAGGAGGACGTTGCGTGGCTGCGCTGCTTGATCTGGCCGGGCGAACCGGACCGCGACGAGCGGCTGACGGCCGCCGTCGCGGTAGCGCGCCAAGACCCGCCACGCATCATCCGCGGCGATCTCGTTGACGGCCTCGTCGACCTCGCCTCCCAGGCGCCCTCGCATGCCACCCTGGTGGTATTCCACTCCGCGGTGCTTGTGTACGTCAGCCAGTCGCGGCGCCGAGATTTCGCCGCCGCCGTCCGCGACCTAGATGCTGTCTGGCTGTCGAACGAGGTCCCCGGCGTCCTGCCCGACCTGATCAACCAGCCGACTCCACCTCCGGACACCGACCCTTTTGTGCTCGTTCGCGACGGCACAGCTGTGGCCTTCACCGACGGACACGGCAAGTGGATCCAGTGGATCACGCCATGACGCCGCGTGGCGACTGGTCGTGGCGCAGCCTTGTTCTGGGGTTCACGGTCGGCGGCCGAGCTCGACGTCACGCACCTCGAGCATCCTTGCCGAGGGCGAATTAATCGACTATACAGATATCGATATATTTTCGGCGGAGGCATGGATCCGGGGTGATTCCGATGTACCCGGCACCTGACGAACCTCCTGAGCCGGAGCGCCATGCCGCCGTTCCCCGGCGCGAGCTGACCGCCACGATCGCCGGGACGGTCCTGGAGTGGTACGACTTCGCGGTCTACGCCGCGCTGGCGGCGGTGATCGGGCCGTTGTTCTTCCCACGGGCCTCTCCCGCGACGTCGGTGCTGCTGGCACTGGCCACGTTCGGGGTCAGCTTCGCGGTGCGCCCGCTGGGCGCCGCCATCCTCGGCGGCATCGCGGACCGGTCGGGACGCAGAATTGTCCTGGTCATCTCGATGGTGCTGATGGGCGGGGCCAGCCTCGCGATCGGACTGCTGCCGACCTACGCCGACGTCGGTGTGCTCGCGTCGGTCCTGCTGGTGCTGACGAGGGTGGTGCAGGGCTTCGCCGCCTCCGGCGAGTACACGGGCGCCATCACCTACCTGATCGAGCACTGCTCGCCGCACCGCGGCAGCTTCTACGGCTCGGTGATGATTGCCTCCAACATGGCGGGCAGCCTCCTCGGTTCGTCCGCGGCACTGCTGCTCGTGGTGCTCTCGCCGCACGGGTTCGTGCAGGCGGGCGGGTGGCGGATCCCGTTCCTGCTGGGTGCCGTGACCGCGGTCGTCGGCTTCGTGATCCGGCGCAGGCTGGCGGAGTCTCCGGTCTTCGTGGAGCTCAAGCGCGACGGCGAGCTGTCCTCGACACCGGTACGCGAGGCCTTCCGGCACCACCGCAAGGCTGCCGCTGTCATCCTCGGTCTGGTCGGGCCGCTCTCGATCCTCGGCTACGCGAGCACCACCTTCGCCCCGTTCGTGCAGAGCGTGGTCGGGACCTCGGCCACGGTCGCGCTCACCGCGAGCGTCGTCTCGATATCGGCCGGGGTCGTGGTGACCCTGGTCGCCGGGCGATTCGCCGACCGGTGGGGCGGTCTTTCGGTCACCCGGGCCGGGTTGCTGGCAACAGTGCTGCTGACCTATCCGGCATTCCTGCTGATCACCACCGGGGGCTGGGCGGCCGTCGTGGCCGGGCAGCTCCTGTTCACCGTCTGTTACGCCGTGGCGCAGGCGTCCACTCCCGCGCTCTACAACCGGATGCTGCCGGCCCGGGTCCGGGCCACGGCCTACTCGGTCAGCTACAACATCGGCACCGCCGTCTTCGGCGGCACGGCGCCGTTCGTCATCGCCTACCTCGCCGGCGCGATCGGAGACAGCACGGCGCCCGCGTACTACCTGATAGCGGCCGCCCTGGTCGCGCTGTTGGTCGTCGGGATAGCCCGCCGGACGTTCCGGCCCGCGGCGACCGCTCGCCGGCCGGGCCGGGAGGACGAGATGGCAGGCCTGCCCGAGGCGTCGCCCAGCTGGAACCGGTTCTGGGCGTGAGCTACCTCGACCAGGGCCTCTGGACCGACGAACGAGTGGGGTGGTTGCTGCCCCGGGCCGCGCACCGGTGGCCGCATCGCACCGCGCTGGTGATCGAGGGCGACCGGCTCACCTTCGCCGAGCTCGAGTCGTGGGCCGACCTGGTGGCCACGCGGCTGCGGGCGGCGGGCATCGAGCCCGGGGACGTGGTGCTCACGCAGCTGCCCAACAGCGTCGAGGGCATCGTGGGGCAGCTCGCGGCCTGGCGCATCGGGGCCGTCTCGGCGCCGGTCATCGGGGTGTTCCGCGCCCGCGAGCTGCGGCCCGTGGTGGCAGACGTCCGGCCGAGGGCCGTGGTCGCGTCGATCGGGAACGGCAACTATCGGCCCGCCGATGAGCTGGACGGGGTGCTCGCCGCGGCGGGGTTGGACCCGGTGCTGCGCTGGAGCGTCGGCCCGGGTTCCGCCGAGGGCTGGCACCCGTTCCCGCCCCGGCCCGGCGAACGGGGCACACAGCGGGCCGTGCCCAGCCCGGCGAACGCGGGGGAGACGTGCCTGGTGCTGTTCACCTCCGGCACCACGGCCGACCCGAAGGGGGTGCGGCACAGCGCCCGTTCGCTGCTGGCCGAGGCGCACTCCTACCGCGACACCGCCCGCATCGGGCCCGCCGACACCGTCCTGGCGCCGTCGTCCATCGCACACATCGGGGGCGCCGTCGCGGCCACCGTACTGCCGTCGGTGGTGGGGTGCCGGGTGGTCGCGATGCCGCGCTGGGACGCGGCCGCCGCGGCCAGGCTGTGCGACGAGGAGGAGGTGACGCTGGGCATCGGCGTGCCGGTGCACCTGGTGGACCTGCTGGAGCGCTACGACGGTCCCGACGCCGGCCGCCGGCCACCCGAGCGCTTCGCGATCGGCGGCGCCACCGTCGCGCCGAGGGTGATCGAGCGCGCCGACGCGGCGGGTATCTGCGCGTGGCGGGCGTGGGGGATGACCGAGGCCCCGACCGTCACGGTCGCGGGCCCCGATGATCCGCTGTGGCGACGTGCCGGGTTCGACGGTCGCGTCGACTACGGCGCGCAGGTGCAGGCCGTCGGCCCCGACCGCGTCCCGGTGCCGCCGGGCACTGTCGGGGAGCTGCGGCTGCGCAGCCCCAAGCAGATGCTCGGCTACACCTCACCCGAGGCCACCTCGGCACAGGTGGACGCCGACGGCTGGTTCTACACCGGCGACATCGGCAAGCTCGACGACGACGGCTGGCTCACTGTGCTGGGCCGTACCAAGGACATCATCAACCGCGGTGGGGAGAAGTTCCCGGCCCGGGACATCGAGGCGGCGATCCTCGAACACCCGGCCGTCGCCGCCGCCGCCGTGGTCGGCGCCCCCGACCCGCGGCTGGGGGAGCAGGTGGTGGCGTTCGTCGTGTTGCGTGCCGGCGCGAGCTGGCCCGGCGACGCCGCTCTGCTGGCGCATCTGCACGACCTGCGCCTCGCCCGGCAGAAGATGCCGGTGGCGTGGCGGGTGCTGGACGCATTGCCTGCCACCCCCACCGGCAAGATCCGCAAGAACGTTCTGCTGGAGCGGTGGAATCAGGCCGACCGTGCAGTGATCACCTCGGCTCGGTAGCGGGGCAAGGCCTCCGCCCCGCCGCGGCGACCGGCAGGGTCAGCTCGAACACCGAATCGGGGTCGCAGCGCAGCTCACCGCCGTGCGCGTGGGCGATGCCCCGGGCGATGGCCAACCCCAGGCCGGCGCCGCTGCGCCCGAACTCGCCGGAGTCCCGACCTCGGGCGTCGTCCAGCCGTACCAGCCGGTCGAAGATCCGCTCCCGGTCCTCGGCGGGCACCCCTGGTCCGCTGTCCGTCACCCGCACCCGAGCCACCGGCCCCACTTCGCTGTCCGAGGCCACCGGGGAGTCCACCGTGATGGTTATCTCGCCGCCGCGGGGGGTGTAGCGCCGGGCGTTGTCCAGCAGGTTCGCCAGCACCTGGGCCAGCCGCTGGGCGTCCCCTGGCACGGTCAGCGGGCTGCCGACCACCCGCACCGTGAGGTTCGGCGCGAGCAGCCGGACCCGGTCCGCCTCCGCGTCGGCCAGGCCGCGCAGCTCCACCTCGCCATGCTCCAGCCGCAGCCCGGCGTCGATCCGGGCCAGCGCGAGCAGGTCCTCGACCAGCCGCCCGGCCCGCCCGGCTTCCCTGATCAACAGCAGGTGCAACCGATCCCGTTCCTCGCCGGTGGCCCTGGTGCTCAGGGCGGCCTCGGCGGCCGCGCGCAGTCCGGCGATCGGGGTGCGCAGCTCGTGCGCGGCGTCCGCGACGAACTGGCGGGTGCGCGCCTCCTCACCGCGCGCGGTGGCTTCGGCCTCCTTGGCCTGCCGTTCGGCGCCCTCCAACGCGTCCAGCATGTCGTCGAAGGCGGCCGCGGTGCGGCCCAGCTCGGTGTTGCGGCGGGTCGGGTCCAGCCGGCGGCCCCGGTCCCCGGCGGCGATGGACCGGGCTAGCGCGGTCATCGTGTCCAGCGGACCGAGCGCCACCCGGGTGGTGGCCAGCAGCGCCAACGCCGCCACCCCGAGCCCGCCCAGGCCGAGCAGCACCAGCAGGCGGGTGAGCCGCTGCTGTACGGCGGACAGCTCCGAGGAGTCGCCGTAGAGGGTCAGCTGGGAGCCGTCGGCCAGAGTGCGGCGCAGCACCGGCCCTGGTCCACCGAAGGGCCCCTGGCCGCCATACGGGCCCGGCCCACCGCGCGGACCCGGTCCGCCGTACGGGTTGGGATTGCCGTGCTGGTTGGGTGCCGGGTAGGGCCCAGGTCCCCCGTGCTCGGCGGCGTCCGGAGGAGCCGGCGGGTTCGGGTCCACCCGGACCGGCTTGGACGAGTTGGGTCCGGCCCCGGAGCTGTCGTAGCTGACCCCGGACGGGTCGATCAGCCGGACCCGCACGGCGGGCCCCCGGACCCGTTCCACGATGGTCGCCGGTGGTACGTCCTGCCTGGCGAGCTGGTCGGCCAGGGCGGCCCGGGTGTTCAGCGCGGCGGCTAGGTCGGCGCGCGTGCCGATGCTGGTGAACACCAGGGCCAGCCCGCTGACCAGCACCAACACCACAGCCAACACGATCAGACTGAACAACATCACCCGCCGCCGCAGCGACACCGTGCGCAATCTGGTCATGTCGGCGCGATCAGTTCTCGGCGCGCAGCACGTAGCCCATGCCGCGCACGGTGTGCAGCAGTCGGGGCTCGCCGAGCTTGCGGCGCAGCGCGGAGATGTGCACCTCGACCAGGTTCGGGTCGAAGTCCTCGTATCCCCACACCGAGGTGAGCAGCGCCACCTTGCTCAGCACCTGGCCCCGGTGCGCGGCGAGGTGCTCCAGCAGCCGCCGCTCGGTGGCGGTCAGCTCGATCGGCTGGCCGGCTCGCAGCACGGTGCCCGACGCGCTGTCCAGCATCAGGTCGCCGATCTCCACGGTGGACGGGGTCCGACCCAGTCTGCGCAGCACCGCCGTCACCCTGGCCACCAGCTCGGCCAGCACAAACGGCTTCACCAGGTAGTCGTCCGCGCCGCCGTGCAACCCGCGCAGCCGGTCGTCGATGCCGTCCCTGGCGGTGAGCAGCAGCACCCCGGCCGCGCTCTGCCGGCGCACCACTTCCAGCAGTGCGAACCCGTCGCGGCCGGGCAGCATCACGTCGAGCACGACCAGGTCCGGGCGGAAGGTGGCCAGGTCCCGCTCCAGATCGGCGCCGTGCGCCCGGCCCGCCACCCCGAAGCCGGCGTCGGTCAGCCCAGTCAGCACAGCGGCGCGGATCGCCTCGGCGTCCTCCACCACCAGCACCCGGGCCGGCTCGCTCACCAGTTCCTCCTGTTCCTACCCAGACTCATTCTGCGCCAGCCGGGCGCGGGTCCGGGCGTTCGGCCAGCCGGAGCAAGCTGAAGATCAGCTGAAGGGTTCGCCCATCCTCAGCACCGCCTTAGGATCAAGGGGCACCGTCGACGTCGAGGGGCCTTCGCCCCGAACGTCGAGGAGACAGAGATGAGTACGCCACAACCACCCAACGGGGGGCAGCCGGAGCGCCCCGAGCCGACTCGACCGGCCTCGGAGCAACCGACCGTCCCGGCGCCGGCAGCACAGTCTGGCCAACCAGCTCAACCGGGTCAGCCCGACCCCGAGCAGCCCGCCGAGGACCCGGCCGAGCCGGCCCCGGCGGCTGCCTCGTCGACCGACGCCCCAGCCACCGCCGTAGCGTCCTCCGCCGCCGCGCCACCGCCCTCGGGTCGCCGCCGGTGGCGGCCGCGGCCGAGGCGCACCTGGCCGTGGATCACCGGCGGAGCGATCGTCGGCCTGCTGGTACTGCTCGTGGTCTTCGGGCTCGGCGTGCTGGCCGGTTCGCACGGGCGGCACAGCCGGTTCGAGCGTTTCGAGCACGGGTCGGGGCACAGCCGGATGCAGGGCATGCCGGGCAACGGGCCTGGCGGCTACGGCGGGCCTGGCGGGCAGGGCGGGTTCGAACGCCGGGGCGAGATGGGCCCCGGCGGGCCCGATGGCATGGGTAGCCCTGGCGGCCCCGATGGCATGGGTAGCCCTGGTGGGCCCGATGGCATGAGCGGCCCCGGTGGGCCCGATGGCATGGGCGGGCGCGGTGACCAGTTCCAGTCCAGGACCCCGCCCGTGGTCGGCTCGGTGGCCTCGGTGAACGGTGCCAATCTGGTGATCAACCAGGACGGTGGCGCCCCGGTCACGGTGACCACCACCCCGCAGACCCGGGTGGTCGGCGAGCAGCGCGCCTCGATCACCGACCTGAAGGCAGGTGACCGGGTCGCGGTGCGTCAGGACGCCAACCACCAGGCGGTGGGGGTGTTCGTGATCCCGGCGCGGGCGGCCGGCACGGTCACCGCGGTCAACGCCAACCAGATCACCCTGACCAGGGCGGACGGACTCTCGGTGGCCGTGGACGTGACCACGGTGCCGACAAAGCCCCAGGTCGGCGACCGGGTGGTGGCGACGGGTAGCGCGGCGAACAACGGAACCACCCTCACCGCGACCCAACTGCGCGTGCTGTCCAAGCCGGCCAGCTGACGGAGTGGGATCTCGCCGGGCAAACCCCGGTGCGCCGAGCCCTCGGGGTGTGGTCGGATGAAACGGTGACCCCACCACCAGATCACCCGAACATCCAGGCGGTGCTGGCCGCGCTGCGGGCCGGCGGCGCCGAGGCGAGCGGCGCGCGCATGCGAGTGCTCCCGGATGCGGTGAGCACGGCGCGCGCCGCCGCCGAGGCGTTGGGCGTCGAGGTGGGCCAGATCGCCAACTCGCTGATCTTCGATGCAGACGGTGAGCCCCTGTTGGTGCTTGCCTCCGGGGCGCACCGGGTGGACACCGGAAAGCTGGCCGCCCAGCTCGGCGTGGCGACGATCCGGCGCGCCGACCCGAAGTTCGTCCGCGCGGCCACTGGTCAGGTGATCGGCGGGGTGGCCCCGGTCGGCCACCCCACTCGGCCGAGGACCGTGGTGGACACCGCGCTGGCCGGCTACAGCGAGGTATGGGCGGCCGGGGGCGTCCCGCACGCGGTGTTCCCGACCAGCTTCGCGGAGCTGCTCGCGCTCACCGGCGGCACTGCGGCGGCTGTTGCCGAAGGGCATTAGTGTCAAGGGCGTGTCCCCCGCGTCGCCCCGAGCGTCAACCCCGACCAGGCCAGTCCTGGACTCTGTCCACAGCAGCGCCCCCGAACTGCACCGCTTCACCCTGCCCAACGGGCTTCGGGTGCTGCTCGCGCCGGACCCGAGCACCCCGGTAGTGGCGGTCGCGGTGCACGTCGATGTCGGATTCCGCTCCGAGCCGCGGGGCCGCACCGGCTTCGCGCACCTGTTCGAACATCTGATGTTCCAGGGCAGCGAGAGCCTGGAGAAGCTGGCGCACTTCCGCCATGTGCAGGGCTCCGGCGGGGTGTTCAACGGCTCCACCCACCAGGACTACACCGACTACTTCGAGGTGCTGCCGGCGGCCGCGCTGGAGCGGGCGCTGTTCCTCGAGGCCGACCGGCTGCGCGCTCCCCGGCTGACTGAGGAGAACCTGCGCAACCAGGTCGATGTGGTCAAGGAGGAGATCCGGCTGAACGTGCTGAGCCGGCCCTACGGCGGGTTCCCCTGGATCCTGCTGCCGCCGGTGCTCTACGACACGTTCCCCAATGCGCACAACGGCTACGGCGACTTCTCCGAGCTGGAGCAGGCCACGCTGGACGACGCAGCCTCGTTCTTCGACAGTTACTACGCGCCGGGCAACGCGGTGCTCACCGTGGCTGGAGATATCTCGGCCACTGAAACAGTCAGGTTGATCGAGAAGCACTTCGGGGACATCCCGGAGCGTCCGGTGCCGGAGCGCCCCTCGTTCGCCGAGCCGGTGCTGGGCAGCGAGCGGCGCCACGCGGTGCCCGACGCGTACGCCCCGCTGCCCGCCCTCGCGCTGGGCTACCGGCTGCCCGACCCGGCCACCGACCTGGACGGCTACCTGGCGCACGCGCTGCTCGGCTCGGTGCTCACCGACGGTGAGGCGGCCCGGCTGCAGGAACGGCTGGTCTACGGCGAGGGAATTGTCACCGACATCTCCGCGGGCTGCGGGCTGTTCGGCTCCCCGCTGGATGCCCGTGACCCGGACACCTTCACGGTCACCGCGGTGCACCCCCCGGCGGTGGATCCGGAGCGGGTGGTGCGCGCGGTGGACGAGGAGCTGGACCGGCTGGCCACCGGCGGCCCGGAGCCCGGCGAGCTGGCCCGCATCTCGGCGCGCTGGTCGGCTTCGCTCTACCACGAGCAGGACCGGGTGATGAGCCGGATGCTCGCGCTGGGCGCCCGTGAGCTGCTGTTCGGTCGGGCCGAGCTGGCCGTTGAGCTGCCAGGTCGGTTGGCCGAGGTGACCCCGGCCCAGGTGGCCGAGGCGGCCGGCCGGCTGCGCGGGCAGGGCCGGGCGGTGCTGGTGGTAGAGCCAGCCGCTACGGATGACACAGCGGATACCAACGGTGCGGACACGCGGGACGCGGGGGACCAGCAGTGACGGTGACAGCGGGGGCAGCGACCCAGCCGAGCGGGCACCGCAGCGCGGAACGGATCGGGCACACCGAGGCCGGGGCGCGCCCGCTGCCGCCGCTCGGCGCCCAGCGCACCGTTGCCGATCTGAACCTGGCGGACCGCACGCTGGCGTCCGGGCTGCGGGTGATCGCGGTGGCCCGGCGGACCGTGCCGACGGTGGAGCTGCGGCTGCGCATCCCGTTCGCCAACGACGACCCGAAGCATCCGGCGCGGGCCGAGCTGGTGGCCTCCGCGCTGCTCAACGGCACCGCGCGGCGCGGCCGGGTGGAGATCGACGACGAGCTGGCCACCATCGGCGGTGACCTGGGCGCCGGGGTCGACCCGGAGCGGCTGCTGATCTCCGGCAGTGGGCTGGCCAGCGGTCTGCCCGTGCTGCTGGACGTGCTGGCCGACCTGCTCACCTCGGCGGCCTACCCGGACGCCGACTTCACCCGGGAGCGGGAGCGGCTGGTCGAGCGGATCACCGTGGCTCGCTCGCAGCCACGCACCATCGCCCGCGAGGCGCTGCAGCGGCGCCGCTACGGTGACCACCCGGCGTCCCGGGAGATGCCGCTCGCCGCTGATGTGGCCGCGGTCGCCCCAGCCGAGGTGCGCGCGCTGCACCGGGCGGCGGTGCTGCCGGCCGGCTCGACCCTGGTGCTGGTCGGCGACATCGACCCGGAGCTGGCGATCAGCGAGGTGGGTGACGCGCTGGCCGGCTGGGCATCGCCAGGTACCGCCACCGAGCTGCCCGCGCTGCCGGTGCTCACCGGCCGGGACCTGCTGCTGGTGGACCGTCCGGGCGCGGTGCAGTCGCAGCTGCGCTTCTCCGCCGCCGCGCTGCCCCGCACCGACGCGCGCTACCCGGCGGTGCAGCTGGCCAACCTGGTGCTGGGCGGGTACTTCTCCTCCCGGCTGGTGGAGAACCTGCGGGAGGACAAGGGCTATACCTACTCCGCCTCGTCCTACCTGGAGTTCTCCCCCTACGGCGCGACGCTGCTGGTGGACACCGATGTGACCACGGATGTGACCGCCCCCGCCGTGCTGGAGACCAGATATGA
>Ga0137412_10000317_pt1 | contig 33178 bp, 28 predicted proteins | sample CZODoug2_1_16fun_FD_122160 | JGI IMG/M metagenome (GOLD analysis project Ga0137412, IMG submission 122160) | Vadose zone soil fungal communities from Angelo Coast Range Reserve, California, USA - CZODoug2_1_16fungal (Hybrid Assembly) | ecosystem: Environmental > Terrestrial > Soil > Vadose zone...
GGAGTGGACGTTCGTTGCCACGGGTGTGGTTGGGAGTGGTTTGCCGGAGACTCCGGTTTATTTAGCGGCTGTTCCGGGTACGGGGTATACCGGGACGATTCGACCTAACCTTACCGGGGCTCCGATTGGTGGGTCTCAGGTTGGGCAGCACCTTAATCCTGCGGCTTTCAGTGCGCCGGTTCCGGGAGAATGGGGAACGGCGGGGAGGAATTCGATTACTGGTCCGAGCCAGGTCACACTGGATAGCTCGGTCGCTCGGACTTTCCGGCCTAGTGGCAGGTTTTATCTGGATTTGAAGGTGGCGGCGACGAATATGCTCAATCATCCTGTGTTTAGCGGGTGGAATACGACGGTGAATAGTACTCAGTTTGGTCTGCGGCTGGAGCCTAATCCTATGAGGAGTTTGGAGAGTTCGTTGCGGTTGCGGTTTTGAGGGGAGTTACATGGAGCGAAGGCGGGGTCGAATGAACGACACGGGTGTCGCTGTTTGTGGGACAAGGGAGAGTAGCAGCCCTCAGCGGCTAAAGCCGGATTCATTACACAGCAGTTATGTACGGCCTGAAGGCCGTACCCTTCAAACAGACCGAGTTTTTCCGCAGCCTCTAAAGCCCGTCGGAGGTTGGGTGGTGGATGTACGGGCTGAAGCCTGTACCCTTCAAAAAGCGAATTCTCACGCAGACTCTAAAGCCCGACAAATTCTCGATCCTTAACGGCCCGACCTAAGTCGTGCCCTTATACAAAATGGAGTTTTTCAGCAGCCTGTAAAGACGTGTCCTGATACAAAGCCATGCACAATAACCAGACGACTACACGCCATCCGCGTCGGAAACAGAAAGATGCTTTGCCGCGCGTTCTCCTCGCGGAGACGGACCAAGGCTTGGAGAGCGCGATGACCTTCCCGATTCTGGAAAACGTGACCAGGACCGCGCGACACACGACGTTCTTTCTCTCCTGCGGGGCGCCCCAGGCAACGCCGATCGTTTTCCTGCATGGTTGGCCGGAGCTATCGATCTCCTGGCGCGCGCAGCTTCCTATGTTCGCTGCGTTGGGCTTTCGGGCGGTTGCGCCGGACATGCGAGGCTACGGGCGCTCCAGCGTGTATTCGCGCCATGAGGACTACGCGCTCGAAGCGATCGTCGCCGATATGCTTGAGCTCTTGGCGTCGCTAGGGACGGAGAAGGCGATCTGGGTCGGTCACGACTGGGGCGCGCCGGTCGTCTGGTCGATCGCTCAACACCATCCAGAACGCTGTTACGGCGTCGCCGGTCTATGCGTGCCCTATATCCCGAACGGCTTCGTGGTTGAGACGGTGGTTCCGTTGGCCGACCGAAGGATCTATCCGGCCGAGACGTTTCCGGCGGCGCAATGGGACTATCAACTGTTCTACCGCGAGAACTTCGCCATCGCCGAGGCTGGTTTCGAGGCCGATGTCGGCGCCGCCGTCAGGGCGCTATTCCGCTCGGGCAGTTCCGAGGGTGAAGGCAAGCCTGCGCGCACCGCGTTCGTCAGCTCTCCGACAATGTCCCGCGTAGCATGTTGCCGGTCCGCCGGCAGCACTGGATTCTTTTTGAACGACGAAATGGATGACTTCACCGCGAAGCCGGGTGCGGCGAACCTGTTTGGCCTGGTGCAGGGCAATGCGAACGCGATCGCACCCGGCAAGCGGCCTTTGAGTTCCATGACTCCCACGATCGTGCTCAAAGACGGCAAACCGGTACTGGTGGTGGGCACGCCGGGTGGATCGCGCATCATCACTACGGTCTTGGAAATCATCGTCAATGTCATCGACCATGGGATGACTCTGCAGGAGGCCGTCGATGCCCCGCGAATCCATCATCAATGGCTGCCGGACACGCTGGCAGGCGAACCGTTCGCATTCTCCGCCGACACCGTCGGATCCTTGACCCACATGGGCTACCACGTCGTGCCCTTGGAAGTCTGGGGAGCCGGCAATGCCGCCGAAGCCATCGGCATCGCGCCCGCCGACGCGGCCGAAGCCAAGACCCTGGGATTCCCCCGTCCGGGAGTGCTCTACGGGGCGAGCGACTCACGAGCCCCGGCGGGATCCGCGGCGGCGCCATAGCCACTGCTGCCCTGGCCGCTGCTGGAGTATATTTGGCCCCTTCGAGAATCCACTTGGCCCTTTCGAGAATCCACGCGAGGTCATGCCCATGATTAAAGTCAGTGTGCTCTATCCGAACAAGCCCGGCTCGCACTTCGATATGAACTACTACGTTGCCAAGCACATGCCGCTGGCCATGCGTCTGCTCAACAAGGGTTTGCGCAAGACGGAGGTGGACGCCGGCATCCAAGGGACTGCGCCGGGCGAGCCGCCTGCGTTCCACGGCGGCTGCCAGTTCTATTTCGACAGCATCGAGGCCTTTGCCGAAGTATGGGGTCCCGCCGCCAAGGAGATCCAGGCCGATATCCCGCGCTATACCGACCTTGCGCCGGTCATTCAATTCAACGAATTGAAGCTATCCGTCTAGGGAGCATCGCGGCAGCGCGCGTTCCCGCGGAAACGCCTGTGCCATCCGCTGGTCGGTCACGGCCTAAGGCTCTGCGCCGCCGTGATAAAAGGTCGATGCCGCGGTCGTCTTCAAGAACTCGGCGGCAGCCAGCGAAGTCGATTGCGCAGCCGGTTCGGCGGAACGCTGCCGCAACGGCACGCGTTGGCGAAAGGCCGTCCACGCCGCCGTCGGCGCGGCGCCGAAGCTTCGCTCCGGGTTCTGGGTTTTGCGCGCGTCCATCCAGAAGCTCCCCTCGAGCAAATCGAAGCTCAGCAGGTCAAACGTGGTCTCGACGGCTTGCCGCGCGCGCTGCGTCTTGATCCGAGTTTGCGCCTCCAGGTCTTCGACGGTACCCACGATGGCGCTGCCGAAGGGAGCGACCGGATTCATCAGGCTCTGGATTTCCTGCTCGAGATCGACGGGAGCAAAGTCGACGAAGCCGTCGCTCGCGCCGGGCAACACGTCCGACGCGGCAACTCCGGTGAAGAATGGATTCCTGAACCGCTCGATGCGCAGCATGACGGCGATGTCCATGTTGGCCAACGCGATGACGAAGCTCTCGATCTGATTGGCCATCGGATACGGATCCCAATTGGCATTGGACACGATGTAGCCGTGCTGACCGTGGCTGCGCGGTCCCCCCTTGACGAAGAAGCGCATCAGCTGAGGAGTCGACAATTCCCAAGAATCCTGGGGGCTCATGCCCACGTTGACGGCCGGATTGTGATCGGAGGAATTGGCTTGAAACAGCACGGCGTCGCGCAGCGCCGCCCATGCCTCCCACGTCGAGGCCTGGCGAATCGATGAGGCGCGCAGACTCTCCGGATCCTGGATGATGCGCTTGGCGTCCTTCTCGAAGAGATAGCTGCCCTTGATCATGTCGAGTACGCGGGCCGCGTGCCAGTTCAGCCATTTCTCGGGACGATCGTGCTGCACGACCAGGCTCAAGGGCGTGATGCTGCTGTTCATGCCGTTGAGATCGATCGCATAGATGAGGTCGGACCATTCGAGCGCCTCTCGGGCATCATGGACCAGCAGCGCGCTTTGTCCTGTGGCGTAGGCATTGCTGCTGGTAAGCGCATTGTCGTCGGCGGCAAAGGGCTGAATGGGCGTGAGGCCCGCGCTCTTCAGCGCCTGTTCGGCCTTCATGCGCACACCCTGAAGATACGCCTCGCCGGCGCCGACCATGGCCCCTGCGATGTTGCCCAACTGCGCCAGGTCGCCTTCTCCCAACGTGCCGCGCGATTGCACCACGGGAGTGATGCGCTTGTTGAGGAGATCGAGCAGCATCTGCGACAGCTGCGGACTGGGTGCGTTGTGGACCATGGCGTTGGCTCGCACCACCATCATCGCGCGCACGATTTCCTCGTGGTCGATTTCAGGTCCGGTTCCCCAGAGCGCGGCGGAGCGAAACCGCTCCGCCTGCGTCTTGTCGATCAGCGCATGATTCTTCGGCGACAAGGGATCGCCCTCGAACATCACTGTTTCACGCTGGTCGCCGGCGCCCCGGTTGAACCAATACACGGGTATGCCCTCGGCCGCCGCTTCGAGCAGCAATCCGTAGCTGTCGGCTTGGGTGTGCCGCGCCTCCGCGCTCAATTCGACCTTGGCGCCGTGGCGCGCGACCATGACGATTTGATCGATGGTCAGATCGTGGCCGTTCAGAGTCACGGTCCGATCGCTCATGGTCGGCGTGATGGGCACGTAATTGGGAGCGGCTCCCGCCGGCGTGGCCGTGCACAGCACGGCGGCGCCGATGAGCGCGCGAAAGCCGAAGCGGGAAGCGGATGCATATCGACTCGTCATTGTGCGTACCTTGTATTGCAATTCCGTTCAAGAGGATTTCGAATCGATCGTCGGCGCATCGAGCGCGTCGTGCGCACGCTCCGGCTCGGCTGCCGCGTCCCGATGATAGGGCAACCAGGCATAGATTTCCGGCGAGGTCTGCGGGTAGGCGAGAAACTCCTCGCGCGACTCCACGATGCGATCGGACTTGCGGCGCGACAGCCGCCAACCGGCGAATACCGTAAAAGCAAGCGTGAGCGCCACTACATAGACGAAGAACGCTCTCGGCGCGATGAATTGGATGGCATAAGTCCCGACGGTCGGACCCGCGGACGAACCGAGCGCCCAGACGAACAGCAACGTCGAAGACAAGGCCACGTAGTCGGTGGCGACGGCGCGGTCATTGGCATGCGCGACGCCGACCGCGTAGAGACTTTCCGCAAGCCCGCCGAAGACGCCGAACAGCAGCGCCAGCAAGGCGAACGGCATCCGCTGGTGCGCCCAAGCCAGCGCGGCGGCCACGGCGAGAATGCCGAGCCCCAGGCCGATCAGGGCATGCAGACGGTCGACCTTGTCCGATAGGTGACCGATCGGCCACTGCAGGAAAAGTCCGCCCAGCGACACGCATGCCATCAACAGGACTATGTGCTGTTGATCGAAGCCGACGCGCGCGCCGAACAGAGGCCCCACCGTGGTGAAGGCGGTCAGAATGAGACCGTTCAGCAGGCAGGCAGTGACGCTCACCGGCGAGGTGCGCAGCGCCTTGAGAATCTCCAGCTTCACCCGACGCGGCAGGACCGGTGCGCGCACGTCGATGGCGACCATCGGGACGAGTGCCAAAGTGGTCGCAATGGCGGCAATCAGCAGCAGCTCCGGACCCCGGACGTTGAGGGATTGGCTGAACAGCTGGCCCACTCCGAAGAACAAGCCGTACACGAGCACGTAGATCGTGAGGACGCGGCCGCGCTGCTCGTTCGGCGCCAAGGCGTTCAGCCAGCTCTCGACGATGATGGCCAGTCCCGCGGCATTGACGCCGATCAAGAACCGCAGCAACGCCAAGGCGGGGACTCCGTCCGCGAAGTAAAGACCCAGGATTGCGACCGATTTCAAGCCGGCAAAGGCGGCGTACGCGCGATCGAGGCCCACCGGTGCGATTACCCGGTGGGCGTACAGGCACCCCACCAGGAATCCGAGGGCTTCGGCGGTGGCGATCAGTCCGATCACGCCGTCCGACAGTCCCAGGGCGGAGAAGCGCAGCGGCAGCAGCGTGCCCAAGAAGCCGGCGCCGAGCATGATCAGCGCCGTGCCGATCAACGGCGGCGCGACCCGCCATGGAATGGCGGTCGCAGAACGAGGGAGCGGTGCGGCCGGCGCTGAGTTCATGGAAGATGTTAGCGTAGAAATCGGCTCCGACACAGCATCGCGCGCCGGTCGGATCGTCGGCATCTTGCCGTTATTTTGCTACCGGCCGCGATGCCCGTTACGCTTGTTCGATGACAATACACCGGCTATTTCCCACATTCGTATACTCGAGCACCCTGCAAAAACGCGGCGCCAGGGAGTTCAACCGCCAGCTTCTCAAGGAATGCCGGCAGCTTCGCCATGACGATGCGGCCGGCCGCCGATGGTCCGCCAAGAACTATCCGGGAGGCTACACGTCGTACGGCTCGGTGCACTGGTTGCAGCGCATTTCGCCGACCTTCAAGGCCCTGCAAGCCAAGCTGGAGCGGCATGTCAAGGCGTTTGCGAATGCGGTCGAGTGGGACCTCGAGGGGCGCCAGCTCAAAATGACGGATTGCTGGATCAACATCATGCCCAAGCACGTGGTGCACGGCTTGCATCTGCATCCGTTGTCGACTGTGAGCGGCACCTATTACGTGCGCGTCCCGGCGGGCACTCCCGGAATCAAATTCGAGGATCCGCGGCTGGATCGATTCATGGCTGCGCCGCCGCGCAAGGCGACGGCGGCGCGCGAGACGCAGCCGTGGGGAACATTTCCCGCCGCGGCGGGCCGCTTGGTGCTCTTCGAGAGTTGGCTGCGCCACGAAGTGGTGCCGAACCGCGCCGATGCCGAACGAGTCAGCATCAGCTTCAATTACAACTGGTTCTAGCCCGGGCGTCGCGGCCGCCGTACTTGGGGTAAACTCACCGGCAATGACAATCCCTACGTCCGACGCCACCATGGCGGTTTTTCTCGACCTGGAGAACATCGCTCTGGGTGCGCGCGATGCCAAGTATCCGAGTTTCGACATCGAGAAAGTGCTCGAGCGCCTGCTGCTCAAGGGCCACATCGTGGTCAAAAAGGCCTATTGCGATTTCGATCGCTATAAGGACTTCAAGCGCGGCCTGCACGAAGCGGCGTTCGAGCTCATCGAAATCCCGCACGTGCGCCAGTCCGGTAAAAACTCCGCGGACATTCGCATGGTCGTCGACGCGCTCGATCTGTGCTACACCAAGGGACACGTCGACACGTTCGTCATCCTGAGCGGCGACTCCGACTTCTCGCCGCTGGTCAGCAAGTTGCGCGAGAACGCCAAGACCGTCATCGGCGTGGGCGTGAAGAACTCGACCTCGGACCTGTTCATCAATAACTGCGATGAATTCATCTACTACGATGATCTGGTGCGCAGGGTGCCCTCCAAGGCTCGCCGCCGCAGTCCGGCACCCGCCCGCAACCCGGCCGTATCGAGCGAGCCCTCGACCGCCGAGGTTCCGGCCGCGGAATCGGCTGCCAACGAGAATGCCAACGAGAACAAGGGTCCGGACCTCAACGATGCGCTCGAACTGATCGTCGAAACCCTGGAGGCCTTGGCCGAGGAACGCGGTGGAAGTGAACCCATCTGGGGCTCGATGATCAAACAGGCCATCAAGCGCCGGCATCCAGGCTTCAACGAGCGCGCCTACGGATTCAGGTCGTTCAATGACCTCTTGGCCGACGGCGAGAAGCGCGGTCTGCTCACGCTGCGGGCGGACGAGAAGTCGGGCGGCTATACGGTGCGGGTGGCGGATCGGCCGCAGGCGCGCGTAGTCTAGACGCCGGCCCCCCGCAAACGCGTGCCCCGCGTTTTGCATTGCATTGCGGAAAATTCACACTTGAACTTCGGCCGACGTGGCCGCATTAGGTGGAGCAATGAACAACAATCTCAGAAGGTCCTGGATGTGGGCGGAGGCCTGCGCTCTCCTCGATGAGGCCGAGCGCAAGCATCGACGCTTTTTCGAGTTGTTGGCCGTGCCCTCGACGCAGCCCGTGTGGGAGCCGCCGACCGACATCTTCGCGGACGGCGCCGAACTTCACGTGGTGGTTGCATTGCCCGGCGCCCGCGCCGACGAAGTCGCCGTGCAAATAACGCCGACCGGATTGCAGGTCGAAACCACCGTGCCGCCGCCCTCGTTGCGGGCCCGCATGGACGTGGTGCGCTTGGAAATCCCGTATGGCCGGATGCGCCGGCGCATCGATCTGCCGCCCGGGCACTATGTGCTGGTTGAACGTCAACTGGACAGAGGTTGCCTGTTTCTGCGGCTCACCCGGGAGGCGCCATGAACGCCGAAGACATACTGATCATTCTACCCGTCAGCAACACGGTGCTCTTTCCCGGAGTCGTGCTGCCCATAGCCATCACGGGCAAAGCGGCATTGGCGGCGGCACAGGAAGCGGTACGCACCCAGCGCCGCGTGGGACTGTTGCTGCAGATCGAATCGGGCTCCGAAACACCCGACGTCGTGGCGGCCGGTCCCGAGAATCTGCACCGGGTGGGCACTGCCGCCAGCATCGTGCGTTTCATCACCGCGGCGGACGGCACCCACCATTTGATTTGTCAGGGCGAAGAGCGCTTCACGGTGCTGGATTACGTCAGCCGTGAGCCCTTCCTGGTGGCGCGAATAGACGCGCATAAAGAGACCGGCGTGTTGGACAAGGAAATCGAAGCCCGCGGACTCAATTTACGCGACAGAGCCCTCGAAGCTGTGCAGTTGCTGCCGCAGGCCCCGGGGGAACTCGTCAATGCCATTCGCAGCATCGAGTCGATTCCGATGCTCGCGGACATGGTGGCGAGCTTCATGGATTTGAAGGCCGCGGATAAACAGGAGATCCTGGCCACGTTCGATCTCAAGGCGAGGCTCGACCGCGTGCTTACGCTGCTCGGCCGGCGCATCGAAGTACTCAAGGTGTCGCGCCAAATCGATGAGCGGACGCGCGAGGCGTTCGACGAGCGGCAAAAGGAAGCCGTGTTGCGCGAGCGGCTGAGGCAAATTCAGAAAGAACTGGGCGACACCGACAGCTCATCGACGGAACTCGAAGAGCTGAGGCAGGCGATCAAGGACGCCGGCATGCCGGCGGAGGTCGCCGAGCAGGCGGAGCGTGAACTCAAGCGCCTCGAGCGCATGCCGGATTCGTCCGCCGAATATTCCATGACTCGAAACTACCTCGACTGGCTGCTGGCCATGCCCTGGTCCAAGGTCGATCCGGAGACGGTCGACATCGAGCAGGCGCGCGCGACCCTTGACCAGGATCACTACGGGCTGGAGAAAGTGAAGCGCCGAATATTGGAATTCCTCGCCGTTCGTAAACTCAATCCGGAGGGCCGCAGTCCCATCCTCTGCTTCGTCGGTCCGCCGGGGGTGGGCAAGACCTCGCTCGGTCAAAGCATTGCCAAGGCGATGGGGCTCAAGTTCGGACGCGTGAGCTTGGGCGGCGTGCACGATGAGGCCGAAATTCGCGGTCATCGGCGCACGTACATCGGGTCGCTCCCCGGCAACATCGTGCAGGCCGTGCGCAAGGCCGGCCGGCGCAATCCGGTGCTCATGCTCGACGAAGTGGACAAGCTCTCGGCCAGCCATCAGGGCGATCCGTTTTCGGCGTTGCTCGAGGTGCTGGATCCGGAGCAGAACAACACGTTCCGCGACAACTACCTCGCCGTGCCATTCGATTTGTCGAAGGTGCTGTTCATCGGAACCGCCAACGTGTTGGATGCCATACCGCCGCCGCTGCGCGACCGGATGGAAATCATCGAACTGACCGGCTACACCGAAGAAGAGAAGCTGCAGATCGCCAAGCGCTACCTGCTCACCCGGCAGCTGACGGCCAATGGCCTCAAAGCGGAACAGATCGAAGTCTCCGAGGAGGCTCTGCGCCGCGTCATCGTCGACTATACCCGTGAAGCCGGAGTGAGGAGCCTGGAACGGCAGATCGGTGCGCTGCTTCGCAACGCCGCGGTGAGCATTGCCTCCGGCGGGGCGCAGAGCGTCTCGATCGGCGTGGATGACGTTGCGCGCATCTTGGGCGCCGCGCGCTTTGAAAGCGACGTGGCCTTGCGCACCAGCGTCCCGGGCGTGGCCACCGGCCTCGCCTGGACCCCGGCGGGCGGAGATATTCTCTTCATCGAGTCCAGCCGCGTGAGAGGCACCGGCAAACTCATTCTGACGGGACAGCTGGGCGACGTCATGAAGGAAAGCGCTCAGGCCGCCGTCACCTGGGTAAAGTCCCAGGCGGATCGCCTGGGGATAGATCCCGCCCTCCTGGACGACAGCGACTTGCACATTCACGTCCCGGCCGGCGCCATCCCGAAGGACGGTCCGAGCGCAGGCGTCGCCATTGCCACCTCGTTGGCGTCACTCCTATCGCAGCGAACCGTGCGGGCGGACGTCGCCATGACGGGAGAAATCAGCCTGCGGGGAGTGGTGATGCCTGTCGGTGGCATCAAAGAAAAATGCGTGGCCGCGGCGCGCGCCGGCATTCGCACGGTGATCCTGCCGGCTCGCAATCGCCGTGACCTCGAGGACATTCCGGAAAGCGTGCGGGCGAAGCTCGAGTTCGTCTGGGCGGAGAAGATCGACGACGTCCTCGCCCGGGCGTTGGGAGATGCGCCGCCGGCGCAACGGGCGGCGGCCTAACCAACCACCGGCGCGCTCGCCGCCGGCGCGCTAGAAAACGCGGCCTTCGCCGGCAAGGCGTTGGTCCACTTCGTTTTCAGCCTCCAGCCAGTCTTCGAGGTCGTGACCGGCGGCAAATCCACGCCGAGCGGCTTTGAGGTAGGCAGTCTTCGCGATCGAACTCTGCCGGTCTTCGACGACATGCGGCACGGTGTACGACGCCGCCATGCCGAGGAGACCGATCGACGGCAGGCGCTTCGGCTCGCCGGCGCGAGTCATGACGCTGCGTTCGCGGGGTAGCGCCGTGATGCGGCGCTCACAGGTCGTATCGCTGATGCTCATGAAAACCTCCGTGAACAGTGGGTTTCGGTGGCGTCCATGCGGTGAAAGCGATCTGCTTTGAGTATAGGCGCACAGTGTGACCGTTGCACTAACCTGGGTTGAACGTTCACGCCGCCGCCGCGCTCATGACAGCGGTGGCCGGCCCAAATCATGTCCCACGATAATTTATTTCACCTCACCACGAGAACGGCCGCCCCCTGAATACGGCCGTCGCGCACGTCGTGGACTGCCTCATTCGCAGCGTGCAGCGGATAACGCGTCGTGAAGGTCTGTATCCGGGCCTCTCGCGCGACCGGCAAAAACGTCGCCGCATCGCGCCGCGTGAGATTGGCCACTGAAACGAGCTGCCGCTCCTCCCATAGGATGCGGTACGGGAATGACGGGATATCGCTCATGTGAATGCCGCCGCACACGACTCTTCCGCCTTTCTTCACAGCCTTGAGTCCCGCGGGAACGAGTCCGCCTACGGGCGCAAATATGATGACGGCATCCAAGAGTTCGGGCGGCGCCTCCTCGGAGCCGCCCGCCCAATGGGCTCCGAGGGAACGCGCAAAGGCCTGTGCGGCGTGATCGCCCGTGCGCGTGAATGCAAAGACCTCGCGCCCCTGCCACCGGCAGACTTGAGCAATGACATGTGCCGCCGCGCCAAAACCATACAAGCCAATCGTTTTCGCGTCGCCGGCGGCAGCCAGCGAGCGCCAGCCGATCAAGCCGGCGCACAGCAACGGTGCCGCCGCGACCGGATCGGGAAACGCATCCATCGGAATGGCGAAGGCTGCGTCCGCGACGACATGAGTGGCGAATCCGCCGTCTCGGCCATATCCGGTAAACGTCGGTGTGTCGCAGAGATTCTCGCGCTCGGACATGCAGTACTCGCAAATTCCGCAGGTCTTTCCCAACCAAGGAATCCCCACACGCTGCCCAGTCATCAAGGTGCCGGGACCGGGACCCAACGATTCGACGATCCCGACGATTTCGTGCCCCGGAACGATGGGATAGCGGATGTGGGGCAACTCGCCATCGATGACGTGCAAATCCGTCCGGCACACGGCACATGCCTCGACGCGAATGCGAATCTCGCCGGCCCCCGGCACGGGATCCGACCGCTTTTCCAGAATCAGCGGGCCGCCTCGTGCATGTAGCGCCATAGCATGCATCGATTACGCCTAACTAACGCTAAGTTCGCCGATGGCCGAGAGGAGCGCTTTGGTATTGACCGGCTTGCCGAGAAAGCGGCAGTGAGGAATGGACGTCTTGACCGCCCGCATCATCGAGGGTAAATCGCCGCTCAGCAGGATGGCCGGGACATCGCGGCCATGCTGAATGCGCAATTGCTGAAGAACGTCGAGTCCGGTCAGCTTTCCGTCGAGATGATAGTCCGTGATCAACACATCGCCCGGCTGCATGCCGACCAACAGGATCTGAGCATCCGCAACGGTGGCCGCCGTCCGCGTTTCGAACCCTTCGAGAGTCAGAAACATTTCTGTCGCGATGCGCACCGGGTCATTATCTTCCAGCAGCACCAATCGGCATCTGGACCGCCCGTTTGGCGTCGAGACGCCGCCATCCTCACGCACCGGTGCCTCCGCGTCGGACCGCAGTATCGGCTGAACTAACTTCGCCCATTGCAGAGCCTGTTTCTCAATACGGACGCGCGCGCGCCTGGCGATCCGTTGAATAATGGGATCGACGATATCACAATTCCCCCGCAGACTGACTATTGGCGCGAAAGGGGCAGTCATTGGGCAAAAGCAACGAGAACGGGCCGGGTTCCGAACGCATTGTCGAGCAATTGATGGAAATTGCCCGGGCCTCGGCGCTCGCAGAAATGGCGAGCGGCATCGCACACGAGCTCAATCAACCGTTGGGCGCGATCGCGACCTTTGCCCAAGCCGGCGAGCGCATGCTGAACCGGCCCGAACCCATGGTGAGCAGCGCCCTGGACGTATTTCGCCAGATCAACCTGGCGGCGCTCGGCGCCGGCGAAGGCATTCAGCGCATCCGCTGCCTGTTTCGCCAAGGATTGCCGACGCGCACGCGGTGCCAGCTACCGGAACTCATTGCGGAGTTGCGGCCCGTGCTTGACGCCCTCGCCCTGTGCACGAAGAGCACTCTGAGCGTGGATCTACCGGATTCCGTGCCTGATTTGCTGATTGACGGACGGCGAATCCAGCACGTGTTGTTCGCGTTGGCCCAAAACGCCGTCGACGCCGGCGCGCAGGCGTCGGATACACCCTCGATCCGGATCGACGTTTCCGCCGACCGCTATTCCGTCGAGACCGGCGTCACCGATTCCGGCGCCGGGGTTCCGGCCGACGTACGAGAGCAGCTGTTCCGCCCGTTCTTTACGACGAAACCTCAGGGCACCGGTCTCGGTTTGGCCTCGAGCCGTGCCATCATCGAGTCCCATGAGGGAACCATGGGGTTTGATAATTTGTCGGCGGGCGGCAGCCGCTTTTGGTTCCGCCTGCCGGTTGCGGGAGCGTGATCGAGTACCTATGACGAAACCCAATGAAAAAAGCGCTGCGCCCACGGTCTATGTGGTTGACGACGACGATGGGATGCGGCGCGCCCTCGATACACTGTTGAGCACGGTCGGATACACGACGGCGGTTTTTTCGGCCCCCCGCGAATTTCTGGCGAAATTCAAGACAGACGCATCGGGTTGCCTGGTGCTGGATATTCGCATGCCGGATATGAGCGGCTTGGAACTGCAGCAGCATCTCAACCGCATAGGCTCGATGCTGCCCGTCATTTTCATCACCGGCCACGGCGACGTGCCCATGGCCGTGCAGGCGATGAAAGAAGGTGCTTTCGAATTCATTCAGAAGCCATTCCGGGATCAAGACTTGCTCGATCGCATAAATCACGCCCTGAAGCAAGATTCCGAGAATCGCAGCACGGTGGCGCGCCGCGCGGAAGTGCTGCAGCGGCTCGAATCTCTGACCCCACGCGAACGGCAAGTCATGGATATGGTCGTGGATGGCGCGGCAAACAAGGTGATCGCCATCGATCTGGACTTGAGCGAGCGCACGGTGGAAATTCACCGCGCCAAGGTCATGGAAAAGATGGGCGCCCGTTCGGTTGCGCACCTCGTAAGGCTGCATTTGACGATGTCCGATAAAGCGTAGCGCTTACAGCGGCAAAATGACCTTGACCGACGCATCAACTGCGGACTTCTCAATATAGCCCACAGCCTTTGGATTGGCGGCAACCGCCTTCTTCACGGCCTCAGAATCGAGCAACTGCTTCGGTGGTACGCCCCGGCCGGTGAACAGAATCCTCGACCAAATCGCCTTGACTTGGGCGGAATCCCGGCCGGTCGCCTTCTTATAAAACTCAGCGTAGATTGATGAGCCCGCCGATTGGTCAATCGGCGTCCAAGCGTTATTTCTTGCCAGATAAATGTCCGCAATCTGCTCCTTGCTGATCGGCCCGGCCGCGGGATTGGCGATGACGACGATGTCCTCCGCTCGCGCGGTGGCGGCGAGGAACAAGACGAGAGTCAGAGCACTGAGAGCGGGCGATTTCATGTGAGTTTCGCGTGCGGCACGAATCTAAAGAAGGAAGTCCAGCGTCAAGCTGATTACATGGGCCTTGTCGCCGACCCGCGCACCCGGTTGCAAATTGGCGAAGGCCGCGGGGTCGTCCAGGGAGTCGAGGGTGATTTGCTCCAGTTGCAGTTTAAAATCCAGATTCTTGGCAAAATCCCAGCGCACGCCCGCGGCCACGGTGTGCTGATTGCCGAGCGATGTTAACGCCGACGTACCGACGCTTTCCTGATGCATCGCAGAATAAAACGCGTAAGGCGCGAAATGACCGACGCGCATGCCGGCGCTGACATACCAAGCAAGCAGATCGCCGAAATAACTATTGTGGGTGTAATTGCTGTCCACGTTTACGAACCACGGGCCCGGCTCATAGGCAAACCCAACTCCCTCCATGCGCAGTCGCCCCGGAGGATTCTGCGAAGCGTCCGTTTGCTGATACAGCAGCTGCAAGCTCGCGTTGCCGTACTGCAGAGTGTCGCTGAACAAGGCAATGCGCGCACGGTTCAAGGTGAAATCCAGGCCTGGCAAGTCCAGCTGCGTGGTCCCCCACTGCAGCTGCATATTTTGCGTGACGGCACCCGTGCGTATCCGGTAGAGCGCATCGACTCCGTCGCTGTGCGTTGCGGTACTCGCATAGGTAATTTCCACCGGCACCCGCACCCAGGGCAGCGAGTAGCCCACGTTGCGGATGTCGGCGTGTTCGTAGGTTGGCAAGAGAATGCGGCCCAGTCTGACCGCCAGATCCGGCGTGAAGTCGTACTTGAGATTGGCCCACTCGACCGACGGCTTGAAGTTGCCGTCCGCGGTATCGCGTGACAGCACCTGCACCACCCCGCTGAGTGCTTCCGACAGTACAATGTTCGCCTGGCCGCCCAGGTCGCTGTCGGGGGTGACGCTCCAACTACGGCTGTAGCCCACCCCGCGCGGCTGAGAAACGGTGGCGATGAAATCCGCCTGCGTGTAGTCGGAGTGCACCGCCCCCAGGGTGCCGAATCCGCTGAACGTCACGTAGTCATCCATCGCCGCGTCGGCCGCCGACGCGAGTGCACAGAGCGCAAGCACGGTAGGGGCGGCTAGAATTTTTCTTTTGCCGCTCATGCAGATCTCGATTCGGATTCGATCTTGTCGTCCGCGTCCGCGTCGTTGGCGAGCAGCAGCTTCGCGAATTCGTCGGGCGGAAGCGGTCGGTTGAGATAAAAGCCCTGCAGCTCATCGCAGGCATGCTCGCGCAGAAATTCGGCCTGCGCGCGGGTCTCGACGCCCTGTGCCACCACGGTCAGGCTCAGATTCTTGCCCATCGCAATGACCGATTCGGCGAACTCCATGTTTTCCGCCCCGGCGCACAGACCCGCTACGAGGGAGCGATCAATTTTGATGGTGTTGAGAGGGAAGCGCTGCAGAGTCGCGAGCGACGAATAACCGGTGCCAAAATCATCGATGGCGATGCCGATGCCTAAAGACTTGAGCCTCGACAAGACTCGCAGCGTCGATTCCACGTCACGGATCAACAGCCGCTCGCTGATCTCGAACTCCAAAAGATGCGCCTCCATCCCCGTACTCTCGAGAATGGCGCTGACATCATCTATGAGATGCTCATCAAAGAATTGCCGCCCGGTGAGATTCACTGCGATTTTCAGGCGCGGCGCGCCAGCCTTCTGCCACGCCACGTTTTGCGCGCACGCCGTTCTGAGCACCCACTTGCCGATCGGCAGCATCAGGCTGCTTTCCTCCGCCACGGGAATGAATTGCATGGGCGCCACCAATCCCAGGTCAGGATGCTCCCAGCGTAGCAGCGCCTCCATGCCCGTGATGCGCCCGCTGTGCATGTCCCGCTTCGCCTGGTAGCGAAGCCGAAATTCCTGATGCTCTAGGGCATGCCGCAAACTGGATTCCAGCGTGAGCCGTTCGAGGGAATTCGTGTTGAGGCTTTCCGAGTAAAACTGAAAATTGTTCTTCCCTTCGGCCTTTGCTTTATACATCGCGACGTCGGCATTCTTGGTCAGGGTCTGTTCGTCGAGGCCGTCCAACGGATACGCGCTGATGCCGATGCTCGCGGTGACGCGAAATTCGTGCCCGATCAAGATGAATGGTTTTGCGATCGCTGACAGAATTTTTTCCGCGATCACCGCGGCATCCTTGACATCGTTCAATTCCGGAAGGAGCACGACGAACTCGTCTCCTCCCAGGCGCGCGACCGTGTCGCTCTCCCGCACGCAGAACTTCAGCCGCTTCGCAACATCCTGGAGCAATTGATCCCCGGCAGCGTGCCCCAGCGTGTCGTTGATTTGCTTGAAGCGATCGAGATCGAGAAACGCCACGGCGAGACGGCGGCCATATCGATGTGCCTCGCTGATGCTTTGGCTCAGCAACTTGCTGAACATGCTGCGGTTGGGCAGACCTGTGAGTCCATCGTGGTACGCAAGGTATTCGACCCGCTTTGCGTGTTCGAGCTTGATTTCGCCTTCGCGTAGACGGCTCTGAGCCAGCTGCCAACTCAGGCGCCCCAACAGCGCGGTCAACACGATGACCAACAGACTTCCGGCGCCGGCGCGCCACCAGTAGGTGCGCGCCTCGCGCTGCGCGCCTGCCAACTGCTCTTCCACCGAGAGGCCGACGAGAATGGCGAGAGGAAAGCCGTACAACTCGCGGGCGCTGGTCCAGCGCTTCACGCCGTCCCAGCTATTGGCCGAAATCGTCGCCTCCGAGTCCACGGCGACAACATTGGAAATCGCCGTGCCGTAATTTACCGCGTCGCCCGCGAATTGCGCTTCACCGCTGCGCCTCACTCGCATGATGCCGTCCGTCCCGACGATCGCAAGCACACCATGCTCGCCGAACTTCGCAGTCTCGTAGCCGCTCACAAAATAACCGGCTCCCACCGTGACGATGACGGCGCCGTCGAACGAGCCGTCGGCGGCGTTTAGCCGCCGGCTGAATTGCAGATTGGTCTCATCCGCGGCGCCCCGCGGCGGCCGACCCACGAAGAACGCGTCGCTGTCGCGCTGTGAGCGAAAATAGTCCTCCTCGGCAATGCTGGCTCGCGGCAGCGCCGCGGTGCTGTCGATGACTGTTCCCCGGCGATCGGCGATGCTCACGGTGAAGAGCAGATCCGGCAGCAACAGGCCCCTTTCCTTGAGTTCAGCCAGGGTTCGCCGGCCGCCATCCCTTTCGTACCAGTACTTGATCAGATTCAGGCTTTGGTCGATCTCGCGCAAAGCACGCACCACCTGCGCCTCGTAGGTCCCCAACAGCTCGCGATTCGACAAGGCTGCCTCGCGTTGCGCGTCAGCGTACTTTACCTTGACGAGTTCCACAGTTGCCGTCCAGATGACGCTGAGTAGCAGCACGGCAATTGCGGGAAATAGCACGGTGGGGTCGGCGAACCGGCTCAGCGAGCGGTAAAGGAGATTTTTTGAGGACACCACGGTACGTCAGTTGTATCTGGAGAACACCTGTCTGGCGTGACGAGCCCACCGCGGCCGGTGAGAGAAAGCCGCGCTTAGCCATTCCATCGGCGCAGTGAGGCAAGACTTGAGCCGCGCGCGAGCATCTGCGCACGCATGATCAATTCCGGCGCAGCTCACATTGCCCTGCAACTCCAATATCATTGTCGCAATGCACCAAACGGCTGAACTCACGTGACCGGCGTCTCGGAATTGCGCTTTGTGGTACGCATGCGGGATCCCGTCCCGCTCGAGATCTGAAATGACGCAACGGATGCCATAATGGCGCGGGCGCCACGCCTGAGTAAGCCAGCAATCTGCCCCTATGACGGACAAAACGCGCACATCTGCGATGCCGCCCGCCGCCGCTGTGCGATACCATCCACTCGCCGAGCAGGCGTTCAGCCGGACCGCGGGCGGCCCTCTGTTGGCAGGCAATGCGCTGGAGCTGCTGATCGACGCGGCCGCGCACTACGATGCGTGGCTGAAGGCGATCCGCGGCGCGCGCCGGCGCGTCCTGCTCGAGAACTACATCATCCGCGATGACGAGGTCGGGTGCGAATTTCGGGATGCGCTGGTCGAGCGCGCAAGGGCCGGCGTCATGGTCGCCGTGGTGGTTGATTGGCTCGGCTGCCTCGGTCAGTCGCGCAGCCGCTTCTGGACCCCGTTGCGCGCCGCCGGCGGCGAGGTACGGGTGTTCAACCCGCCGCAGTGGGGCGAGCCATTCGGTTGGATCAGCCGCGATCACCGCAAATTGCTGGCGGTCGACGGTATCCACGGCTTTCTATCCGGCGTATGCATCAGCGCAAAATGGCTCGGCAACCCGGCGCGCGGCGTGCCGCCCTGGCGCGATACCGGCGTGGCAGTACGCGGCCCGGCCGTCGCGGAAATCGAGGCTGCATTTGCGCAGAGCTGGAGCAGCTTGGGCACGGCGCTGGGAGACTTGCCGGCGGACCCGGAGCCGATCGAGCCCCGAGGCTCGGTGGCATTGAGGGTGATCGCCACACAACCGCCCGACGCCAGCCTGTATCGGCTCGATCAACTGATCTCCTCCACGGCTCGCAGCACCCTGTGGCTCACCTACGCCTATTACGTGGGTATTGCGCCCTACGTGCAGGCTCTGGTCTCGGCCGCGCACGATGGCGTCGACGTGCGCATGCTGGTGCCGGGCAGCAGCGACATATCGATCATTTCCGGCGTGTCACGCTCGGGCTATCGTCCACTGCTGAAGGCGGGGATTCGAGTGTTCGAATGGAACGGCTCGATGCTGCATGCGAAAACAGCGGTCGCCGATGGTCTGTGGGCTCGAGTGGGCTCGTCGAACCTCAATATCGCGAGCTGGCTCGGCAATCGCGAAATCGACGTAGCGGTGGAGGATGCCGGTTTCGCCGGCCTGCTTGCCGCTCAATACGAACGCGATCTGCTAAACGCCACCGAAATCGTGTTGGCGCCGCGAAGATACCGCCGCAGCGAGCGAATTCTCGATGGCACCGCGCGTCCGCGCAGAGTCCGCCGCGTCGGCGGCAGTACCGGCCGCGCGGCGGCCGGCGCGCTGCGCATCGCGAACACCGTTGGAGCCGCTCTCGCAAATCGTCGCGTGCTCGCCGATGAATCCACAGGCCCGCTGCTTACCGGCGCGCTGCTGCTGGCGGCGCTTTCGGTCGCCGGAGTGTTGTGGCCGCGGGTGATCGCTTGGCCGCTCGCGGCATTGGGCGGCTGGTTGGCCCTCAATTTGGGTGTTCGCGGTTGGCGTCAACTCAAGCGGCGCCAGCACAAGCCGGGCGACACGCTACGATAGATCCTTTGCAGGTTGATCGTGAGCGTCCGGCGCGGATGGCAGCGGAGACGACGCGCCGGGCTCGAGCACCAGACCGAGCGCGAACGCGAGTAGTCTGATCGGAGATTCCGCGTCGGCGGCGCGCGCCGCCGATTCGAAAAGCTCGTCCGACACGATCGCTTGCCACTGATTGGGCCACAGATTGAGCGGCAACGGCGCGCCGAGCATCGAGGCCGGAATCAGCGCATTAAACTGCACCAACTCCGCGGTGGTCTTGAATGTCAGACATCCGTAATCACGCTTGCAGCGCGCGCACTGCCTCGCCGCGACCACGCGATCCGAATAGCAGCATATTGCGACGCCGGGGCCGGTAGAGGACATGTCACGCCTTTCAAGTAAGCAACTGTGAATGATGCAGGTCCGCGATCCTTACTAGGAGGGAGAAAAGCCTCCTTCTGTGCGTAAGAATTGTCCGACGTTCTTCCTCTGCGTAAGAATTGTCCGACGTTCCACCCTGAACGCCCTACAGGGCTCGCGCCGCTGTATTCAGGCGCCCGATGCGTTCGAGCGCCGGCGGGTGGGAATCGAAAAACGCCGAATGGAGGCGGTCGGGCGTCAGTGTGGCCGCGTTGTCGCGAAACAGCGTCACCAGGGCAGCCGCCAATTTGGCCGCATCGGCATGTTCGGCGGCAAAGTCATCGGCCTCGCGCTCGTGGCGCCGCGACCACCAGGACATGATGGGCGTCGAGAAGAACGCAAACACGGGTATCGCTAGGATGAACAAGAGCAGCGCCATCGCGGCCGAAGGCGCCGGCACGCCCAGCGCGCTGTAGAATTCTGGCTGCCGCGCCAGCCAAGCGAGCAGCGCCAATCCGCCAAACGTCAGCAGCACGGACGCGGCCAGGCGCTGGCGCACATGATGCAGGCGAAAATGGCCGAGTTCATGCGCCAGCACCGCTTCGATTTCCGGCGCCTCGATGCGCGACAGCAGGGTATCGAAGAACACGATGCGCTTGTTGCGCCCGATGCCGGTGAAATACGCATTGCCGTGCGCCGAGCGCAGCGATCCGTCCATGACGAACACGCCGCCGCGCGCCGCGAATCCACAGCGTTCGAGCAGAGTCTCGACCCGCTTCTTGAGCGATTCATCGGTGAGCGGCGAGAATCGATTGAAGAGCGGCGCAATGAATTTAGGCGCGGCCCAGGTCAGCACCACGGTCCAACCCAGCCAGATCAACCACACCCACAGCCACCACCTCGTTCCGGCGCGTTCCATGAGGACGAGCGTGGCCAGCAGCAGCGGGCCGCCGAGCAGCATGGTCAGCAGCAGTTGCTTGATCAAATCCACCGCATACAGCCGCGGCGACACTCGATTGAAGCCGAAGCGGGCTTCAATCCTGAATGTTCGCCACAACGAGAAAGGTAGACCGACCAGCTGCAGCAGCAGAAGCACACTGGCCACGACGCATGCGCCGCGCCACGGTTCGTCGATGCCCGTCTGGCGCCAAACTGCGTCGACGGCCGCAAGGACGCCGCCCAAAGTGAGCGCGAGTTTGACCAGCGCCTCGACGACGGTCGCCCACCGCCCCAGGCGCACCCGGGCGGTGGTGTAATCGGCCGCTTTTTGTTGATCCGCGAGGGTGATTTGTCCCCGAAAGGGTTCGGGAACTCGATCGCGATGCGCCTGCACGGCCGCGATCTGACGCGAGCCCAGCCACAGGCGCGTCAGCGTCTCCGCCGCGACGGCGGCAAGAAAGGCCCAAGTCAACCACTGCATCGTGTCAGTTTCCGTCTCGCTTGGGATCGAGCGTAGACGAATTGCGCACGCTGCGAAATACCAGCGGCTTCTCTTCCGGCCCCGGCCGCGGCATCTTAGACAAGGGCCGCTCCGCCCGCGCGACCGCCTCCGTCACCAGATGATGGTGCGGAGACAGGTCGCACACCGGATCCGCATTCGCCGCGTCGCCCGTCAAGAGGTAGGCTTGGCAGCGGCACCCGCCGAAATCCCGGGCTTTTTCCGGACAGCTTCGGCAGGGTTCTTTCATCCATGCATCGCCGCGGAAATGATTGAAGCTCGCGGAGCCGTACCAAATGTCCTCGATGCTGGCGCCGCGTACATTGGGAAATTCGAGACCGGGCAGCATGCGCGCGGCATGACAGGGAAGTGCGGTCCCGTCCGGCGCAATGGTCAGGAAAATCGACCCCAAGCCATTCATGCAGGCCTTGGGGCGGCGCTCGAAGTAATCCGGCACCACGAAATAGATCTGCATCCGGTTGCCGACGCGTTCGCGGAAACGTTGCATGGTCCGCTCCGCGTGCTCCACTTGGCTGCGGCTGGGCAGCAGCTGCTCGCGGTTGTGCCAAGCCCAGCCATAGTACTGGGTGTTCGCCAATTCCACATAGTCGGCGCCCAAGCGCAGCGCCATCTCGAGGATCTCCTCCACGTGATCGATGTTGAGACGGTGCAGAACCACGTTGAGCACCATGGGGTACTCGTATTGCTTGATGAGAGCGGCCACTCGCGATTTGAGTTCGAAGGTGCGCGTGCTGCTCAGGAAATCATTCATCTGCTGCGTGCTGTCTTGAAACGAAAGCTGAATGTGATCCAGCCCGGCCTCCTTGAGCGCGTGCAGCCGCGCGTCGTTCAGGCCCACACCGGAGGTGATGAGGTTCGTATAGAAGCCGAGGCGGTGCGCCTCCGCCACGATGGGTTCCAGATCGTCCCTGACCAGCGGCTCGCCGCCCGACAGCCCCAGCTGCACCGCGCCGAGCGCCCGCGCTTGCCGCAGAACCCGCAGCCAATCGTCCGTGCCCAATTCAGCCGCGGTGCGCGCGAAGTCGGTCGGGTTGTAGCAGAACGCGCAGTGCAAGGGGCACCGGTACGTGAGCTCGAGCAGCAGCCACAGCGGCGGTCCGGGCTTGGCCGGCGCAGTCACGAGGGAATTTGCAGCCATTTCTTCTCCACGGCCATGGTGACGAAGCGAATGACATCCGCGGACAGATTGGAAGTCGAGAAGGCGCGTTCGAGATCCGCCGTGATGTCGGCCAGCGTGGTCGCACCGTCGCAGCGTTTCAAGATCTCGCCCGCGCTCGTGTTGAGTTTGATCATCCCCTCCGGGTAGAGGAGTACGTGCGCGTTTTGAGCGGCCTCCCATTGCAGCCGGAAACCGCGCGCAACCGCGGGCCGCGACTGGGCGCCTATGACGGCCTGGTTCATGCCGGCACTACGTAGCGCAGGGCCATGGCATCGCTCATCTGCCACAGCACATCGAGCTTGAACTTCAGAATCTCGAGCGCACGCTCCTGCAAGGCGCGCGTATTGAAGCGATCCAGGGTGAACGCGAGGCTGAATTCCACGTCGCGGCGCGCCAAACTCACCCGGCTCTGGAAGTATTCCAGACCGGCACGGTCGATCCACGAATAGTGCTGCGGCCAATTCGCGAGGCGTTGCTTGTGGATCTCCGGGGCGAACAGTTCGGTCAGGGACGAGCACACCGCCTCCGGCCACGGCGCGCGGCGCGCGAAGTTGACATAGGCGTCGACCGCGAATCGAACGCCCGGCACCACTTCCGTCAGGCTCTCCACCGTCTCCCGGGACAATCCCACCGCCTCCGCCAGCCGCAGCCAAGATTCAATCCCGCCCGGATCCTCGCCGTAGCCGTCGTGGTCGAGAATGCGCTGTACCCACGAGCGGCGCACCGCGCGGTCCGTGCAATTGGACAAGATCGCGGCATCCTTGATCGGGATGTTGACCTGATAGTAGAAGCGGTTCGCAACCCAGCCGCGGATCTGCGCCGGGGTCGCCGCCCCGGAATTCATCAGCACGTTGAAGGGATGATGGATGTGGTAGGCGCGGCCCAAGCCGCGCAGCTGCCCTTCGAACTCCTCCCGGCCCCAGGCGGCGGCGCTCACAGCAGGATCTCCATGCCGTCCCGCGCCACCTCGATTCCGCGGCGCGCAAGCTCGGCCGATTCCGCCGAGGACTCGTCGAGAATGGGATTGGTGTTATTGATATGGATCAGGATTTTGCGCGTCGCCGAGGGCAGCCGATCCAGCCACTCCAACATTCCGCCCGGGCCGGTCTGCGCCAGATGCCCGATATCGCGCGCCCGTTTGGACGAGATCCCCAGCCGAATCATCTCGTCGTCGGTCCAGAACGTGCCGTCCACGAGCACGCAGGCGGCGGATTGCATGGCGCGCCAGACGCGCTCGTCGACCGCGCTCAAGCCCGGAGCGTACAGCGCCGTTTTTCCGGTAACCTTGTCCTCGATCACCAGGGCCAGATTGTCGCCGGCGACGGGTGAGTCGCGGTTGGGCGAATAGGGAGCGGGTTTGCTGGCGACGGGCAATGCGCGCCAGCGAATGCCAGGCACGCCGTCGACGTTGAAGCCCGTGTCGTCGAGATCGATGCGGCGCCGATCCACGCCGCAGAAGAACTCGAGCACGCCGAGCACCGGATTGCCGAGGGTGAGATCGGCATAGGCGCTGTCGGTGCACCAGATGGGCCATGGGCGCACCGATTCGCGCAACATATAGAGTCCGGTGGTGTGATCGACCTGTCCGTCGACCAGGACGATCGCGACGACGGCGCTGTCGCGGATCGCGCGGCCGGGCTGCAGATCAGGATTTGCCCGCAGCTGCGCCAAGACGTCCGGTGATGCGTTCACCAGTACCCACGAGGTACCGGAGGCGACGGCGATGGAGGATTGGGTTCGGGCGCGGGCGTCCAGCGTGCCCGCGCGAAAACCCGCGCAATTTGGGCAATTGCAATTCCATTGGGGAAAGCCACCCCCGGCGGCTGACCCCAGAACCCGAATTTTCACATCACTCAGAGCTGGCGCCGTCCTTGCTGGCGACGCCAGCAAGGACGCACACCTTCGCTAGTCAGCGATTGGACACGTACATCGTAATTTCCATACCGAACCGCAATTCAACGGCCTGTGGGGTTTCCCATGTCATATCGAGCTCCTATGAGTGGTACAGGTCCATCCTCCACCCGATGCGCGATTGATCGAATCGGCAGCATCATGAAACTGACCTCATGATTTTCATTAGCGTCGCTGCGCCCGCCACTGCCGGCCGGCACGGCCGCCGCCCGCACCGCCTCCCCCGGCGCGGCTGCCCCCGGCGCGGCCGCCCCCGGCAGGGCGGCCCTGGTACCATGACCCAAATGAGACTGCGGACCCGCTTGAATCTCGTGCTTGCAGCCCTGAGCGGCGCATTCATGATCGTGCTGATCGCAGCCGAGGTTCAGAGCACGCGCAATTCGGTGCGCGAGGAGATCGAGGCGGCCAACCGCGTGGCATCGCAGCTCCTGGGCCGCCTCGCAGGAGTGTACTCCCAGGTGGGCGGCCCGGACCTGGTGCTGCAGTTCCTGCAGCAACTCGGCCGGGTCCGTGCAAACGAGGTGTCGATGCTATCGGCCACGGGAGAGGTCCTGTATCAGTCGCCGCCGGCGACCTACAAGGCCGGGCGCGAGGCGCCGGTGTGGTTTGCGCATATTCTGGCGCCGAATCCGGCGACATACACGTTTCCGCTGCGCGGCGGCGTATCGTTGGTGGTGCAAGCGCAGCCGTCGCGCTCCGTACTCGATGCCTGGGATGACGTCAGCCGCTTGGCCGCCTTCGCCGCGGCCATGTTCGTCGTCGTGAACGCGCTCGCATTCTGGTCGGTGAAGCGGGCGCTCGAGCCCTTCCCGGTCATCGCGGACGGTCTCGAACGCGTCCAACAGGGAGATCTCGCCTTCCGTCTGCCCAGCCTCGCGGGCACCGAAGCTCACGCGATCGGGGCGGCTTTCAATCGCATGGCGCAGGCGGTGCAAGACAAGGTTCTCGCCGAGCGCAAGGCGCATGACGCCGAGGCGCGCCTCGAGGAGCGGCGCGAAATGGCCTCCCTGGCGGACCAGCGCGTCGAGGAGGAGCGGCGCCTGATCGCGCACGAGCTGCATGACGAATTCGGTCAATCGGTCACCGCCATTCGCAGCCTCGCGCTGGCAATCGTGAGTCAGGGCGGCCTCCGCGACCCTGCGACTGCCGATGTCGCTCGCCTGATTTCGGAGGAAGCGGCACGCCTCTACGATGCCATGCACGGGCTGATTCCCAGGCTCATCCCGCTGTCGCTGGATACCTTGGGGCTGGCCGCGACGCTGGAGAGTTTGGTCCGAGACTGGCAGCGGCGCCATCCGTCGATCGCCCTTTCGCTTCGCCAGGAACTCCCCATCGAACTCGGGCCGAGCATCACGCTCGCGATCTATCGAGTGGTGCAGGAGGGTCTGATCAATGCCCTGCGACACGCGCAGGCCTCGCGGGTGGACATCGCCGTGATTTGCAATGATCGGCGCATCGTCGCCACGGTGATCGACGACGGCATCGGACTGGCCGCCGATTGGACGCGGCCCGGACACTTTGGATTGCGCGGTTTGGCGGAGCGCGTGCGGCAGCTGGGCGGCACGTTCGACATCGGCCAGCAGGACGGCCGCGGTGTCTGCCTCACTGCCCACATTCCCTTGGGCAACCGGGCGTGATTCGCGTCCTCCTGGTCGACGATCACGCCGTGGTGCGCATGGGTTTTCGCCTCCTCCTGCAGTCCACCGCGGAAATATCGGTGATCGGGGAGGCGGACTGCGGCGAAGCTGCGTGCCAACTCTATGTCGAGCTCAATCCTGATGTGGTGGTGATGGATCTCGCCATGCCGGGCATGGGAGGGCTCGAGGCGCTGCGCCGAATCCGCGCTCGGGCCGCCCACGCGCAAGTCTTGACCCTGTCGGCGCACGATGATCCGATCCACGCCCGTCGCGCGATGCAAGAAGGCGCTCTCGGGTTCTTGTCGAAGCGCAGCGCCCCCGAGGCGCTGCTCGAAGCGGTGTCGGCGGTTGCCGCGGGCCGCCGCTACCTCGACCCGGCGCTCGCCCAGAAGCTCGCGCTCGCGGAATTCGACGGCGGCACGAAGTCGCCGGTCGAGCGGCTGTCGGAGCGGGAATTCGAGGTCTTTGTCCGCCTTGCCGGCGGCGCGACGGTGCAGCGCATCGCCTCGGATTTGAACCTTTCCGCATCCACCATCGGCACGCACCTCTACAACATCAAGCAGAAGCTCGGCGTCGTGAACCAATCCGAGCTGACCCTGATCGCCATTCGCCACCGCCTCATCGACGCCTGATCGGATCCGGAGTCAGAGGTCGTCTTTTTTGTGCCGCGGCCACCAACGTTCGAGCAGCGCGGCCGCCCACTCCTTGCCGCCGAGTCCGAACGCCAGCGCCAATGCCAGCACGAGCCCGGCCAGGATGATGAGAAAGGTTCGTTGCACGATGTCGCCGCCGACCTCGACCTGGCCGATGGCGATCATCACGACGAAGGTCACGATGAGATAGCGCGCAATCCGGCCCAGCAGGTCGGCATCCGGTATTTGCGCATCCACACAGTAGGTATACACGGCGCCGCCGACGAAGCGGGCGCAGTACGATCCGAACACCACTACCAGCATCGCCACCAGCAGCTTGGGCGTGAACAGCACCACGCGTCCCAAGAGATCGGTGATGTAGGTGAGTCCGAGACCGTTGAAGGCGATCATCAAGGTCGCCAGAATGGCCACCCAGTACGCGACCAACCCGAACAACGTGGTGGTATCGCCGCGCAGGCCCGCCTGCTGCAGAAAATTGTCAGTGCCGGCGCGTTCGGTGAGCACCGTGAAATTGACGGCGCGCAGCCCCTTTTCGATGGCGAACCGCGCCGCCTTGGCCAGCAGCCATCCGATCGCCACCACGACCAGCGCCAGCAGCAGCCGCGGCAGGAAGGTGGCGATCTGGTGCAGAAACTCCCGTGCGGACTCGAGCAATAAATCAATGCTTTGCATGCAAGCCTCCCGGATCCTTAACCTGCGTCCGATGCTGATTCATTCAATCGGCGCCCCAGTCCAGGATGCCTTGCAGGGGAATTCCCGCCCAGCCAGGACGATTGCCGAGCTCATAACGCAATTCGTACAGGGCTTTCTCCAGCTCGAATAGACCCACCAGTCCTTTGCCCGCCTGCAGCGCCTCCGGCGCGTAGAGCTTCGCGTCGCGTGCCGCCGCGTCGTACGCGGACAGGAATGCCGCGCGGACTTCGAGCTCCCAGGCCCGCGCCAACGGCGCGAGCCTCGCAGCCTCGGCCTCGTCGTGAGCCACATTGCGCAACGCGCTGTGCTGCACGTAGCTGAACGAGCGCAACATCCCGGCGACGTCGCGCAGCGGCGACTGCTTGGCGCTGCGCTGCTCGAGACTGTGGCCCGGCTCGCCCTCGAAATCGATGATGACGAAGTCATTACGCGTTACCAACACCTGGCCGAGGTGGTAGTCGCCGTGAATGCGAATCTTCAAGCCCAGCGGCACTTGGCCCGACAAGGCGTCGATTTGCGCCAGCAGCTGTCCGCGCCGCGCCAGAACCGCGCCGGCCCGCTCGCGATCCCCCGACGGCAACTGCTCCAAAGCCGCCTCGAGCATTCCGAGCGTGTTGCGCGCCTCGTCCAGCGCACGCTGGCGATAGGCGTCGATGTCGGCGCGGGTCAGCGGTTGCGGAGCGAAGGCCGCATCCTCCGTGGGCTGCGCCAATGCTCGATGCAGTTCGGCGGTCCGCACCGCCAACACCCGCATCAACGCCAAATAGGCCTCATGAGCATTTACGGGCGCCAGATCGCCGGCCGGCGTGGTTCGATACTGTTCAAGATGGCGCTGCACATACTCGAGCGAGTGGGTCCAGCCGTCGCCCTGATTGGCAACATAGCCCTGCAGCATTGCCAACAGCCGCGCTTCGCCGTCGTTGGCGACGTATTCGAGTGCACCGGCAAGCGGCGCGCAGTTCGGATAGTGCGCAACCTCGGTGAGGTAGCGGCCCATCTCGAGTTCCGGATTTGAGCCGGTGCGCAGCCGGCGGTAACCCTTGAGGATCAATCGCTCGCCGATGACGACGACGGTGTTCGAGCTCGATCCGCGCGGCCGCTCCACCTTGAGCGTGCTGAAATCCTTTCCCGCCAGCCGGCCGAATGCACTGGTCTTGCGGAATTGCAGCTTGCCCTGGGACATCGCGACATCCTTGCGCGCCGCCATCGCCGCCACGACCGAGCGGCAGAACATTTCGTCCGCGAAGGCGTCGCCCATCACGCCGACATTCGCCTGCTGCCGAATCTTCGCCACCGCCGCGGTGGACAAATTGCGCACCCGCTCTTCGTCGCGCTCCTCCCATGCCAGCGCGAGCGGCATGAAGTAGCTGGCATGTTCGCCGGCCGCCTCGAGGTCGAGCAGCATCACCAGCCAGCTCACCTTGCCCTCCTGCCACAGCACGTAGTCCGCGAAGCGGGCGCGCTCGATCGCGACGCCTTTTGCCGCATACCAGCGCTGCGTCTCGATGTAGCGAGGCAACGTATCCGTCTCGAATTGCAGACGGGTCTTTTCGGCAATACCGATGCGCCACGGAACCACCCGGTCGCGAAACAGGCTGGTCCAGCCGTCGAACAGCACGAGCACCGGACGCTCGTCGATCGACACGATTTGCTCGTGCCACGACGGGACCTCGGCGTCGGTCGTCAGCCTGAACCAGTAGAAACCGTAGGCCGACATGGTCAGCAGGTAGGGCAGCTCGCCGATGGGCGGAAACGCCGTGCGCCCCAGCATTTCCACCGGCACACGGCCCTTGAACGAGGATAGATTCAGCTCCACCGGTTGCGCCGAGCGCGACAGGTTGGCGACGCAGAGGATGGTGTCGTCGTCGAACTCGCGCAAGTAGGCAAGTATCTTGCGATTGCCGGGCCGGAGGAATCGGCGCGCCCCGCGCCCGAACGAGCGGCTGGTCTTGCGCACGGCAAGCAGGCGTTTGGTCCAACTCAGCAGCGAGCTCGGGTCGCGCGACTGGGCTTCGACATTGGTGGACGGATAGCCGTACACCGCGTCCATGATGGGCGGAAGATACAGCCGCTGCGGGTCGGCGCGGGAAAACCCGGCATTGCGGTCCGGACTCCATTGCATGGGGGTGCGCACGCCGTTGCGGTCGCCGATGAAGAAGTTGTCGCCCATGCCGATTTCATCGCCGTAATAGAGGATGGGCGAACCCGGCATCGACAGCAGCAGGCTGTTCATGAGCTTGATGCGGTCCAGATCGTTCTCCATCAGCGGCGCCAAACGGCGGCGGATGCCGAGATTGATGCGCGCCTGCAGGTCCGCCGCATAGGTCGTGTACATGTAGTCGCGTTCTTTGCTGGTCACCATCTCCAGGGTCAATTCATCGTGATTGCGCAGAAAGATCGCCCACTGGCAGCTGTCGGGAATGTCGGGCGTTTGCTGCATGATTTCGATGATGGGGTAGCGGTCCGCCTGTGCGATGGCCATGTAGATGCGCGGCATCAGCGGGAAGTGATACGCCATGTGGCACTCGTCCCCGTCGCCGAAGTATTCGCGCACGTCCTCCGGCCACTGATTGGCCTCGGCCAGCAGGAATCGGTTCTCGTAGTGCGCGTCGATCGCGGCGCGCAATTGCTTGATCACCGCATGAGTTTCGCGCAGATTCTCGTTGTTGGTGCCCTCGCGCTCGACCAAGTAGGGGATCGCGTCGAGCCTGAAGCCGTCGACCCCCATGTCGAACCAGAAGCGCATGGTTTGCAGCACCGCCTCCAACACCTTCGGATTGTCGAAGTTGAGGTCGGGTTGATGGCTGAAGAAACGATGCCAGTAGTACGCCTTCGCCACCGGGTCCCAAGCCCAATTGGAAGTCTCGGTGTCGGTGAAAATGATGCGCGTGTCGAGGTATTTCTGATCCGTGTCGCTCCAGACGTAAAAATCGCGCTGCGGCGAGCCCGGCGGCGCCGTGCGCGCGGCCTGGAACCAGGGGTGCTGATCGGAGGTATGATTGATGACGAGTTCCGTGATGACCTTCAATCCGAGCCGGTGTGCCTCATTCAGCATCGCGCGAAAATCATCCAGCGTGCCGTACTGCGGATGCACATTCTGGTAATCGGAAATGTCATACCCATCATCCTTGAGCGGCGATGGGTAAAAGGGCATCAGCCAGATCGTGTTGACCCCCAGATCCCGAATGTATTCGAGCTTGGACGTCAGGCCCTTGAAATCGCCGATGCCGTCGTCGTTCGAATCGAAGAACGACTTGACGTTGAGCTGATAGATGACCGCGTCCTTGTACCAGAGCGCGTCTTGGGCCTCTAGGCCGGTCAGCGCGGCAGGGTCGGGCGCGGGCACTGGCGCGGGAATTTTTACGTCGTTCATCTAGCGTCGGTTCACAGGTAGTAGTCGAAATCCTGCTCGCGGCGTGCGCGGCGCCGCAGTCGAAACACGTGCGCGGGCGCGCGCAGCGGGTCAATCATGACGTAGTTATACCGGCCCCGCCAGATGTAGCGCTGGTCGCTCAAGAGATCGTGCACCTGGTAGGGCTGCTCGGCATCGAGTTTCAATGCGTCGACGTCGAGGTCCACCCATCCGGATTGCGCATGATGCGGATCCAGATTCACCACCGTCAGGATGACATTGCCGGATGCGGCGTCGATCTTGAGATAGGCGATCAGCTGATCGTTGTCGATGCGGCAGAAGTGCAGGCCGGCATCGGATTGCAGCGCGGCATTTTCCCTGCGGATGCGGTTCATGCGTGCAATCAAGGACCATAGGCTGTCGGGCCTCTCGATGGTCCAGTGGCGCAGTTGATATTTCTCCGAATCGCGGTACTCCTCGCTGCCGGATTCGCGCGGCGCGCTCTCCAGCAGTTCGTAGGTCGGACCATAAATGCCGTAATTGGCCGCCAGCGTCGAGGCGAGCACCAGGCGCGCCGCAAAAACCGGGCGCAAGCCCGATTGCAGCGTCTCGTGCAGGATATCCGGCGTGTTCGGCCACACATTGGGGCGGTAGTATTGGCGTCCCGGTCCGAGTGCAAGGTCCGTGAAATAGTCCGTGAGTTCCTGCTTGGTATTGCGCCAGGTAAAGTACGTGTAGGACTGCGTGAAGCCTAATTTGGCCAGGCGGTGCATCAGCTTCGGCCGCGTAAACGCTTCGGCAAGAAAGATCACGTCCGGTTGGACGCTCTTGATCGCGTCGATGACCCACTCCCAAAAGCCGAAGGCCTTGGTGTGCGGATTGTCGACCCGAAAAATTTTGACTCCCTGCGTGATCCAGAAATCGATGATGCTCTTGAGTTCATCCCACAGAGCGCGCCAATCCTCGGTTTCGAAATCGAAGGGATAAATATCCTGGTATTTTTTCGGCGGGTTCTCCGCGTACTGCACGCTGCCGTCGGGACGATGCTTGAACCACTGCGGATGGGCTTTCACATAGGGATGATCGGGCGCACACTGGAACGCGATGTCCAGAGCGACCTCGATGCCGAGTTCACGCGCTTTGGCCAATAAGCCGCGAAAATCCTCGTGCGTGCCCAGCTGCGGCAGGATGTTCTTGTGTCCCCCCTCGGCCGCGCCGATCGCCCACGGGCTGCCGACATCCTCGGGTTTGGCCACCAAGGTGTTGTTGGTGCCCTTGCGGTTGATGCGCCCGATCGGGTGAATGGGCGGAAAGTACAGCACGTCGAAACCCATGTCGGCCAAGTAGGGCAGACGCGCTTCGACGTCCCGGAAAGTGCCGTGATGACCGGGCTCGGTGCCCGCCGAGCGGGGAAACAATTCGTACCAGCTGCTGAAGCCTGCGCGCTTGCGGTCCGCCACCAGTTCCAGCGACATCGTCGCCGCCAAGCTTCGGTCCGCGTAGCGCGCCACGACGCCTGCGCGCGCGGCATCCAGGGCCATCGCCTTCTGTGCGGCGGCATCGACGCCGGCGTCGGCGGCGGCAGCGCGCAATTGCGCCGACCATTCGACGAGGATCGCCGCGTCGCTGCCCGCGGCCCGGCCGGCGGCTTCGTCGATGAGCGCGGCGCCCACCAGCATCGCCACACGAATATCCGCTTCGATCTCGCGCCGCTCGAGTTCGTGGCGCCATGATTCGAAATGATCCACCCACGCCGCCACGGTGTAGCGGTAGCGGCCCGCGCGCGGCGGGGTGAACTCGGCCAGCCAGACGTCATTCGGCTGCGGACGCATGTCGACTTCGTATTCGTCGTTTGCGCCGGCGGCGCGCCAGCGCAGCACTACGCGCAGCCTGTCGTGGCCATCGGTGAAGCAATGGGCTTCGATTCCGACCGCCTCGCCGGCGATGCGTTTAATCGGAAAACGGCCGCCGTCGACCGCCGGCAGGACCGCATCGATCACCGCCCGCACCCTGCCCTCTTTGATTCCCTGTGTCGCGTTGATTCCCTGTGTCGCGCTCATGCCGATGATTGCGGACTTTGCGGACTTCGCCGGCTTTTGTTCGGCGGCGCCTCTGCGCTGCACCTTGGTCATGACTCCCAACGCAAGACGATCGTGGCCAGCGGCGGCAGATTGAGATTGACCGACTCGAGGCGGCCTTGCGCGCTCACGGGCGCCGATTCCACGCCGCCGAGGTTGCCCCATCCGGAACCGCCGTATTCCCGGGCGTCGGTATTGAGAATTTCGCGCCAAATCCCGCGGGACGGTACACCCACCAGGTAATTGGGCCGCGGCACCGGCGTGAAATTGCACACCACGAGCAATGGGGCGCCATGATCCGGAGCCTTGCGCAGGAATGCGATCACGCTGATGTCCGCGTTTTCCATGTCGACCCATTCGAAGCCTTCGGGCGAAAAATCCACCCTGTGCAACGCCGGCTCGCGCCGGTAGATCCGGTTCAAATCGCGCACCAGGTGCTTCATCCCGGCGTGCTCCGGCAATTCCGCCACCCACCACTCGAGTTCGCCCTCGTGCGTCCATTCGCGCCGCTGTGCGAATTCACCGCCCATGAACAGCAGTTTTTTGCCCGGATGCGCCCACATGTAGCCGTACAGCGTGCGCAAATTGGCGAATTGTTGCCAG
>Ga0137412_10000318_pt1 | contig 33134 bp, 30 predicted proteins | sample CZODoug2_1_16fun_FD_122160 | JGI IMG/M metagenome (GOLD analysis project Ga0137412, IMG submission 122160) | Vadose zone soil fungal communities from Angelo Coast Range Reserve, California, USA - CZODoug2_1_16fungal (Hybrid Assembly) | ecosystem: Environmental > Terrestrial > Soil > Vadose zone...
GTGTAGGCGGCGAGCGCGACCATCGGCAGCGCGATCGACTTGTCGGTGCCGGTGACCTTGAACTCGCCGTTCTCGATCACGATGTCGCCTTCGGACGCTTCCAGCAAATGCGCGGCGATCTTCTTGGCCTTGTCTTCGACCTTCTCCATCGCTTTCAGGATCGCGGTCAGGCCGACCGCAGCCGAGCGCGAGCCGTAGGTGCCCATGCCGAACTGCACCTTGTCGGTGTCGCCATGGACGATCTGCACCTGGTTGATGGAAACGCCCAGCCGTTCGGCGATCAGTTGGCTGAAGGCGGTCTCGTGGCCCTGGCCGTGGCTGTGCGATCCCGTCAGGACCTCGATGGTGCCGACCGGGTTGACGCGGACTTCGGCCGATTCCCACAGACCGACGCCGGCACCGAGACTGCCGACCGCCTTCGAGGGCGCGATGCCGCAGGCCTCGATGTAGCAGGACAGACCGATGCCGCGCAGCTTGCCGTCGGACTTGGCCTTTGCCTTGCGGCCTGCGAAGCCGGCATAATCGATCGCCTTCAGCGCGGCGTCGAGCGAGGCGTTGAAGTCGCCGATGTCGTAGGTCATGATGACCGGAGTCTGATGCGGGAACTGGGTGATGAAGTTCTTGCGGCGCAATTCGGCCGGATCGACCTTCAACTGCCGCGCCGCCGTTTCCAGCATCCGCTCGAGCAGATAGCTCGCTTCCGGCCGCCCGGCGCCGCGATAGGCGTCCACCGGCGTCGTGTTGGTATAGACCGTGATCACCTCGGCATAGATCGCCGGGATATTGTACTGGCCTGATAACAGCGTGGCGTAGAGATAGGTCGGAACCGAAGACGAGAACAGCGACATATAGGCGCCGAGATTGGCGTGGGTCTTGACCCGCAGCCCGACGATCTTGTTGTCCTTGTCGAAGGCCATCTCCGCATGCGTGACGTGGTCGCGGCCATGCGCGTCGGTGAGGAACGCTTCCGTACGGTCGCAAGTCCACTTTACCGGACGGCCGACCTTCTTCGACGCCCACAGCGCCACCATCTCTTCCGGATAGATGTAGATCTTGGAACCAAAGCCGCCGCCGACATCGGGCGCGATCACACGCAGCTTGTGCTCCGGCGCAATGTTGTAGAACGCCGACAGCACGAGGCGGGCCACGTGCGGATTCTGCGAGGTGGTGTGAAGCGTGTAATGCTCCTCGGCGGTGTCGTAATCGGCCACCGCCGCGCGCGGCTCCATCGCATTGGGGACCAGGCGATTGTTGATGAGATCCAGGCTCACGACATTCGCCGCCGACTTGAAAGCCGCCTCGGTCGCCCCCTCGTCGCCGATGTGCCAGTCGTAGATGATGTTGCCCGGCGCCTCCGGGTGAAGCTGCGGCGCGCCCGGGGCGATCGCCGCCGCGATATCCGCTACCACGGGCAGTTCCTCGTAATCGACCGCCACGGATTCCGCGGCATCGCGCGCCTGGTTCTTGCTCTCGGCGATCACGACCGCCACGGCCTGGCCGACGAAACGGACGGTTTCCGGCGCCATCGCGGGCCAGGCGCCCATCTTCATGGGCGTGCCGTCCTTTGAGGTGATGGCCCAGCCGCAGATCAGATTGCCGATCTTGTCCGCGACCAGCTCGCTTCCCGTCAGCACCGCGATCACGCCTGGCATCTTCATCGCTTCGGATGAGTCAATGCTCTTGACCTTTGCGTGAGCGTGCGGACTGCGGACGAAATGGGCGTAACTCATGCCCACCAGCTTGACGTCGTCGACATAGCGCCCTTTGCCGGTGATGAAACGTTTGTCTTCCTTGCGCACGACGCTCGCGCCAATGCCCTCAACACCCATGTCCCTGTTCTCCCTGTCGGAGTTCGTTTCCCGCCATTTCCATCGAAGCTGGCGGTCTTGATCTCAAGCGGTCCGTAATCTCAAGCGGCCGTGGTCTCGCGGCGCTATTCGGCGGCCTGCGCGACCTTCATCCGGCCGGCCGCATCGAGCACCGACTTGACGATGTTGTGGTAGCCGGTGCAGCGGCAGATGTTGCCTTCGAGCTCTTGCCGAACGGTCTCCTCGTCGAGCTGGCCGCCATGGCGGTGCACGATATCGATGGATGACATGATCATGCCGGGAGTGCAGTAGCCGCATTGCAGGCCGTGATTGTCGCGGAAGGCGGCCTGCATCGGGTGCAGTTCGTCGCCCTTGGAGATGCCTTCGATGGTGGTGACATTGGAGCCTGAGGCCTGTCCGGCCAGTACCGTGCAGGATTTGACGGCCCGGCCGTCGATATGCACGACACAGGCGCCGCATTGGCTGGTATCGCAGCCGACATGGGTGCCGGTGAGGTTGAGATTCTCGCGCAGGATATGGACCAGCAGCGTCCGGTCCTCGACTTCGACCGAGACGGACTTGCCGTTCACCGTCAATTTGATTGTCGACACGTGTTATTCCTCCCCGATGGATTCTAATTATTCTAATTAGAGACATTAGAGACAGGGGCCCGGGAACTTTGCAACTAGGATTTTAGTCCCGGAAGTCATTGTGAAGCCGGGCCTCTCTCCCCCTTTGCGCCGAGGCGAGCTGCGGATGCTGCGACATCCGGCGCACTAACGAATTTACCGGCTTTTATCCATTGTGCCGTAGACTGGCGCAGGGGAAATCGGGCGCCGGGGCTGATCCGCGCCTGCCGGTTTTCGAAAAAGAATACGGGAGTCGGGGGTGAAGGGATGGACATGTCAGGGGGCAGTGCGCCGCAGCGGCGATTCCCCGGGTTTCCGGCCTTCCGATTGCGCGCCAAGATGATGCTCGGCTTCCTGGTCGTGCTCGCCGTTTCGGCCGCGAGCCTCGGCATCGCCTATCTCGGCTTCGAGCGCATCGCCCAGGCGGTGGTTTCCTATCGCAACAGCGTGTCGGAGGCCGATCTCGCCCGCAACATCGACCGCGAGCTGATATCCTATCGTGCGGTGGTGAACTATTACGTCGTGACGGGGAAAGAAGACGACGCCAAGGCCGCGCTTTCGGCCGAAGCCAGCCTGAAAGGCGCCATCGATCAAGCGCTGAAGGGAACGCGGAAACCGGCCCGCCGCGAGGGGCTCGACCGGCTCGCCGGTGAGTTCAAGAAATTCGCCGCGACCTTTGCCGAAATTCTCAAGCTCAAGCGCGACAGCGCGCTGGTGACGCAAAACCAGCTGATGCGCAATGCCAACATGCTGCGCTACAAGCTCGACGATATCGCCAGCAATGCCGCCGAATCCGAGCTGCCGGCGGTCGAACTCGGCGCCAAGCAGGTCGGCACGCAATTCCAGGCCGCGATCGCGATCGCCAATACTTTCGTGATCAATTCCGACCAGACGGTCGCGACCAGCGCGCTGGCGCGGCTGAAATTCGTCGAACATGCCCTCCAGGCGATCTCCACGAACGAGGAGACCCTGGTGGCCGGGCTGAAAGAGGCCGCCGGCTTGCTTGGCGAATATCGGCAGGCGCTGACCAAACTCGTCGAGAGCGCCAAGGCGATCGACGATCTCGTCACCGCGATGTCGAATTCGGCGGGCGCGATCATGCAGGGGTCGGGCGCGATGAAGGCGGATCTGGTCTCCGACCAGCAACGGCTGGAAGCGGAGACCAACGATATCATCGGCGAAACCCAGAAGCTGATCGTGTGGCTGGCGGCCGGCGGCTTTGTGCTTGGCGGCCTGTTCGCGCTGCTGCTCGGCCGGGGCATCGCCAAGCCGATGACGGCGATGTGCCAGGCGATGCGCGAACTCGCCGGCGGCAATTTCGAGATCGTGCTGCCCGGGCTCGGGCGGAAAGATGAACTCGGCGAGATGGCCAGCGCGGTCGAGGAATTCAAAGTGCAGGCGGTCGCCAGGGCCGAACGCGATGCGGCGAGCCAGGCCGCCCAGAACAAGGCGGCCGGCGCCGCGCGACGTGCCGAGGTCATTCGCTTCGCCGATGATTTCGAGGCGGCGGTGGGGGCGATCGTCTCGAACGTCTCGACGTCCGCGGGGCATCTGGAACAGGCCGCGGGCACGCTGACGCGGACCGCCGAAGCCACCCAGCGTTTGTCGAGCCAGGCCGCCGGCCGCTCGGAACAGGCGTCCGACAATATCCAGTCGGTAGCCTCGGCAACCGAGGAGCTGTCGGTGTCGGTCGACGAGATCGGCCGGCGGGTGCGCGACTCCAACCGGATCGCGGAGGCCGCGGTGAGCCAGGCCGAGCAGACTGACGGCCGGATCGGCAAATTGTCGCGTGCGGCGCAGGAGATCGGTGACGTCGTCAAGCTGATCACCGCGATCGCCGAGCAGACCAATCTGCTGGCATTGAATGCGACCATCGAGGCCGCGCGCGCCGGTGACGCCGGCCGCGGCTTTGCGGTGGTGGCCGCCGCGGTCAAGTCGCTCTCCGAGCAGACCGCGAAGGCGACGGACGAAATCTCGCATCATATTGCCGGCATGCAGGGGGCGACGCAGGAATCGGTCACGGCCATCAAGGAGATCGGCGCGACCATCGGCCAGATTTCGAACATCGCCTCGTCGATCGCAAGCGCGGTCGAACAGCAGGGCGGGGCTACTCAAGAGATTGCGCGCAATGTGCAGAGCGTGGCGCAAGGCACGCGCGACGCCACCGCTGACATCGTCGAGGTCAATCGCGGCGCCACCGAAACCGGCGCGGCGTCCGGGGAAGTTTTGAGTTCGGCCAAGGTGCTGTCCAGCGAGAGTACGCGGCTCAAGGCCGAACTCGACCGGTTCATGGCGAATATCCGCGCGGCTTAGGATGTGGAGTCGCGTATTACTACGACCCGAACACCGTCGCCGCGGAGGAATGGATTCCGGGCTCGCGACTTCGTCGCGCCCCGGAAATGACGATCGGGGAGTGACAAGGGCGCTAATCTCTCCCGAACTCGTGCTTCAATTCTAGCTTCGCGCGTTCCAGCCGGTCGCGTTGCGTCTTCGGCAAAGTCTTGCCGGCCCGGTTGATATAGAAAGTCAGCATCGACAGCGCCGAGCGATAGGCGCCGGACTTGCGACGTGAACTGTGTTCCGCCGAGCGTTTCAGCGATGCGGCGATCTTCTTCGCGCTGGTGAGCTTGAACACCCCTCGCTTCAGGTCGAGCGCGTCGCTCTCCTTGGTGACGCGCTGCGACCAGCGCTTTGGTGCAGCCTTCCGCGTCGTTTTCCTGGCCGATGCTCGTCGAGCAGGTGCTCGCCGCGAAGATGCGGGTTTTTTGCGCGCGACCATTATCAACTCCCGTGCGTTTTAACCCAGAACCGGCGCCACGCCGTTCCGTTCCCAGGCCTCAATTTGGGAACCCGATCGGGAACGCTTGGGTGGGCGAGGCGTTAGAAATCGCGTGGCAGGCATTAGATTTGCCGCTAATCGCGCGTAAACACCCGGAGATACCGCTTCCCGGGTGTTTTGGCATTAGGCCGATCGAATGAATGTGCAGCAAAGTTCGGCATCTCTTCATGCCGCCGATGGGACCGCTTCCGCCAAGGGAGTCGACAAGGGCGTCATCGAAACCAGCATTCCCGCGCGCCTCGACAGTCTGACCTGGAGCGGCTTTCACACCCGTGTCATCTTTGCGCTCGGCGTCACCTGGATTCTTGATGGTCTGGAAGTCACGCTGGCTGGCGCGTTGTCCGGGGCACTGAAGGCCAGCCCCTCGCTGCATTTTTCCAATTTTGATGTCGGCCTTGCCAACAGCGCCTATCTCGCTGGTGCCGTCCTCGGCGCGCTCGGCTTCGGCTGGCTGACCGACCGGATCGGGCGCAAGAAATTGTTCTTCATCACGCTGGCGCTTTATCTCACAGCGACCGCTGCGACCGCGCTGTCGTGGAGCGTCGCAAGCTACGCGCTGTTTCGCTTCCTGACGGGGGCCGGCATCGGCGGCGAATACACCGCGATCAACTCGACCATTCAGGAACTGGTGCCGGCGCGCTATCGCGGCTGGACCGATCTCGTCATCAATGGCAGCTTCTGGCTCGGCGCCGCGATCGGCGCTGCCAGCGCGATCCTGCTGCTCGATCCCGCGATCGCCTCGGCTGATGTCGGCTGGCGCGTTGCCTATTTCACCGGAGCCGGTCTCGGCCTCATCGTGTTCGTGATGCGGATGTGGATTCCGGAAAGCCCGCGCTGGCTGATGATCCATGGCCGCCCCGACCAGGCGCATGCCATCGTCGACGAGATCGAGAAATCCGTGATCGGGCATGTCCAGCACGAGGGCAAGGACCAGCGCGAAAAGCCTTTCGCGAAAATCCGCCTCAAGATGCGCGATCATACCCCGCTCGGCGAAGTCGCGCACACGCTGTTTTATTCGTATCGGCAGCGCGCGCTGGTCGGGCTGGTGCTGATGGCGGCGCAGGCGTTCTTCTACAACGCGATCTTCTTCACCTTCGCGCTGGTGCTGACCGATTTCTATGGCATCAGCTCCGACCAGGTCGGCTGGTACATTCTGCCCTTTGCCGCCGGCAATTTCCTGGGGCCGCTTTTGCTCGGACGGCTGTTCGATACGCTCGGGCGCCGCACCATGATCACGCTGACTTATGGTGTGTCGGGAATTTTGCTCGCCATCTCCGGCTATCTGTTCTCGATCGGCGCCCTGAGCGCGCAGGGCCAGACCATTTCGTGGATGATCATCTTCTTCTTTGCCTCGCCCGCGGCAAGCGCGGCCTATCTGACCGTCAGCGAGACCTTTCCGCTGGAAGTGCGCGCGCTGGCGATTGCGCTGTTCTATGCGGTCGGGACCGGCATCGGCGGCGTGGCCGGGCCGGCGCTGTTCGGCGTGCTGATCGATACCGGCGCGCGCGGCAGCGTTTTTGCAGGCTATCTGTTCGGTGCCGGGCTCATGATCGTGGCGGCCCTGGTGGCGTGGCGCTATGCGGTGGCGGCAGAGCGGCAGCCGCTGGAATCGGTGGCGCGGCCGCTTGCCTTTGTGGAGTAGAATGACGTGAAGCAAGATCAGGATTTGCAAGGTGAGGATTTGGCCGAGATACCGCTGCAAGATAATCGCCCGATGGAAGGTGTTGCCGCGAAGGCCGTCGCTTCGCCGCGCTCGCTGATTCCGCATCTCGGCCGCATGGCGCTCCTGCTCGACATCGACGGTACCCTGCTCGATCTTGCGCCGACGCCGCGCGAGGTGTGGGTGCCGCCGGATCTCGCGGTCACTCTCAATCGCCTGATGGAACGGACAGAGGGCGCACTGGCGCTGGTCAGCGGGCGCTCGCTGAACGACATCGACCTGATCTTCGCGCCTGAACAGTTTCCGATCGTTGGCGGGCACGGCGCGGAGATGCGTCTTTCCGGCGATAGCGAAGCCGTCGCCACCCATGCGCCGCCGATGGATCAGGAATTAAAGCGCCGGCTGGCGGCGGTCGCCAAGCTCAGCCCGGGAATTTTGCTGGAGGACAAGGGCTATTCGCTGGCGCTGCATTATCGCCTGGCGCCGCATGCCGAGAAGGCGATCTATGAAGCGGTCTCGCTGATCCGCGCCGATCTGCCGAACGCGCCGATCGAAGTGCTGCCCGGAAAATGCGTCTGCGAGATCAAGCATTCCGGTTTCACCAAGGCGAGCGGCGTGCGCGAACTGATGACACACGCCCCATTCGAGGGCCGCCAGCCTTTGTTCATCGGCGACGACGTCACGGACGAATCGGTGTTTGCGATCATGCCGGATTACGACGGTTTTGCATTTTCCGTTGGCCGCCGCGCGCAGGGCGTGGCCGGTCATTTCGATGCGCCGAGCGACGTGCGCGAGTTCCTCGCGAGTCTGCTCGACGATGGCAACGCCTTGACGCGGCCATAATCGCTTCACGTTTTCCTGAACGTGCGCCTCATACGCACGGTGGAGGGCATTGCCCTCGACGCCGGAACTGTTCCTGCGGCGGTTTTCCTCTTCACTTCCGCCCCTGTTAGACCCCGGACGGGCCCGAATTCGGTTTCATTTCGTTGAAAAAGAGAAGAGGAACCACATTGATGAATAACAGTTAAATACGGCGGACCTTCAGGAGGGGAACTTGAACCTCGTCGTTGTCTCAAATCGCGTTGCAAGGGGCAAAGCCAACGAGCCCATGACGGGCGGTCTGGCTGCTGCGCTGTTGCCGGTGGTTGAGAAATCCGGAGCAATATGGGTCGGCTCGTCCGGCCGGGTAAGCGACCGAGTCCAGAAGGAGCCGTTCGCCGAAGTCGAGGCGCTCGGCGCCGGCGCGCTGGCGCTGCTGGATCTGCCGGCCGCGCATTACGGCGGTTACTATGAAGGCTTCGCCAATTCGGCGCTGTGGCCGGCGCTGCATTCGCGCAGCGACCTGATCAGCGTTTCGCAAGGCGACTATCTGTCCTATCGCGAAGTCAACGCGTTCATGGCGCGCGCGCTATTGCGTTTCCAGAAACCGGACACGTCGTTCTGGGTGCAGGATTATCATTTCCTGGCGCTCGGCGCCGAGTTGCGCAATCTCGGCGTCACCGGCCCGATCGGCTTCTTTCTGCACACGCCTTGGCCCGCGCGCAGCGTCATCGAAGGCGTGCCGCATCATCGCGAACTGATCGAGGCGATGCTGGCCTACGACCTGATCGGTTTCCAGACCGACGACGATTGCGAGAACTTCCAGTCCTATCTGCGCGAGAATCTCGGCCTGTCGGTTCGCGGCGAGATCGTGACCTCGCTGCACGGCCGGACGCGGGTCGCAGTCTTCCCGATCGGTATCGATGCCGAAAAATTCGCGCAATACGCCGCCAAGTCGATCACGCATCCGGATGTGTCGCGGCTGCGGCGCAGCCTGCATGGCGAGAAGCTCGCGATCGGCGTCGATCGGCTGGATTATTCGAAGGGGCTGATCAATCGAATCAGCGCGTTTGACCGGATGTGGACCGAGCGGCCGGCGCTGTCGCGCGCCGTGTCGCTGTTGCAGATCGCCACGCCCTCGCGCGGCGCCATCGAGGCCTATGGCAACCTGCAGGACGAGGTCGCCCGCCTCGTCAGCGACGTCAATGGGCGTCATGGCGAAGTGGACTGGACGCCGATCCGCTATCTTAACAAGGGATTCAGCCAGGCCGTGCTGGCGGGGCTTTATCGCACCGCGCAGGTCGGCGTGGTCACGCCGCTGCATGACGGCATGAATCTGGTGGCCAAGGAATATGTCGCGGCCCAGAACCCGGTCGATCCCGGTGTGCTGGTGCTGTCGAAATTCGCCGGCGCCGCCAACGAGCTGAACGCTGCGCTATTGGTCAACCCGCATGATATCGACGGCATGGCGCGAACCATTGCGGTCGCGCTGTCGATGCCGCTGACCGAACGGCGCATGCGCTATGAAGCGATGATGAAGAAATTGCAGAGCCAGACCATCCAGCAATGGTTTTCGGACTTCACCGACGCGCTGCGGGAAAGCCGAAGCGGCAAGGTGATCGGCAATCCGATCATCGCGGGCGGTTCGACCTTGTGGCCGCGTCGCGCGGCTCAGTCGACTGCGCGATATCATTAAAAGGCCATTTGTCTGATTGAATGCCCGACCGAGCTCCTTCCATGGGCTCGGTCGGCTTCTGCTTTTGGGACGAACACAAGGCGAGCAGTTCGTTCGCCCGCGCAGCCTCAATAGCAGTACGAGACCTCATCGACGACCGCGCATCGGGTCTTGTTCGGCGCATTCGGGTCGTCCATCGGCACCATGCCGTTGCCCTTACCGACAAACACGCCCGGCCCGATATGCACCGACGATTTGTTGCCGATGATGACGCTCGGATGCGGCGACGAGCTCGACCGCGTTCCGTCCGGCCAGCGGATGCTGTCGCCCTCCAAAACCCCGCGGCGGCCGTCGTCGCAGCTCACGTCGTTGCCCTGGCGGGTGCAGCGCTGGGCATTGGCCGTTCCCGCGCTGCCAAGCGCCGCCACCAACACCACGAATGCCAACGCCCGGTTGATTCTCATGCCATTCCTCCATGCCCTTGGTTGAGCCCTGCAAATCAATCCTGGCCTTTGGGCGATTTTCGGTACGGCAACATCGGTCGCTAGCGGCCGCCAGCCGGTCATTTTAGAAGAAAACATCATTATTTTCAAATGGTTGTGGGAATTACCGCCGTAAGCTGCCGCATTCGCTTGCAAAAATCGTCCTGCCGCTTCAAGAGAAGGCATCCGGAGAGATGGCCGAGTGGCTTAAGGCGCACGCTTGGAAAGCGTGTGTGCGGGAAACTGTACCGTGGGTTCGAATCCCACTCTCTCCGCCAGAACGGCCGGCGACGCCGGCTCTCCGCGCGCCATCCACGGCACAAAAGCCCCGGTTTTGCGGGCTTTCTTCATTTCAGGTCCGACCGGCCGAATCGGGCGAAGGGCCGATTTTTCTCCGAAAGGGCGGTTTTTCTCCGAACCTCTGGACTGCGCGGATTCAGTACGGTTTTGAAAACGCTCTGATTTCAGTTGCTTGCAAGGGCGACAGGGAGGCGCATTTCGCGGTTCGTATTGGATGAGCGAGGGCGAACTTGTCGCGCCGAGAGTAGCCTTGGTGCACCACCTTGCTCAGGGATCCGATCGACTCTCTCTTGAATTATCGTTGCATCTTGCGCATGCAAATGCGCTCTTACCGCTGAAGGGCTACAGCACCTCAGAAACCCTGGCCGCGTTGATAGCGGCAAAGCAAATTCTTGATTCTGGAATTGGGTCAGATTTGCAACGCATCTTGGTATTACACGGTCTTTGCACAGCAAATTATGTAGCTGCCAAGATGAACGCAGCGCTCGAAATCGCCCTGCAGATGGTTGAGTTTACCGACCGGCAAAACGACCCCGCATTTCGCCTACTTAGTTACCGTGCGCTCGGCTCTGTGCAATACTTTACTGGACAATTTCGTCAAGCGCTGGAGACTTTGCGCTTGGCTGAGGGATATCGTGATCCCGCTAAGCACAAGTTGCTAAGCTATCGCTTTGGAATCGATCCCGGTCTTGCTGTCCTCTGCTACAAGCTATGGGCAATGATGGAGCTCGGCCTTCTCGATCAAGCGAAACAGGTCGCCGAGCAGGTGATGGCTGAAATTAAAGACCATGGACACCCACCGACCATAGCAACTTGCACGTTCTTTGGCGTAATTTGGCCCGAGCTCCTGTCTGGTAAAGCTGAGGAGTGTGAGCGACATAGTGCGGATCTTGTCGCCTATTGCGCCGAAAAGAAAGTAGCGCAATTCCGGCTCTGGGGGACACTCTCACTTGCGTGCGCGCGCTCAATGCTAAAGCCAACGCCCGAAAACATTACTGCGTTTCGCGATGCCATTAGGGCGCAGCACGCAACCGGCGCGCATCTCGGAGATTCTTTTTTCTTTGCGAACCTTGCCGCTGCTCTGCTCGGAGTCGGAGAAGTGTCGGAAGCTGCTCTGACACTGCAAGGCGCGTTCGAGTTTGTAGAACAATCAGGCGAACGATGGTGGCTGGCAGAATTATATCGTCTCACGGGCCTGGTAAAGCTGACGCAAGCGGAGTCTGATATGGAAGGGGCCGAGACCGCATTCCTAAGGGCCCTCGAGACCGCGCGGCAGCAAGAAGCGCGTCTGCACGAACTACGTGCGGCAACGGAACTTGCAAAGTTGGGGGGCAGGAATGCCACAAGCCGTGATCGCCGGATGCTGTTAGAGCCAATCTTGGATGTGATTGAGGGCGGCGAAGATAGGCGCGACGTTCGCGACGCAAGGGCGCTTCTTTTGGATCTCGTTTGAAATGGCGCCCCGACGAAGGATGGCAAGCGAACTCGATCGGGAAAAGGGTTTTCCAAGAAGCGTGCGTCGGTTGTCATGACTGGAGTGGCGAAAGCCCTGTATCATCATGGGCAACGCTGATCGGAGCTGCTGCGGTAAACGATCCTGGCGCAACCAACGTCGCCCAGATCGTGATTGGCGGTACGAAGCGTCTGACTCCGGAAGGCGCGTTGTCGATGCCTGCGTTCGGCCACGCCTATTCTGACGACGAGATCGCCGCTATCGCCAACCGCGTCACAGCACGCTTCGGTGCCAAAGTCTCATCGCTCACGGCACGGGACGTTGCTGAATTGGGCAAGTAGGTGCCGAATAGGCCGATACAGGCTCTCTTCACGGGTCAACGGTGCAACAGATGAGGCTCTTGCGGCTCAGTGGCAGTCAAAAGCAGGATCGCATGTTCTCCCTGTAGAAGGGCTTCATTCATCGAAATTTCCTGCTGGACGCTCTCGCGATATTCTTCTTCGTCGCATCGGTCGGCTGCTGGGTAAGCCCCTAGCTGGCACGAGCATCTCTTGCGCTTTGAGTTTCCTCGTTTTTATGCTTGAGCATTGTTTTGAGTTCTTCTTCGAGCGATCGCGGAGAAATTCCGAGCAGGCCAAATCCGGGCCGGCTGTCAGAGGCCGTCGTGTCGATCTGCATAAGCTCAACCTGATTGCGCGTGAGCGGCGGGTGCGGCAGCATCTTGGCGAGGCCGGCGGCAGCATCCCAGAAAACAAAGGGCATCCGCACCAGCACCGGCCGCAATCCTGCGATGCGCGCAATTGTCCGCAACAGCTCCTCATATGAGTAAATGCGTGGACCGCCCAGTTCGTAGATGGGTGATGGTTCTTGTATCTGCCGGAGGAGTTGTGCAATCGCCGCGGCGACATCGTCCACATGCACCGGCTGAAGCTTCGTCCGGCCGTCGCCGAATAGCGGATAAGCCGGCAAGGTTCGAAGCAGCCTGAGAATTGCCGTGAGGAAGGCGTCGTCGCGCGCGAACATAACCGCAGGGCGGACAACGACAGCGCCGGGAAATGCGGCTTGCACCGCCGCCTCGCCCTCGCCGCGGGTGCGAATATAGAGCGAAGGCGAAAGCGCGTCGGCGCCAATGCCTGACACGTGCACAAACCGTTTGACCCCCGCCTGCCGAGCCACTCTGGCGATTCTCGCGGCCGCCTCCACATGCACCGAATGAAATGTGTCGGCGCCATGCTCGACATACAGGCTGATCGCGTCGACGACGCCGTCGGCACCCGCAACAGCGGCCTCGACGGAGCGCTCGTCATGGGCATCGGCGACGACCTGTTCCACGTTGTCGCCGTCGTCCTGCGCGGGATGACGTGAGGCTACGCGCACGGTAGCGCCGGCATCGCTCAAACGGCGCATGATGCGACGACCAACAAAGCCGGTCCCCCCAAAGACGGTCACGCGGTCTATGACCCGGTCCATCCCGTGATCCTGAGCGGCATTCTTGATTGAGCCGACCAGCGCCGCGCGAACCGCCTCATTGGCCTCCGCCGGCGAACGACCCTTGTCGAGGTGATGCGAGATCACATCCATCAGGATTTGCGCTGCAGGACCGACCGTTTGCCACTCTTTCCTGGCCTCATCGATCAGCGGCTCCGCTTCGATGTAGAGCTTCTGCGCCTGTTCGATGATCGGATGTGCCTTATGGAGCAGATCAATCAGTGCCCTGGTTGCCGGCAGCGACTCCTCAATTTGCTCAAGTTGCGCTTCGCTAAGACCGGAAACGTGACCAATGACATCAAAGAGCAAGTGTTTCAGCATAGCGTAACCTTGCTGGAAGCGATGCGCTAACTTAGGCCAACCGACCCGAAGTAGGGCTCACGCTTTGCGTCAGTTGCTGTCTACGTCGAGAGCGTGTCGGTCCATCCACGCGATTCTAAGTAGTCGTCGAGAAGAACAATTTCTGTGCTTTGCTTTAAGTGGTCCTCATACTCACGCAATCTAGGGGCACGGTCGTTCGGCTACAAGCCATTTTGCTCAACGGAGATACCGCAACTTGGAGAGTCTCCCGAGATAAAAGAGCTTTCGGGATTTGAACGGGAGATTTTGTGGCTCCCAAGGCGGCTTTACATCAATTTACCTGCGCGACGCTGCCGTGATCACTATGCTTTGGTCGAGTTTTATAAGCGCAACCGGAGCGGATTATGACAACAGAGTTGGGCCTTTTTTCGCCAACGACGATCGGAGCGATCAACGTATCAAACCGCATCGTTATGGCACCATTGACCCGCGCGCGAGCGGGCATGGATGGAGTTCCCTCACCACTCGCGGTTGAATATTATCGACGGCGTGCATCCGCAGGTCTGATCATCAGTGAAGCGACCAGTGTCTCCCAGAAGGGTCGCGGATACGCTTTTAAGGAGCGGCAGCTTTGGAAGCACTTGATGTCCCGGCGCGCTCCCTCCCTTATGTCTCCGCGCCCGGCTCGCCTGCGGCCGGTCCTTTCCCTCCCGAGGACCGGCCGTTCCCTTTCCTGCGGCGACGCGCTCGCTGAAGCGCTGGTCGATGTGTGGGGACGCGTCGGGTTGCCGCTGCGATCCCGCGCGCTTGCGGCAGAATGACTGGCATCGGGGAGGTTCGCTTGGAATTTCAATGCGAGGGGTATCTCTTAGTCGGTGGCTCGGTCGTAATCTCGTCACGCAACAAATTTCGGTATTTACCGCTCTATCAATTGCAAGAATCGGGTGTTGTGCGCGAGCTTGCGAAAGCTGCGCGCAGCGGTGAAGCGATTGGCAACCGTGGCGGCGGTGTTGTCGATGACGGGCCATTGGAGTGCAGAGCCCAAATCGCGCTTTGCTTTTGTATCTGCACCTTCACGCCAAGGAGATACCGCGCACAGACCCATTCGTACAGATCGACTACGTGCGCGTCGTAGATTTGGATATTGGGGCGAGCAAATCGGACAATCTGGGCGATCAGAGTGGTCAGCAATTTGGAGCGCGCCGGCAATGCAACGTCAGCAGCAGCGATAAGCTCCCGAACGCTGACGGGAAGATGATGGTATCAAGCGACATGATCACGACACTCGTCCCGTCGAAGAGTCAACCGCACCGTCAGTAGGGCGCCGCTTGCTAGCGCAATGCCGATACCCACGACGCAACTAGTCCAGCCAAGGCGGTCGAATAGCTGGCCGAGAACGGCGCTGCCGACCAGGCCTCCGGCAAAATAGCAGGCGAGATACGTGCCGCTGGCCACGCCGCGATTTTCCTGCGCGGCCTGTCCGACAAATCCGGTTGCCGCGGCCTGCGCAAAAAATGTTCCAACGCTGACCAATACCATGCCGATCAGGACCTCGCTCAGACGGGAGGACAGCATCAGCGGCAAGCCGATCATCGCGACTGCGAGCGCGCCCCAGATCGCGGGCCTCGTGCCAAATCGCGCGACCGCCCGGCCGGCGAGAAGCGTGGTGACGATCGAGGGCAGGAAGACGAAATAGACCAACCCGAGGTCCATCATCCCGAGCGACAGCGGCGTGCGCACCAGCACGAAATTGACGTAGGTGAAGGTACCGATGAAGGCGAACAGGATGCAGAAGCCGATGCCGAAGGCGGCACGGAGCCGTGGGTTTCGCCAATGTTCGATCATCGCCGCGAGCGGGGATTGCATGAGCGCCATCGAATGCATCGGCTTGACGCGCTGGATGGTGAAATAGACCAGGGCGGCACCGACGAGATTGAGCACCGCAAAGAAGTAGAAGTTGACGGCGAGGCCGAACGTGTCCGCGACCGTGGCCGAGATCAGCCGTCCGATCAGGTTGCTCGCGACGTTTCCGGTGATGTAAGCCGCGAACGCACCGCCGGCGTCCATGGCGCTGCATTGTTCGCCGAGATAAGCGAGCGTCAATGCAAAGGCCGACGCCATGCATAGGCCCTGGGTGATCCGCAGCAGGGTGAAGATCGTAAGATTAGGCGCCGAGGCCAGCAGGCTGGTCGGGATCGCCAGCACGGTGAGGCTGATGAGAATGCCGAGCCGCCGGTCGATATGCGGGCTGAAAAAGCCAACGACGAGCCCGGCGACCGCCATGCCCATGGTGGCGGCATTGACCGCAAATCCCATCGCGGCAGGTGCCACCTGATAATGTCTCGCAAGCGACGGCAGGATCGCCTGCGTTGCGAACAGATCGACCACCGTCAGGAAGGCGGTGAGGCCGATGATGATCGAGCGCAGCACAACGCCAGGCGAATGGTCTTCCATCGCCATCGCTGCGGATTTCACCGGTTGCGCGGATATGTCGGTCATGGGGGTTTGAGCCTCGAAACAAAAAGGGTGGATGCGACGTCCGGGCGTGCGGGGCGACACGGGCTCCCGGCCCGCCGCATCCGGTAACGAGCGTATCTTGAGGGCGCTGCGCTCGTTACATGTTGTGGTCGTTGGGATCCTTGCGGACGTCGCCGACATAGAGGATGACGGTCTCTTTCCCGAGGTTCTTCCACCAATGTGAAGTACCGAACACTTCCGGCCTGATATCGCCGGCCTTGTGCGTGATCGGCACTTCGCAATTGCTGGCATATTCGACGATCTCGCCTTGCTGCACGAAGATCAGCGCAGGCCGGTCGTCATGGCTATGCCAGGGCACGATGCCGCCGGGCTCGATGGTGAGTTTGCGGAAGCGCAGCTCGCGGCCCTCGATATGGGCGGGCTGTTTTCCGAGATCGATGGAGCCGAGCGTGACGTCGCTGACGCCGACGGGCTTATAGTCGACCTTCTCGCGCGTGTTCGCTTTCATCTTGTCGGCGGGGCATTCGCCCGCAACCGCGGCCGACGCGACAACCATCGATCCGGCGATCGCGACGACAAGGGTAAGGGCTCGCGTGCGTGTATTTTGCTTTGACATGACTGGTCTCCTCTAAGTGAACGACATCGCCGATCGACGTTCGGCTTGAAGTCACCATCGTTGAAAACCCGTGCGCGGTGAAATGCCTGATAGCTCTGGGATCGATAGCGCGGCGCTATGCGGCGTCACACGTGTCCGAACATGTGCTTGATGTCGGAAGAAAACGTCGGATAGGCGTAGACGTTGTCCTTGAGCTGATGCGCGGTGATGCCGAACTTGATCGCAAGTCCGAAGACGTTGATCAGCTCCTGGCCTTCATGACCGACAAAATGCGCGCCGAGGATGCAATCGGTCGCTCTGTCGACGATGATCTTCGACCATGCCGCCGTCTCGGCATAGGTTTTGGCCGAAAACCAGCCCAGCATGTCGTTGACGTGAACCTCGACGTCGAATCCTTTTCCGCGCGCCGCGGTCTCGGTCAATCCGACAGCGGCCAGGGCAGGGACAGTGTAGACCGAATTTGCCATGCCCTCGTAATCGGGGCTGTGTTTAGGCCCTTCGACGATATTGCGGCCGACGATTTCGCCCTCGTAGGTCGCCAGCGGCGATAGTTGTGGCGAGATCGGGAGCGCATCGCCGCAGACATGGACCCGCGGATTCGAAGCCGAGCGCAGATGGCGGTCGACGCTGATGCGGCCATTGGCATGATCGACATTTCCGGACGCCAGATCCAGCGTGTCGACATTGGCGATACGGCCGGCGCCGTTGACGACGCGATCGGCTTCCGCCGTATGCTCGGTACCCCCATGCATGAAGATCACACGCAGCCGTCCATTGGCGGGCTCGATGCGCTTGACGCTGACCCCGGTCTTGACCCGAATGCCGATCCGTTCGCTCTCGGCCGCGAGATGCTCCACCGCGTCGGCGTCCATCGCGGGCAGAAGTTGCGGTAAGGCCTCGAGTATAGTGACGCCGGCACCGGCGCGCGCATAGACATGGCCGAATTCGAGCGAGATCACGCCGCCGCCGACAAAGATCACTGAAGACGGCAGCTCGCGCTCGCTCAGCATCTCGTCGGACGTGATCATGAGCTCGGCGCCCGGGATCGCCAGCGGCCGCGGCTTCGAGCCCGTCGCGATCACGATGTATCTCGCCTTCAATAGGCGATCGCCGACACTGATCGTGTCCGGTCCGGCGAACGCGGCTTCTCCCTTGATCACCTCGACCTGACGCCGCTCCATCGCGCGGGCGAGATTATCGGGGATGTCCTTGATCATCTCCTTTTCGCGGTCGATCAGGGCCGCCCAATCGAGCTTCGGCTTTCCGACCGAGATCTTGTGAATGCCAGCGCGCTCGATCTCGTGCAGCGCATGGCCCGCCGCCACCAATATCTTCTTCGGCGTGCAACCGCGGTTCGGGCAGGTGCCGCCGAGGTCTCTGGCTTCGATCATCGCCACCGACATTCCCGCGCGCCGCACCGGGCCGGTTACGCCGATACCGGCATTGCCGCCGCCGAGGATCACCACGTCGAATTGCTCCGCTGTCATCGCATTGGCCTCGTTTTTCCGGGCGATCGGCATGAAGTTTCGCCTTCTGGGCTTTACGCGAGAACTTCGCGCTCTGTTACCTTGTGGTGATGGTCGTCGGCGCCAGGATCGCCGCTCCCAGATGAAATGCGAAATGCCGGCTTGCTCTGAAGTTGATAGCCGTCCGCTATGGCGGCAGCGATAGGCGGTGGCTATCGAACCCATTGGGCAACAGCATTTCCAGCGGCTTTCGATCCGTCTTCTGATCGGCAAGTCGTCGGTGGTTACCCCTTGTGGAGGGCCGTCCGGCGCAAATAACATCGATGCTGACGCCGGAGCCGATCCATGAACGCGCTTTCACCCGCCGATGCCGAACGTCTCAGGCAAGCCTTCCAGCGCTGCCGCGACATGGAAGGCACGCTCAGCGAGCAGCTTGAGGCTTATGCCGCAGCGGGGCGCGAGATATTTCCGGCCTATAGCGAGGCGGTCGATCGGCTGGCCGAGCGCCTCCGCGAAAACGGTGGCGGCGAGAACGCGCCGCGTCCGGGCGAGGCGATGCCGCCGTTCATGCTGCCGGACGAGACCGGCCGGCTTGTCGGCCTGCCGTCGCTGTTGGCGGACGGTCCGGTCGCGGTGATGTTTTTCCGTGGTCATTGGTGCCCCTACTGTCGGTTGAACGTCCGCGCCGTGATCGAGGCGATGGACCGGATCAAGGCTGTGGGTGGCCAGGTCGTTGCGATCATGCCGGAGACCCAAGCCTTCGCCGGCAAATTCAAGACGGACTCCGGTGCGTCATTTCCTGTCCTGACCGACCTCGACAACGGCTATGCCCTGTCGCTCAATCTGGCGATCTGGCTCGGAGCCGAGATCCGAAAGCTGCTGTCGTATCAGGATATGGCAAGCTTTCACGGCAATGACGGCTGGGTGCTGCCGATTCCCGCAACCTTCGTGGTCGGCCGCGATGGGATTGTGAAGGCGCGCTTCGTCGATCCCGACTTCCGCAAGCGCATGGCGATCGACGACCTGATCGCCGCTCTGAAGATGGTGCCCTAAAGCGACAGCATCCCCGGCGGACCGGCGGACCGTGAGTGCTCAAACATGCGAGTTTGCTGGGTATCGAGGAGGCAGGTCATGGCACAACGTTTGCTTTCCTGCAGCTCCGGAGGCAATCAGATGTTCGCCATTCCGCGTCGCTATAGTCACTTCGTTTTTGGGGTCATCCAATCCGGATTGACATGCGTGATCGCGGCCGCAATAGCCAGTTTTCCGTTCATAGGAACCGGAGGTTTCATCCAGAACTGGCTGTTGTCTTGGCTGATTTCATGGATGACGATGTTGCCGCTCGTGCTGGTTGCGGCACCCGCGATCAGGTCGCTATCAATACGTCTGACCCGGGAAGAGCCGGCAAAATAGAACTCGCTTCAGAGGGAATGGCTGCTGCTACGTGCCATTGTCCCTCTTGCTCGATCGCCAGTCGGCGCCGCGCAGCATGCGCATGATGGCAGACGCTACCGCGGTCCGCTCGCGCCCGGCTACCCCATAGAGATGGACCGTGCGGCGCGCGTCGAGTCCGTCGACCGCCGTGCGTTTCAAGGTCTGCGGAATAGGCGAGGTGTCGGGAATGATGGCCACACCGATGTCGGCCTCCACCAGCTCGATCAAGTCGCGCTCGCTGGATACTTCATGGCCGCGATCGACGTTGAGGCCGTGCTCGCGTAGCGAGGCGCCGAGACGCTCCGCATGCTCGCAATAATTTCGCGACAACAATTGCTCGGCGCGCAGATCCTCCAGTTCGACGCTGTCGCGCTCCGCCAGACGATGCTGCCTGCTGACGACAAGCCGGAAATCCTCCGTAAAGAGCGGCCAGGTGTCGAGCCGGTCCCACTCCTGACCGATCTCCGCGGCAATGCCGAGTTCTGCCTCGCCTTTCTTCAGCATCTCGGCGACCTCGCGGCTGTTGCCGCGCAGAAACTTGAACTCCAGCCGGTTGAACTGCCGCTTGACCTCATTGAGAAAAGGAATGAGCAGCGAGAGGTCCACGGAATGAGTCAGCGCTATCCTAAGCGCGCCGATCTCGCCGCTCTTGAACGAGGAAGCGAGCGACCGCGCGCCGATGGCCGCGTCATAACATTGCTTGAGCAGCGGATGCATGCGCTGGCCAAGCTCGGTCATTTGCGTCGGTCGTTCGCGCCGGAACAGGTCGCCACCGAGCTCGGCTTCGAGCTGCTTGATCGCGCGTGTCAGCGACGGCTGCGTCACGTTGCATTCCTCGGCGGCGCGGGTGAAATTCAAAAGCTGCGCCACCGCGAGAAAGTAACGGACCTGGTGCATCTCCATGGATTGGCTCCGAGCAAGATCGACGCCAAGCCTAGCCGATCAAGCCCGGGAATGACACCCAGGCGCAATAGCAGGCGCGTATGGTTTCGGAAGCCAACAGGCATTTCCATACAATTCGACAATCCTTCAGAGTTTGCGAAAGGCGCGAGTTCGGTCAGAGGCTGATCGCCATCAATGGAGGGTTTGGACCATGAATATTACTGTCAAACCGCAGACGTCTAACGCCCAACGGGCGCTCGCCGGCAAGGTCGCGCTGGTCACGGGCTCGACCAGCGGTATCGGCCTCGGCATTGTGCGGGCGCTTGCCGCAGCAGGTGCGGAGGTCGTGCTGAACGGTCTCGGCAGCGCGGCCGAGATCGACCGGACGCGGGAACAGATTGCCGGCGAGTTTGGCGTCAAGGCGAGCTTTTCACCGGCCGACATGACGCGGCCGGAGTCGATTGCCGAGATGATCGCTGCAACCGTCGCACAGTTCGGCCGGCTCGATATCCTCGTAAACAACGCCGGCATTCAGCATGTCGCGCCGCTTGACCAGTTTCCGGTTGAGAAATGGGACCAGATACTGGCCATCAACCTGTCATCGGCATTCCACACCACGCGCCTTGCGCTTCCTGCGATGCGTCAGAATGGCTTTGGTCGGATCATCAATATCGCCTCCGCCCACGGCCTTGTCGCATCGCCCTTCAAGGCGGCCTATGTCGCGGCCAAGCATGGTATAGTTGGTCTAACCAAGGTGACGGCACTGGAGACGGCAGAAGAGGGTATTACCTGCAACGCGATCTGCCCCGGATATGTCTACACGCCGTTGGTGGAAGCGCAGATCGACAGTCAGGCCAAGGCGCATGGTATTTCGCGCGACCAGGTGATTCGAGACGTGCTGCTCGCGCAGCAACCCAACAAGCGCTTTGCGACGGTAGAAGAGCTCGGTGCGTTGACCGTGTTCCTGTCAACAGAAGCTGCAGCCTCGATTACCGGTGTCGCCTTGCCGGTCGATGGCGGCTGGACCGCACATTGACATATGTCGGCGTAACAAAGCGCAAGATATCACGAAGAAGGCGCATAGCAGGCCCTTTGGAGAGCGAAACATGAGCAGGATGCAGGACGTTGTCGGACGTGGTGCGAAGGTGCCCGATCTGCCGGGCCAGGTCGTGCTGGTGCTTCAGGGCGGCGGTGCGCTCGGCTCCTATCAGGCCGGCGTCTATCAGGCGCTGCACGAAGCCGGTATCGAGCCGGACTGGATCATAGGCACCTCGATCGGGGCGATCAATGCGAGCCTGATCGCCGGCAATGAGCCTCAAGCCCGGCTCTCGCGCTTGCAGGAATTCTGGAAACGGATGGAGCAGAACCCGGCCTGGAATTTCGGCAGCGTGTTTCCCGGGATCAACGAGAAACTGTCCTACTGGTCGACGATCACCCACGGCGTTGCCGGCTTCTTCAGGCCCAATCCGCTCGCCCATGCCGGCGATGCCTATGTGCTTGGACCTGAGCGTGCCGGCTATTACACGACCACGCCGCTGCAAAAGACGCTCGAAGAGCTGGTCGATTTTGATCTCGTCAATCGCTGCAAGCCGCGGCTTACCGTCGGCGCCGCCCATGTGCGTACCAGCCAGATGCGCTATTTCGACAGCCGCGACGGCGCGATCAGTGTGAAGCACGTGATGGCGTCCGGCGCGCTGCCACCGGCCTTTCCGGGGGTACGCATCGAGGGCGAGCTTTATTGGGACGGCGGCATTTTATCGAACACGCCGACGGAGGCCGTGTTCGACGACAATCCGCGCAAGGACTCGCTGATCTTCTCCGTCCACCTGTGGAATCCGGCGGGCTCGGAGCCGACCACGATGGCCGAGGTGTTCAACCGGCACAAGGATGTGCAGTATTCCAGCCGGATCGCCAGCCAGATCGCGCGGCAGCAGCAGATCCACCGGTTGCGTCACGTCATCAACCAGCTTGTCACGCACCTGCCCGAGGCCGAGCGCAGCAGCGCTGCGGCGCGCGAATTGGCAAGTTATGGCTGCCAGACCCGGATGCATGTGGTGCGCCTGCTCGCCCCGCAACTCGATCGCGAAACCCATACCAAGGACATCGACTTCAGCCCGGATGGCATCAAGCAGCGCTGGGACGCCGGCTATGCGCATACGAGGTCGGTACTGGCGCGCTCGCCCTGGGTCGGCGAGTTCGATCCGCTCTCCGGCATCGTGTTTCACGAGCATATGGAGTTGATGCCGCAGGCGGCGGAGTGATCGGTCGCGACGTTCGCTTCTCGACATATCGGCCACCGCTAGCGTGCGTCATCCGCGGGGCTATTCCCGGCGGCCAGAACTCCCGCCGATGTGGTCGTCATTCGTGTCGCTTCCTGCACGAGCGCGTCCAGGCCGTCGCCGTTCGCCCGTTCCCTGCACGCAAACAGGCTCGCCTCCCGCCACAGCGTTGGCTCAGCGAGCGGTCGTGACAGCACACCGGGATGGTCGATACTGTGTTGCGGCATCAGCGCGAAGCCGAGGCCGCGCGCGATCAACGCCAGCGCCCAATCTTCGCGCGGGCTGTCGAACGCGATTTCGCAGTCGATCCGATGCTGCCGGAAGAGCCGCGCGACCAGCTCGTTGTATTCGCATCGGGAGCGCCGAATCTGGGGGATTCCGGCGAGATCAGCGATACGTATCGATGGGTGGCCGGCCAGCCGGTGATCGCGCGGCATCGCGATCATCATCCGTTCACGAAATAACGGAATCCGGTCGACGCGAGAGTCCATCTTGTCCGGCCCGCCATACACGGCGGCGGCGATGTGACCACCGACAAGCTGTTCCTGCAGGTCGCGAGCTGAGCCGTCGACGATCTCCACTTCAATCGCTTTGTGCCGCATTCGCATGCGCATCAGCAAATCGGTCAGCAGCGCCGGCGCGATCGTGCACATGATGCCGATCTTGAGCCTTGAGCGGCCGACGGCGGTGAATTCGTGCGCCTGAGTGATGGCCGCGTAGCTCTGTTCCCAGACTTGCTGCAGATGGGGCCGGACGATTTCTCCGAGCTCGGTGAGATGCGAATGCGGATGCTCGCGGCGGAACAGCAAGCCGCCGAGCTCCGCCTCGAGGAGTTTGATGGCGCGCGTCAGCGACGGCTGGGAGATGTGGCAGAGTTTTGCGGCGCGGGTGAAATTGCGCTCGGAGGAGACGGCCAGGAAATATCGGATCTGATGCATTTCCATAAGGCACGTCCTTTGGCCCGGATGTAGCCGATCGCTCGGAAGGCCCTCCGTCGCCAATCGTCTGATCAAGTGGATGTGAACCAGCGCCAAGGGAATGCGAGGCGCGCGAGGTCGAAAATGTTACCGCATCTCGTCTGTACGCGGCGCCTCGGCGATTGTTACGCCTCGTCCGGCTCTTCAGAGGCCGGAGGATGGTTCTTGACGGCCAGCGCCTCCTCGTCCAGCCACGCCGATCTCATGGCTTCATGCACCAGCGCGCCGACCGCGCGCGAGTAGGGGCGGCCCTTCACGGTGGTGAGGCTGACCTCGCGCCAGAACTCCGGATTGATCAGGGGGCGTGCCACCACCGCCGCATTTGAAATCGAATATTTCGGAAAAAAGCCGAAGCCGAAGCCGCTGGCGATCATGGCGAGCACCCAATCGTCGCGGTCGCTGCGATAGACCGTCTCGCAATCGATCCCGCGATCGTCGAACACGCGGTCGACCATGTCGTTGAACTCGCAAAACGACCGCTGTACATAGCGCTCGCCGGCGAGGTCGCCGATCTCGATGGTCTCGCGCGCGGCAAGGCGATGTTCTATCGGCAGCACGATCATCATCTGTTCCCGAAACAGCGGGAGGTAATTCAGGCGGGGATCCAGTGCGCGGTCGGGCCGGCAGTAGATCGCCGCTTCGGCCTTGGAGCCGATCAGCTGCTCCTCGATCGACTGCGCCGTGCCATCGATCAAATCGAGCTTGATATCGGGTCGCGCGTTGCGGAAGCGGGCGAACATCTGGATCAGCAGCCCGGGGGCGATGGTGCACATGATCGCCAGGTTCAACTGCGTCGGCGCCTTCGCCGCATAGTCCCGGGCCTCCTTCTTCGCGGCCTGCGCCTGCTCCCAGGCTTCCTGCAGGTAAGGCTGCACGATCTTGCCGAGTTCGGTCAGCCGAACCTTCGAGCGGCGCCGGTCGAACAGATATCCGCCGAACTCCTTCTCCAGATGCTGCATCGCTCGCGTGAGCGAAGGCTGCGTCACGTGGCACTGCCTGGCGGCCTGGGTGAAGCTCAAATGCTCGCACACGGCCAGGAAATACCGGACCTGATGAATCTCCATACGCTCTTCCTATCGAGAAGTTAGCCAAACGGTATTGGAAAACGCGGCTACCCGCGGCCATTGTCGTGGGCGGGACGATAAGAAAAAGCGCTCGATGTTCGCGCATGGGTGTTTAGGCCAGAGGAAACGATATGTCTAATGAATCCGGTACGCAGCTTTCCGAGCTGCGCGATCTTGCGCATCACAATATCGGCCAACTCAATCGTGCGTTGGTTGGATGGTTCGAGTTTGCGAGAAAAGCACTCGACGCCGCCGAGGCTAACGTCGCGGCGCTTTGCAATCACGCCAGCCAGCTCGCGCAGGCGGAATCGCCGGTCGAATGCGTCAGAATGCAGATGGAATTCGTGAAGTCGTCGATGGCTTCGATGCAGAAGCAGTCGACGACTTTCATGAGCGCGGGCAGGGAAGCGGCAGAGTGACGGCGGAAGACCCTAGGTCGACGCTGTCTTGCGATACAGCGTGCCGTAACAGACCGCCGAAAGGTCCCAGCTAAAGGAGCGCGTCATGGCGCTGCGGCGTATGGCGTCCAGCCGGTCGGTCGACACGAAGGTCGAGAAGGCGGCGTCGAGCGCCGGAAGCAGTCTTTCCAGTCATTTCGCCTTTAGCGTCGCGACTGATGACCATTCCTCATTCACGCCTGATTGCTCAAGGCGCTTGCACCGCTCGAGCAGCAGAGAGGCCGGCCAGTCGTGAGGGCGCCCGCCAAGCACCGCCTCGAAATGGATGATCGCGCCTGAGAAGTCGCGACGACGATATCTCGAAAGCCCTTCCTCGTAGCTCGCGATCCAAGCTGTGTTTTCGCTACTGGCTTCTTCAAGGCCGATCAACTCGTAAACCGCAAGCCCCTCTGTCCGTCCATAGACGACGATGCTGTCGATTTCTCGGATGATGAAGGCATCCCGGATGAGGCGTCTAGTCTCCGCGCCGATCAGGATCAGCGTTCCGTACTGTTTGTTGGCGCTCTCGAGCCGGCTCGCCACGTTCACGGCATCGCCGATCACGGTGTAGTTCAGCCGCAATTCGGAGCCGATATTGCCGACCAGCATGCGGCCGGAATTGATGCCGATCCGGATCTGCAGCGGATAACCCTGGTCGTCGTTGACGCCGGCGGCCTCGATCGCCTTGCGGCAGGCAAGCGCCGCGCGGCAGCAGCGCACGGCATGATCCTGCTGTGCCGTCGGTGCTCCCCAGAACGCCATCACGGCGTCGCCGATGAATTTGTCGATCGTGCCACTGTTCGCGACAATGACTTCGGAGGCGGCGTCGAGATACCGAGACAATAGCGGCACGACCCGATCGCCCATGCGTTCGGAAAGTCCGGTAAAGCCGGCGACGTCGATGAACATCACCGTCAGCTCCTGCATGGAGCCGCCGGGCTTTGCCTCGACACCCTGGCTGAGCAGCGATCTGACGAGGTCGGCGGGGATGAATTTGCCGAAAGCGGACAGGCCCGCGGCCATTTCGGCGATCGCGCCCGAGAGACTTGATATCTCGGCCAACCGCGATGGATGACGGCGGACCTTGTCCAGGGCAAAGCTCTCGACATGACGGATTTCTCCGACCACGCGGGCCAGTGGACCGGCGATCACCGTTCGCACCAGCATGGCCGACAACAGGGCCGCCAACAGCGCGCCGGCGGCAAGGCCGATGATCAGTCTGCGCAGCGTGGTTTCGACTGGCCCCAGGAACTCGGCTTCCGGAATGACGGTCGCCAGCGACCAGCCTGGAAACGGCAAGGGCGTGAGCGCGACCTCGTAAGCCTCGCCTTGCGATGTGAGCCGCCGACGCCACGCCTCTTTCCGGCCCTCGTCGCCGGCCTGTGCCAGCACCATGCGGGCCAGTGGCAGCAGCGCTTCCTGGCTGCGAGCCGGATGCAGTTCGTCGGCATCCTTGTCCGGTGCCGCAATCAGCTCCCCGCTGCCGTCGAAGATAAACGCGGTTCCGGTGCGTCCGACCTCGAGCTGGGCAAGAAAATGAGCGAACCTGGTGTATTCGATGATGATCGCGAGGACGCCTTGCCGCTCCTGGTAAACATCGATCGGTCCCGCAAACCCGATCGACGGACGTTGCCCGATCGGATGCTCCAGCACCTTGAACCATCGCGGTCCCTTGGCCCCCATGCCGGTCTTGAACCAAGCCTGGTCGACGACGCGGAAATCGGTTGGCACGAATTGGCGCTGTTCGAATTCGATGTCGCCCGGAATCACCGCATATTCGTCGATCCGGCGCTGGCCGGGATGATCGGTCAGCGAGATCTCCATCATCTCCAGATGGCCGTCGCCGAGCTTGTGCGCGGCGAAAAATGAGCCGTCGGGCCAGCCGAAGGCGACCCAGGAGATCGTCGCGTGCGATTGCAGTTGCGACAGGAACACGAATTCGCGCTTGTCCGCTTCGCGGGTGTCGAGCACGTTCTGCAGGAACAGGGTGCGAATGGCAGTATGAGCCGCGCTCGCTTCGCCGACGATCGCCGACACCTCCTTGCGGACGGCGGCCACGATCTGCTCGTTGATGGTGCTGGCGAGTTGCCGGCTGGTGGCTTCCGCCGTCCGCCACCACAACAGGCTTGATGCGGCAGCCGTCAACAGGATCGTCGTCAACACCAGCGCCGATACCGCGAGCTGGATGCTGACCGTCCGGGGCCTGCCGGTGGACCGAGGCGTCGGGCGGCCATCTGGTTGTCGGCTTGGAACGGCGATCATGCTTTTCCGCCTTCCGGCAGGGGCATGCTGTCGGCCGGTTCCGTTGAATATACGCCGGAATTCCGGCGCATGTTACCGACATCCCCCAACATAATGCCGAATATCCCGGCGAATCACCGCGGCTTCCAATGCCCTCTGGCTAACATCGCGATAGGGACAAGGCATTGGAGTTGTCCTTCGGCTTTCCGCACTGTGCCGAGTACGCGTTCGTGCGGCGATTGTGCGCGGCCCAAAGGTGGGTTCACCGATTCGTGAGCGGTTCACGGTAACAAGGGCTTCGTGCGTGACGAATGAGACGATGCGCGTCTTCGCCCAGTTGGCGATGCAACCTCAAGAGGAGAAATCCAATGTCTGCGAAGAATATTGTCAGTTCGTTCGTCCTTGCCGGCGCCGTTACGACCGCGCTTGCGACCATGGCCGCCGCCGCCCCGTTGACGAAGGCCGAGGGGGACGCGGCGGTCGCCGCCCACAAGGAGAAATGTTTTGGCGTCGCGCTGAAGGGCCAGAACGATTGCGCGGCCGGGCCGGGCACGACGTGCCAGGGGACCTCGACGGCCGACTTCCAGGGCAACGCATGGAAGTTCGTCCAGGGCGGCACCTGCGCCAGCATCCAGCTTCCGAACGGCAAGACCGGCTCGCTCAAGCCGATCTGATCTGCCGATCAGCGCAAGTCAACAACGGCGGAAAGCGGAGCGAACAAAATGAATGCGACGACCAAACTCGCGGCGTCCGCGGCCATTCCTCTTCGTTTTCCGGCTCTGCCGATTGGCGCGCTCGCGGGGACAAGCTTCAAACACGAGCACCTCTCCGCGATCGTCGCCGAAGGCGCACAGCGTGGATTCTTCGAAGTTCACGCCGAGAACTATATGGGCGCGGGCGGACCCCCGCATCGGGCCCTCGAAGCCATACGGCGCGACCACCCGATATCGTTGCACGGCGTGTGCATGTCGATCGGCGGCGAGCGGCCGCTCGACAGGGCGCATCTGGCGCGTTTCAAACATCTCGTCGAGCGCTATGAACCGGCGCTGGTCTCCGAGCATCTCGCCTGGTCGACACACGAGACCACCTACTTCAACGATCTGTTGCCGTTGCCCTATACCGAGGCGACGCTCCGCCGGGTCTGCGACCACATCGACCAGGTTCAGGAAGCGATCCGCCGGCCAATGTTGCTCGAAAACCCGTCGACCTATGTCGCGTTTCGCGAGTCCACGATGAGCGAGACCGACTTCATCCGCGCTGTCGCAAGGCGCACCGGATGCGGCCTGTTGCTCGACGTCAACAACGTCTTTGTGTCCGCGATCAATCACGGTTTCCCGGCGCTCGACTATTTGTCCGACTTTCCGCTCGCCAACGTCGACGAGATCCATCTCGCCGGTCATGCCGAACAATCCGATGACGAGGGCGAGCCGCTGTTGATCGACAGCCACGACGGTCCGGTCGCGGATGCTGTCTGGAAATTATACGAGATCGTGGTCTCGCGATGCGGGCCGGTTCCGACGCTGGTCGAGTGGGACAGCAACATCCCCGACTGGCCGGTCCTCAAAGCCGAGGCGGCCGCCGCGCAGGCGATCCTCGATCGCTGCCACATCCTCGGGGAGGGTCGTCATGCTGCCGCTTGAACCGCATTTGCGATGCTCCTATGCGGCGGCGTTCGTTGCGGCCTTGATCGATCCGGATGGCGGGACGCCCGCCGTCGTGACCGGTCCGAGGGGCAAGGCCGCCATCAAGCGCTACAACGTCTACCGCAACAACGTCACGGTCAGTCTGATCGATGCGGTTGCGGCGATCTATCCGGCCGTGCAGCGCATCACCGGCGTCGAGTTTTTCCGTGCCATGGCGCGCTTCCATATCCGCGCCACGCCGCCGACATCGCCGCTGTTGTTCGAATATGGCCGCGACTTTCCGGCCTTCATCGAGCAATATGAATATGCCCGCTCGATGCCGTGGCTTGCCGACACCGCGCGGGTCGAACGGGCCTGGCTTGATGCCTATCATGCGGCCGACGTCGATCCGCTGTCGGCGGCAACGCTCGGCTCGTTCCCGCCCGAGCAGCTCACCGATCTGGTCTTCGTCGTGCATCCGGCGACGAGGGTCGTGCGCTCCCGCTTCTCCGTCGTCACGATCTTCGCCGCCAACCGTGGCGAGGCACCCGTTGACCGGATCGACGCGTCGGTTCCGGAGGATGCGTTGATCACGCGGCCCGATCTCGACGTCGTCGTGCGACACCTCCCGCCTGGCGGCGCCGTCTTCCTCACGAGCCTTATGGCAGGGCGATCGCTCGGCGAGGCCGCGGCGTTGGCGCTGGACGCCTCGCCCGCTTTCGATATCGCATCACACATCGCCGGCATGATCGAGGCGGGCGCATTCACCGCCGCTACTCTGGAGAAGCAGGATGGTCATTGATCGACACGCCGCGCCCGGCGAGCCGCTGCGGACGGTCGGTTTGCTCGCCGACAAGGCCAGTCGGCTGGTGCAGATGGTGGCTGCGCCTTCGCTGGTTCAACTCGTGATGCGCGTGGCGCTGGCGGTGCCGTTCTGGCGTTCCGGTATTCTTAAATGGAACGGTTTTCTGAAGCTCAGCGACACGGCGGTGACGCTGTTCACCGATGAGTTCATGCTGCATTTGCCGGGTGGCCCCTACCATTATCCGGTGCCGGCCGCGATTGCGTTCCTCTCCGGTTGCGGTGAAATCCTGTTCCCGGTGCTGCTGGTGCTCGGCTTTGCCACGCGCTTTGCCGCGCTCGGCCTGCTGTTCATGACTACGATCGTCGAACTCACCGTGCCCGACGGCTGGCCAATCCATATCACCTGGGCGGCGATGGCGCTCGGCATCATGGCCTGGGGACCTGGGCGAGTCTCAATCGATTATTGGATACGAGAGGCGGTGTTAGGCCCTGTTAGCGCTTCGTCAGAGGCGTGAAGCAACTTCGTTCTGCTTATTTGGCGCCCGCAAGACGAGACTCTCCAGTTCGTCTGAGGCGATGAATGTCGAACAATCGGCGGCGAACAAGTCGGTCCCACCACAATGAGTGGGCTAGTTTCGGAAAGAGCAACTTCGAGCACCGGACTTCCCGTCGCTCACTTCCTAGAGCTACAGGCAGCTCAATCGGCGCCAGCGTATAGCCGATGGCAAGCCCCTGTGAGGGTTCGGTCAGGCTCTAAGAAAGGTTACCAGCACTCGGGAATTTTATTGCCTGAGGCTATTTGCAGATAGCCCCGGATGCGGACCGCGTGACGGGAAGGGGCTCGGCGGCGATTCAGCTTTACTTCGGAAAATGAAGTAACTAGTATCATATTTATATTGAGCGATGGATGAGACCATGCGCGTCACGCCGGGTGCGCGCGAGTTTGCTTCCAAGGCCGACAGCGGCAATGACATCGTCCGCGCCCGGAACGCTGGGATGCCGCACCTGATCTTCCTGCGCGCATCCGGTCGGCAGTTGATCGAAGGAGGGGATGATGACGATAACTCAAGCGGGTGGCGGGGCGTTGTCCAAACGCTGCTTCTGGCTAGGGGTTGCAGCCTATCTCATGCCGACATTCCCGATCGCCTTTGTCTGGCACTTGGTTCTTTTTGCGCCAGCCTACGAAGCGCTCGGCATCTACCGTCCTGATCCCATCATTCCCTTCGGCTTCGCCTCGATGGTTGTTCAGGGCATCATCTTTTCATGGGCCTATCCGCGGCTTTTTCCCGGTCGCGGCCGTGCCATCTTCGGGCCGGGCCTTGCCTACGGACTGGCGCTCGCGGTGCTGTCGTGGTCGTTCACGACCTTGGCCGTTGCCGCCAAGAACATCATGAGTTCTGTCCCGGTCTACCTGCTGCTGGAGACGGGCTTTACACTGCTGCAATTCGCAATTGTCGGGCCGCTGATCGCGCTCGCCCATCGGAACTGAACCGGAGAGACGAGATGCCGAAATATGTGATTGCCTATCTGGGCGGCAAGCAAATGCCGAACCCGCAAGACCGGGCCGCGCACATGGCCAGGTGGAAAGCCTGGGTCGATGGACTGGGCAGTGCCATGGTCAATCCCGGGACGCCGCTGGGGCAGGGCAAGCTGGTGAGTTCGGACGGCGTGTCCGAGCGCGGGCCGAACGCACTGACCGGATTTTCGATCGTGCTCGCCGACGATATGGATGCAGCGCTTGAAATCGCGCAACGCTGTCCGTTTCTCGATATTGGTACAATCGAGGTCGCCGAAGCGATGGAGATGCGCTGAAGACCGGTGGAGCGCCGCGCTAGGCGGATTGACCAGTGCGAGCGGAGCGGTCATGTCATCTGAATGAGCGGAACCCGCTACAATCAGTTTTGCGCGCTGGCGCGTGCAGCCGAAATCGTCGGCGAGCGCTGGACGCTCTTGATCGTTCGCGAGTTGTTGCTCTCGCCAATGCGCTTCGGCGATCTTCGCGAACGCCTCGACGACATCAGCCCGGCGCTCCTGACCGACCGGCTCAATGCGCTGGTCGACGCGGGCGTGGTGCAGCGCACGGCGCTGCCAGCCCCTTTCAATGCCCAGGTCTACGAGCTGACCGAGACCGGCCGCGCGATACAGCCCGCGATCCGCGAACTGATCCGCTGGGGCGGACGCTTTCTCTTTCCCATGCGCAAGGGCGAGACCTTCGAGCCGGACTGGGTGTTGCTCGCACTCGAAGCGATCGCGCGCCGCACGGCTGTGCCGCAATGCCGGATCGGTTTGCGTGTTCCGCACCCGAGCGGAACTGCGGGATTCATCATCGAGGGCGGCCCCGAGGGGACCCGCATTGCCAAAGGCGAAAGTTCGGGGATCGCCGCGATCGAGGCGCGCTTCGACGTCCTGCTACAGATATTGGGAAGACATCTGCCGCTCGACGAGGCCGCCGCCAGCGGGGCGGCCAAGATCGAGGGCAGCACACATATGCTGCGCAAGCTGCCGAGCCTGTTTGAGCTTGCCACAGCAAAACGTTGACGGCTTCGCGCGCGTCAGCGGCCGCTCGCGACGATGGCCCGTCCGATGCCTTGGCTCACCAAATGACGGAACATGTCGTTGATCTGGGAAGGCGCCAATTTCGGCTTTTTCTCGAGGCACCATGTCAGGGCGGTGAGGAAGGTATCCACAACGAATTGCAGCATGAGTTCGCGCGGGACCGCAACATCGTCTCTGACTTCCGACAGGTCTTCCGTCACCAACTCAGCGAGCACACGGCGGATTTCGTTGATGGCGATGATGCTGCCCTGTCCTCCCAACATGGCACGATAAACGTCCCGGTAGGTACAGGCATGCTCAAACATCGCGAGGCTGAATGTCAGCGGCCGATCCCGCTCACCTTGTCGCGCTTCTCGTCGTGCGGCTTTCAGCTCGCCGCGAAGCCGCTCGAAGCCGCCGCGTAGCAGATCGTCCTTGCCGCGGTAGTGGGCGTAAAACGTTGCGCGGCCGATGTCGGCCTCGTCGATGATCTCTTGCACGGTTAGGGCATCGTACCCTTTGCGCTTGATCAGCCGGATCAGCGCCTCATGAAGTGCTCGCCGCGTGCGGGCGACGCGCCGGTCGATCTCTCCATCCATTCCTCACCTTTGTTTCCGGACTTATGCCGTTGATCGTTCGGTAACGAACGGCAGGCCGCCGGCTGTCTGTTGTCCCGAACACGTTGTTCACTATCATATAACGAGTTCGATTGGGGCGCAGCAGATACGCCGGGAGGTCACCATGCTCGATATCGTCGCAGCGATTTTTGCCACCGCCTATTGCGCGGCTCAGGCAGGTCTGTTGATTGGCCCTGCGCCCCTTCGCGCAGGATCTAAGATCGCCCTC
>Ga0137412_10000319_pt1 | contig 33089 bp, 31 predicted proteins | sample CZODoug2_1_16fun_FD_122160 | JGI IMG/M metagenome (GOLD analysis project Ga0137412, IMG submission 122160) | Vadose zone soil fungal communities from Angelo Coast Range Reserve, California, USA - CZODoug2_1_16fungal (Hybrid Assembly) | ecosystem: Environmental > Terrestrial > Soil > Vadose zone...
GGTGCGATAGCGCGCGAAGAAGATCATCCCGAAAAAGGACACCGCGAATGACACCCAGATGATTGATTCATACATGTTCGTGACGGGCGGCCGGCCAGCAATCAGACAACGCATCACAATTCCGCTTGCCTGAAACGCGAGACCAAGAAGCGCAATCCCCACGCCAAGAATTTGTAACGCGCCTCCACGTTTGCGCAGGTGCGCCGCAATTAGAATTACGAGGGCGATCCCGTAACACCAGATCGCTCGGTAAAATCCTTCGAAATGATTGTAGAAATACTCGAGCCGCAGTTGCCGTTCCTGCGGATAAATCGAGGGACTGAGCGCTCGTAAATTGTCCTGCAACTGACGCGCGGCGGAGCTGAAATTGAATGTGTCGGCCTGCGTGTAGGCGCGCATCATTTTTGTCAGTTCGGCCAACGCAGGATCGGGCACCATCCACGCATCCGTTTCTTTTTGCGGTGACGGAACGATGAGCAAAGCATTTCCATTCATCACATTTCCAAGCACCGCCAACCGGTCATTTCCGCTGAGGGCTTCTTGTTGAACCCGGTCCAGCGGTTTTTCCGCGCGCTTGAGAGCGCGCGCCTCGCTTGCGATCCGCTGCAACTCCGCTGATCCGGTCAATTGCGCAAACGAGAATCTTCGCTGTGTTTTATCAAGCCCGAGCCGCTCGATCAGTTGACCTGACGAAATCAAGACCATTGGCTCGTTTTTCCAATCGCGCGTGCCGAGCAGCGCCGACAAAACAAAATCGTTCGGCTGCCATTTTCGGCCGGCCTGATCGGTGTATGTGGAACGCCCGGTAATCCGTATCAACGTTTCGCGAGCGAACGTATCAATCGGCTTACGCCGTCCCCCATCCTGTATCGCAAGTAAACCGAATTGCTTGAAGTCCAGGCCACCACTATTCGCAGCGGGCGGATCAGACTGCCCATAACCAACGCTCCCAAAAAGCATGCTAGCCGCCGCAACGAACATGAAGATGCGCGTTCTCAAGCGGAACGAATGTACTTCTCTTTCAGACTCGTGTCGAGCAAGACGGAACACTGTTTCACACTGCCGAGAGAGCGTTCCTACTGAGCACAGGCTCGATTTTATGACGCGGCATTCAAGGGCAACAACGTTCCGTAAGGCCGCGAATTTGCGTACGGGTCAGGTCCTAATCAATTCTCGAATGTTGTGAAAACCTGAGAACGTCCAAGTGTTGACGCTGCATCACGCGCGAACATTTTCTACCACGCGGAAAATTTTGCTTGCCAACGCGTCAGCTTTCTTTGTACGACTAGTTGAGATAACCTCATACAACACGCGGTAATCACTAGGCGAGATCATCGGGAGAATGTTTATGGAGCCGAGTCATTCGGATTTCCGGATTCAAAAAACCACTCGCCTGTTACACCAAAATTCGTCGCGCACTGTCGCCGAAGTTGCCAGTGCTTGTTCGCTGAGTACCTCCAGGCTGAGCCATTTGTTTAAAACGGAGGTCGGGACCACAGTCGGGAAGTTCCGATGCACTTGCCGGTTTAGCAAAGCCAAGAGGATGTTGGCGAACACTCCTGAGGTGGCGATCAAGGAAATCGCTTACACGCTGGGATATCATCATACCTCCAGTTTTACGCGAGCCTTTGAGCATGAAATAGGGGAGTCACCCACTGATTATCGAAAGCACGAGCTAAAGAAAAAGTGGTGCGCAGCAGTTATTGCTAACAAAAAGCACAAACGGCTAACTCCATAGCATTGACAGGGCGTTCTCTCGGACTGCCAATTGAAAATGTAACGTCAACCTGGAGGAGATACCATGCGCCCGACAACTCTGATCCGACTACTCACAGCTTCCCTAATGGTACTGGGGGCCTTGTTTATTTTTCGAGGCCTTTTGCAGAGTGAAACAACACAGACTCAAACAACACTGGCTACGCGGTCGATTCCAACCCATCCCCACCCACCACCCCACCACACCCCGCCGCCGCAGATCTACGACCCGTACCCGCCTGGGATTCTCCCGCCCGATTTGAATGCAGAGTTAGCCAGGGTCGTGCAAGAGGTAGATTTCATCGAAAATAGAGCGATTCAACGGATGAACTCCTTACAGCCCCCGATAAAGACAGGTCAACCGCCAATCCTTCAGAACACCGGAACCGAGGCAGTAGAAATACTCGGCGAGCTTATGCAGTACGACAAGAACATCTCGCCCAACAGAAATTCAGCATGCGCGTCTTGCCACATGCCGTATGTCGCCTTTAGCGGACCGATCCCGTCGGTGAATCTGACGATGATCGCGTATCCCGGAACGGTTCACTTTCGGGCCGGCAAGCGGACAGCGCAGCGATACACGTATGCACCGTTCTTTCCAGTACTCCAGTACAATGAAGAACAGGGTCTTTTCTTTGGGGGAAACTTCTGGGATTCGCGCGCGACCGGATATTTGCTAAGGAATCCCGACGCCCATCAGGCACAGGGTCCTCCCGTCGATACTCAAGAAATGGGCAATCCAGACACTGCTTGCATCGCGTACAAGCTTAAGCAGTCTGTGTACAGACCTCTGTTTGAGTTGGTATGGGGTGAAGGCTCCCTGGATATCCATTTCCCAGGGAACACGGAGACAATCTGCGCGACCCCAGGAGGGGCTGCGGCGTTCCACGGGGACACCACCCCAGTTAACCTAAATCGCGAAGGGCGCCTCAAAGCAGACGAGGCTTATAACCACTGGGGACAGTCCCTTGACGCATATGAGCAGTCTGTGCAGGTCAGTGCCTTCTCGTCGAAATTCGATGCGTATCTGAAAGGCAACTACACGTTGACTCCAACCGAGCAGGCGGGTTACGACCTGTTCCGCGGCAAAGCTAACTGCAATTCATGCCACCTGGATGGAAGAGGAACTGCTCTGACCCCAGGACAGAGCGACAACAGCATGGCCGCCCAGGTAAATCCTCTGTTCACCTGTTTCGGTTCGGCCAATGAGGGCCTTCCCCTGAATCCCAGGAATGCTTTCTTTTATCAGACGACGCCGGATTACCTCGGGTTCATTGGCAATCCTTTAGGCTTCGGCTATCGAGACCTGGGCTTGGGGACCTTCCTCCGAAGCGGTTTCGGTTCCTGGCCCAACCCGAACATAACTTGGAGACAATTTGCACCATTGACCGACGGCCAAATGCAGGTGTCTTCGGCGCGCAATGTGGCTATGGTGCCGCCACAGTGTCCCACCACCGAGGCACCCGGGCCTTACTTCCAGAAGGAGTTCTTTCACAACGGCTACATCAAGAGCCTGAAGCAACTGGTACACTTCTACAACACGCGCGACAAACCGGGGTTTGCGTACAACGTTACTTCCGGACACTGCCCGGAAGGAACGATTGAAAAAGTCGACTGCTGGCCTATGCCCGAGGTGCCCAACAATGTCGATATGACCACCGGTAATCTCGGGTTGACCGATGGAGAAGAAGATCAGGTCGTCGCGTTCCTGCAAACGCTCACCGATGGTTTCACGAGACCTTACCCCAACCTGGATACCTTTACGGGTACTTGCATGTCCGGTGGTTCGGCTTCGACCCAAGGTAATGAGTTTCTTATCCCTACTCCGCCGCTGCCGCCCTGCGCACCGGAGGTTTGTGGCGTTTCGCCCACTCCGAGTCCGAACCCTATTCCGTAGTGCAAACCGCTAAACGGCATGTGCAAGGGGCGTGTGCGAACGGATTATGGACGCATGGAGGTCGCGCCGGGGCCCCCATGCTCCTTTCGTCGTCTTGCCAGGGGAATATGAACTTGAGTGATTTGGCGAGGGTCCGTCCATGAACAAGCTGCTTCTGAAGCTGGCGATGAGTATGGTAGTGGCCGGCCTATTTTACTCCCTGCCAGCAGCCGCGCAGGTGGCGCCTACTACTAAAAAAGCTAAGAGCGTCAAGATCACTCAAGGGCCAGAAATTGAACAGGCTAACTCCTATTTGACAGTTGTCAGGTGGATAACCAACAACCCCGGGGGATCGCCCGAGCATTACGGAGTGGTGCATTACGGTACGAATCCCAAGGATCTTAGCCAGACAGCGAAATCTCCAGTCAGGCTGAACTTTAGCCATTCCGAAACGGTTTTCCGCGTGCGCATACAAGGCCTCCAGGCTGGGACAACCTACTATTATAAGGTCGACTCGATGGAAGCCAACGGCAAGGGCGACGGGGTGACCAGCGAGGTAAAAACCTTCAAGACGAAGTAGCGGAGCACTTTTGCTCTTACCTCAATTCGACGCGGGTAATGCTTCAAGTGTTTCTCCCTCTAATCAGGTTGCAGTACATCCGCGCGTTTCGGCTCACCGCCGCGAAGGTCAATCAATTCGCCAAAGATGCGGATCTGTCGATAAAGGAAGGATCCGTTTTTAGCAACGCGTTGAGGATAACGCGTTCCACCTTGAAACAGGCATTTTCCTCGCGGAATGTGTCGATCTTCGCATGGTAACCTCGAATTCATCCGAGCGACCCGCGTGGCAACGCAATGCGATCTTCGAATTTTTTGCCTCGCTTAAACTCGCGGTGGTTTTGCTAACCATGCTCATCATCGCCGCAATCGCGGGCACGCTCTATGAATCAAGCTTCGATGCGAAGGTTGCGCGCGCCTACGTTTACGGAGCGCCGTGGTTCAATCTCTGGCTTGTTTTGCTGGCCGCAAACCTTGTCTGCTCTGCGCTTTCCCGCTGGCCCTGGCGTAAACATCACGTCGCATTTCTTATCACACATCTCGGTATCATCACGCTGCTCACCGGATCGCTCATTGGGAGAATTTGGGGAATCGAAGGAACCATGACGCTTTTCAAAGGCCAACCGCCAGCTAATCGGCTCCTTGTCGATGAACGCCAGCTTCGCGTCCACGATGTCGATGGAATCGTGAAAGGATTTCCCGCCGAGTTTTTGCATCATCCGCCGACGCCGCAGCATCCGCGCGATCTTGGCCCGCTCGCCAGTGGCGCGCGTTTGAGTATTGTCGATTACGCGCCGGCGATCGAAGGAAAGCTTAACCCAAAGCCGCTGAATGACGGCGGAGCGCCGGCCCTGCATTTCACAATCGCCACCGCGATGATGAACCAGCATCTCGATGGCTGGCTGCTCGCTGATGATCCGCAGCATGGAAGTTTCTCGATGGGTCTCGCAAACATTGAACTGAAACGCGGCACCGCGCCGATATCGACGTCGGCGGATGGTAGGGACGGCTCGCCGAGCCGTCCGCCTTCGGAGAGCAAAGCGAATCCGAAGGATCAGGAAATCGATCTCGAGGAATCGATTTTCGCGTTTAGCAAAGCGCCGGATGAACAGATTGGCCGTGTTCGCAAAGGCGGGAGCACCAGCGCGAAAGTTCGCTTGCTCGCCCCTAAGGACGGAAACAAAGGGGAAGTCGTAATTTCCTCAGGCGATAAAGAAGCCCGCTTCGATGTCGCAGAAAATATTGGACGCGATGTCGCAATCGCCGGAACGCCGTTCACGCTAAAGATCGACGACTACTGGCCCGATTTTCGAATCGAGAATGGCAGACCGGGTTCGCTCAGCGATCAGCCGAATAATCCCGTAGTGCTTGTTACGATACACGGCAAAAGCGTTTCCATTGCCGCGGCTGAAACGAATCCGCATGGAGCTAGCAAGGAACTCACTGCAACTGGCGGTCCGCCGGCGATGCCCGCGCCCGGTGAAGAAGCGCCAAATCATCTCACGTTGTTTATTGCCGACGATGGCCCGATCACTTACGCGCTCGTCTCGCGCAAGAGCGGCAAATCATCCGGCAAGATCGATTTCAACCAACCTCTCGTCACCGGTTGGGCCGATTGGCGGCTCGTCGTTGACAACACAATGCCACACGCGCAGCAACGGACAGATTTCACTCCAGTGAAATCCGAGCAAACATCGACAACTTCCGCCGCGGCCGATTTGCCCGATGCCGTCCGCGTTCGAATTCAGCAAAACGGCGAAATGCTGGAGCAATGGGTTCCGGCTGGCTGGCAAATAGCAATTCCAACTGCACCTAACAAAACCATGATTGCTTATGGCTGGGAAGTGATTGGATTACCGATAGGCCTTCAACTGCTCGACTTTGAAGTAAAACGCAATGAAGGTAGCGACAGCCCTGCGGGATTTAAAAGCAGTCTGCAAATCGTCACGGCAGACGGCGAAACCGCTACCGGTTCGTGCTGGATGAACAATCCGTTTAGTTATCCCGGCGCCTGGTGGCACACCTGGACCGGCCTCACCTATAAAATTTCGCAAGCATCTTGGAATCCGGAAAACCTCGGACAAAGCAGCGTGCAGATTTTGCGCGATCCCGGCTGGCTATTAAAATGGATCGGTTCGCTACTGGTGGTGATTGGCGTGTTCATGATGTTTTACCTCCAGCCGTACCGAAAACAAACCGAAGGCGAGCCGATCACGCCGACTCTCCATCTAAAATCAAACGAACAGAAGCATCCGGCAGCTACCGGATCGCCAGCCATCCCGGCGACAGTTCAGCATTAATTCCGACAGTTTTCACCAGTTGAAAGCTGAAACAAGACGTTGAACGTTTTGCTCTCAAATGAGAAACAGGAGAGTCTACGCGAGCATTACGCTTGCGATTATCGTTCTCATCCCGCGCTCGGCTCCGGCTTCTTTTGCCGGGCAGACGGTAGTTTTCGGCGGAGGAAAGCGCAGACGCGGCTCTTCCTCGACCGCATGTCGTAACGCGACATCGCCGGGCAGCGCAATGACTGAAACTCCGCGCCGCGCGATTGCCGTCTGCATCGCAATCTCGAGCACGCGCGGCATCTGTTCCGGCTGCGAGATGAGTTCGCAATAATGGCTGCACTGTGCAAAGAGATGTTCTGGATGTGCCCCCTGGAAATAGCCGCTGCCTATCTCCGCACTCGGAATCTGCGCTGCGATCGCAAGGACGGGAACTCGGCTGCGATGACAATCGTAAAGACCGTTGATCAAATGCAGATTGCCTGGACCTCAACTTCCGGCACACACGGTCAATTGTTCGGTCAGGTGCGCTTCAGCGCTGGCGGCGAACGCCGCCGTTTCTTCGTGTCGGACCGGCACCCAGTGTAAGTCTTTCCGCGGACGAATCGAATCGGTCACCCCGTTTAGCAAATCTCCGACTAGTCCGTACACTCGCTTTACGCCCGCCGCGACGAGCGTTTCGATCAACACATCCGCTACTCGCTTCTTAGACATGGGGCTTTTATTGCGCGTTCCAACACGAGCTTCTTGCAGCAAAGCTGCAGGCGAAGACAGGATCGCGACCCATACACTTTAATCCAGTCAGTATTGGAGTCGATTCGATTCGTTACGTGCTCTGGCGCGGGCGTGAGATTTGATAATCCCTCATTCGAGATAGACTATCGACGCAGGCTCGCTCGGAGTTCTTAAGGTTGCGCGATTCATAGACTGACCGCTTTCTGTTCTCCAAGGCCGATGTCATAGAGGTCGACGCTATCGAGGCATCGCTACGCGAATCCTTATTATCGGCGCTGGTGCGGTTGGCGGCTACTTTACCGGCTGACTTGCCCAGGCCGGGCGCGACGCTCAGACCTGCAGGAAATAAGAAAACAGCTGCGAAGCAGCTACTTCAAAGCTGGATCAATCAACGTCAAATCCGTCTCCGGATCAAAACGCTTCTGCATCGCTACCGGATCGACTGTGACCATTACTTCCAACGTCGGGGACACATACGTAGCCAGGACATGGCCGGCGCGTGTTGTTCCGTCTGGTGCCCCCACCACCATGTGCGTATGGACTACGGGCTTTCCTTGATAGAGCGCGATGTCACCGCTCATCCCAATCACTTCGTGCTGATCGTCGATGGGAATCTTCTTGTACATTTTTCGCTGAGGATCGAACCACCCCAGTGTTGCTCCATTGACCGCTCCAATAGCGGTGAAATGCGCACTCGTAACGTGATGCTTCTGCGCAAACTCCAGCAGTCCGGAAAACGCCTCGTCTCCCTGGTAGAAAATGATCGCATATCGTTTCGTCGATGCTCCTGGGTTCAGTAATTGAACCTGCATCCTGGGAGCTTTGCCCCTCGGGACGGCGTCCACTGGCGCTATGTATTCGCTTGTCGTCTCTTGTGAATGTCCTGTTGTGGTGACGAGCCCAACCAATAACACCCGCAACTAAGTAGCTCTACTTTGATCATGGATTTCTTCTCCATTGTCTATTGTTGTCCGACTATTTGATTATTCATTTTGTCAGACACTCTCCCCACACCGACCCTCTGCCGCTTGCTCCTACGACAACGGCATGACCACGCCGCCATTCTTAGGAATCGCATCGTAGTTCGCCTTGTCGATGCGCAGGTGCGCCATGACCGCTTCCGGCGGAGTATGAGCCAGCCACTCCGAAAAGGACAGGTCCTGAAAACGATCGACCTTGCCGAACATCTCCAGAAACACAAGATCGGTGTCACCTGTGTTCTCGATGTAGTGTAGCAATGTCTTCTGGACATATCCGACGTCTCCCTCTTGAAAGTCCATCGTGCGAGCCTTGTTGCCCGTGTCCACCACGGTCATTCGACCCTTGCCGCTAATGTAGTACTGCCATTCGTCCGCGTTTGGATGCCAGTGCAATTCTCTTAGACCGCCGGGGTGAACGGTAACCAGCGCCATCGCGGTGGTTGAGACTTTGAAATTGCTGGAATCAACAACGCGCACCTCGCCGCCTTTCGTTTTCTTCGTCGGCGGCATTTCCATCGTTCGAAACGCAAGGTTCTGTGGCGACCTTCCGCGCGTTCCGGCGGCTGCCTTTTGGTCGGCCTCCAGTGAACCCGGAAGATCCGCTTGGAAAATGAATAACTCTTGCTTGGGCAGATTCGCAAACGCCTCTTCGCCAATGCCGAAGTTTTTTGACAGCACTTCGCGTGGCAGGTGCGCCATCGAGTCGCTCAGCAGCACGGTCTCTGACTCCGAAAAATTACCGTCGTCGAAAACTAGCATGAACTCGCACCCGTCGGGATTGAGCCCTTGAATGGAGTGAGGAATTCCTGGCGGAAAGAACCAGAGATCGTTTTTGTTTACGTCGGTGACGAAACTTTTGCCGTCCAAGTCGATCGCCGTAAGCCGTGCTGACCCGTAAAGCATGATGGCCCATTCGCTGGCCGTGTGCCAATGCAGCTCGCGGAATCCACCGGCAGTCAGTCTCATGTTGACGCCCGCGAGGGTCTTGGAGACGGGCAGTTCCCGAACAGTCACCTCCCGCGACCATCCGCCTTCATAAGTGCGCTTATTCGCAAAGGAAAACGGATACTTGAAGTTTTGCACCAGACTTTTGGAGTCCGTGCCAGGGGGCCAGGTGGAATCTGGATTTTGGCCATCAAGAATCGGATTGGCTGGACCAGGATCGCTTTTGCTTCGGTCTGCACCTGCGATTTTTTGCAACGCGGCAAAGCTGCCTATCGCTACCGCTGTTTTTCCGATGAAACTTCGACGAGTGAATGCGCTCATAGTTATTGCTCCTGAGGGTTCTGAGTTTGTTTTTTGGATTTGAAATTGTTCACGTCATTCACTCCAGACTTGATAGAGGATGCTGAGCAGAACCAGCATCAGGCCGCTCCAGACAAACAGGATCGCCTCCTCGCGATTGCGTCTGATGACGGGTACATCGTCCTCAACCTTTGGATCGCGATCGAAAAATAGGTGTCGCCTTCGCCAGATGAAGACTCCGGCAAACAGAAAGACAATCACAGCCAGAGTGAATCCGACACGCAGCGCCGGAACGCCCGCCTGTTCAATCACCGCTATCACCAGAGAAGTGTTGGTTTCCATGCGAAAAAAATACCGGCACATTCAATTGGGGCTACGGCGCATCGGTAGGATTTTTCGATGCCGCTGAAGGATGTATCGCCAATCCCTCCTTCGGAGGGAAGGCGGCGCGAGGAACATAGCGCTGTCTTGGTTAGCAGCGTTCCGCGGCGAAAACGGATTCTGGATCAGAGCGGGAAACCTTGCCTACCGCGATCCAGCCGAATCGGCTTATAAGCGCGCCAGCTAGAGACGAAATCGCTGCGAACGGAACCAAGCCGAAAAAACTGAGAACAAGCGCAAGCGGACTATTCAAGATTTCGCCGATGCGAACGATGCGCCCAAAAATGCTATGATGAGGCCGATCAACGGGCCAAGCATGGTGAGCCAAAGGGCAATGTTGGTAACTAAAGGCCCCTGTGTTTTCATGAATTATTTTATTTTTCTTAAGCGGCAACGAGGAGCTCTGTTTCCAGAAGGTCCTCTTTCTTAGCGAGCGCGCGGCGGAGCTTGATCAGCGCAACATTCTGTAATTGGCGGATGCGTTCCCTCGTAATGCCAAAACCTCTTGCAACATTCTCCAAGGTCTTTGGCTTTCCATCATCGAGACCGAAACGCTGAGCGATGATTTTCCTTTCGCGGTCGTCGAGCACGTCGAGCAGCCCATCCATTTCGCTGCGTAGGTTCTTGTCGCGCAGCAATTCGAACGGAGTCTGCGCTTCCTCGTCACTGATCATCTCGCCGAATTCTGTCGAATCATCATCCCCAACCGGGGCATCAAGCGAAGCCGGCCGGATACCGGCACTTTTTAATCGTGCAACTTTTTCCCAGGCGATGCCGAGTTCTTCGCCGAGTTCTTCGTCAGTCGGTTCCCGCCCGAGCTCGTCGCTCATTTGCGACGAGACGCGGCGCACCTTTGCGACCTTGTCCACGAGATGCACTGGCAGCCGAATCGTTTTGCCCTGATTAGCCAGAGCGCGCTTGATGGATTGTTTGATCCACCACGCTGCATATGTGCTCAGCTTCGCTCCTTTCGCAGCATCGAAGCGTTCGACCGCTTTGGTTAGGCCGATGTTTCCTTCAGAGATCAGGTCAAGCAGCGGCACACCGAGATTGGCGTAATCGTGCGCGATGGTTACAACCAACCGCAAATTCGAGTTGATCATCCGCTCGCGCGCTCCGGCGTCTCCCTTCTTAATTTTCTTCGCCAACTCGATCTCTTGTTGCGTCGTCAGAAGAGGAATCCCTCCGATCTCTCGCAAATATCTGTCAAGTCCGCTATCGCTTTCATTCATGGCCGGAACCTAGTTGTGGAAGCGGACCCACTGCTATTGCACAAGCGTGGGATTTTGTGGTGCCACCCCGGCGGTGCTGCTCTCTCCCTCGTAAGGGGGACTCGTTCTACTTGAAGGAGCTTCGTTCGACCCAGCGAGAGCTAATGCGGGTTGTGGACGTCTGTACAGCCTAACGAGGCAGGCGTCTTAAAGCTGGATCAACCCACGACGCGTGGCATTCGCTACTGCTTCAGTCCGGCTGATGACGTTCATCTTGGCGAAAATCGCTTTCACATGCGATTTCACAGTGCCCTCACTAATAAAAAGCGCGGAGCCGATCTCCTTGTTGCTTTTTCCTTGAGCCATCAGTTTGAGTACCTCAATCTCACGCCCGCTTAGAGTTTCGCCGCTGACACGCTCTGCCAGTTTGGCGGCGAGATGCACGGGAACGCAAGTTTCGCCGGCGTTCACTCGGCGGATGCAATCCATCAGCGCTTCGCGAGGAACGTCCTTGAGCAGATAGCCTTTGGCGCCGGCTTGAATGGCACGGTAGATATCCTCATCGCCGTCGAATGTCGTGAGCACGACGATGCGCGCGTTCTCATCGTCAGCACGGATGGCTTTGATCGCGCCAACGCCATCGAGTTCGGGCATGCGCAGGTCGAGCAGCGTCACATCGGGGTGATGTTGTCTCCAAAGCTCCACTGCCTCCCGTCCATTGGCCGCCTCAGCGACGACGGTCATGTCTGCCTTTCGACCGATGAGCGAAGCCAGGCCTTCACGAACTACGCTGTGATCATCGGCGATGAGCACGGCGATGCGGGGCTTTTTAATATCTTCAATTTTCGGCGCGTTCTTCGCCGCAGACTTTACAGATTTCCTGGTCTTCGCTGCCGCTTTCTTTTTGACCGTCATGACATCGATTCCTCGTTATATGGCAATATCACGGTGATTGTCGTGCCTTTACCGCGTGCGCTGGTTATTTTCAATTCGCCCCGCATTTGCTCGACGCGCTCGCGCATCCCGGCAAGACCCACACCGTCATGTCCCTCTTTCACTTTGAAGCCGTCGCCGTCGTCACGAAGTTCCAGACGAAGTTCCCTCGCCTTGTAACTTAGTCGCGTTACGAAGTTGTGAGCGTGTGCGTACTTGAGCGTGTTGGTCAAAGCTTCCTGTCCAATGTGCAGAAGATTTTCCTGCCAGGCCTGAGGAAGCTCCGGCGGTTTGCCTTGCGCTGCAAACCTTGTGTGCAGGGCCGTTCCGACGGTCGTGTTCTTAATCATACCTTTGAGCGCGTCCCAAAAATTGTGTTCTTGCAATGCTTGCGGGCGCAGTGCGTGCACTGATCTGCGCGCTTCGCTCAGACTTCGCCGAGCCAGTTCGCCGGCGCGATGCAAATGATTGTCCGCTTCCTTGCGCGAACCGCACGAAATTGCGTCCTCGGCTGCTTCCAATTGCACAATCACACCGGTAAAACCTTGCGCGAGCGTGTCGTGAATGTCGCGCGCCATTCGATTTCGTTCTTCAAAGACCGCCGCCCGCTGGCCTTGCTCGGCAAAGTCGTTGAGCTGAAGGGCCAGCATCACCTGATGCGCGAGCGCCTGAGTTAATTCGATTTCCTCCGGCCGATAAGCCGCCCGGTCGGAGTGGCGGACTCCAATAAAGCCGCGAACCTGTCCACCGATCAAAAGTGGAACTGCGAGAAATCTCTTCGCTCCCCTTCGCTTCAAGTAGTCGCGCCACGCTCCGGTGACGCGCGGATCCGTCTCCACGTCTTCGCAAATGACCGGACCGCCTGTGAAAAGCAGTTCCTGGATCGCTGAATTCTGTTTCCAAAACGATGGGTCGTGCATAATTGGATGCTCCGGGTCGAGCGGAACTAGTTTTCCGCCGTCCGACATCAACCGCCAGATAAACGAGTCAGTTGATTCATCGAATAACCACAACGTCACACCTTGTGCGTTCAGGAGGCGACCAATGGTATTCAACATTTGGCCGATGAACTTTTCCGGTTCCGGCGCCGTCGTCAGAACATCCAAACTCTGCGCCAGTGCTTCCACTTGTCCGCGCGCCAATTGCTCGGACGCGCGCAACGCCTCCTCGGAACGTTTACTTTCAGTTACATCGATGACGGTACCCACGAATTCCACAAAATGTCCGGCCTCATCGCAAACAGGATGACCGACCGAATGGATGTTTCTAATTGCACTGCTTGGGTGAACAATTCGATAGTCCGTTTCAAAGTCCGCTTTTTCGCGAACCGCGTTTTCGAACAGTTCCTTCACTCTGTTCTGATCCTCCGAATAAAGGCGCTGAAGGAATGTGTCGAATCGCGGCGGCCCGGCGTCCGGGTCGAAACCAAGCACGCGATAAGTTTCCTCTGACCAGTACCTGATTTCTCCCGTGGCGGGCGCCCATGCCCAACTTCCTGTATGACTGAGCCGTTGCGCTTCCGCGAGATATGCCTCGCTCTCACGTCGGGCCGTTTCCGCTAGTTTCCGTTGAATGGCGACGCCCGCGAGATGAGTAATGTGTTTAATCGTGTCCTGCTCACCCGGAGTCGGGCTGCGTGGCTCGCGATAGTACATGGCAAACGTCCCGATCACTTTGCCTTCAGAGGAGAAAATCGGCGTGGACCAACAAGCGCGCAGCGAATGCGCCAAAGCTAGCTCGCGAAAATCAGCCCACAGCGGATCCGTCGCGATGTCCGACACAATTACCTGCTCGGCACGGAAAGCGGCCGTTCCGCATGAGCCCACAGAGGGGCCGATAAAAGCTCCGTCGATCGCTTTCGTGTAGGCTTTTGGAAGGTTCGGCGCTCCGCCGTGCCGCAATTGCTTGCCATTTGGGTCCATCAATAAGATCGAGGCCAGGACATCGGAAGATTGTTGTTCCACCAGCAGACATAAGCTATCGAGTATGTCGGCGAGCGAATCGCCTTTGGCCACCATCCCAAGAAGTCGGTTCTCTCCGGCCAAAAGCGCCTCACGCCGCTTACGCTGGCTGATGTCTCTGATGATCGCCTGGTAATATCGGCCGCGCAGCGCTGAGTAAGAAACTTCCACCGGAACTACGTCACCGTTTCCCCGCAAGAATTCTCTCTCAAAGCGCAAGGCACCCTCGGCCTTCAATTTATCGAACCGCCGCCTAACCCGGTGGCGTTCGTCCGGGAGATACATATCGGCGACCAAGGAGCCGATCAATTCGTCTTCCGGACAGCCCGCTAGTTCGGCGCCTGCCGTGTTTGACAAAACACATCTGCCATCCTCATCGACGACGTAGATCGCGTCCGGCGAAGTGTTGATCAAATCCCGATATTTCTCCTCGCTTTCCCGCAGGGCGCCTTCTGCTTGTTTGCGCTCGGCTATTTCGCCAAGCAGGTTCTCATTGAGTTCGCTCAGTTTGGCAGTTCGCTCCTCGACTTTCGTTTCGAGTTCACTGCGTGCTTGGCTAAGCGATCGCTCCGCTCGGCGTCGCGACGAGCTAAACCAGCTCATCAAAAGCGCTACCAGTGCGAAGTAAAAGAAATACTGAATGTGCGAAACGCCGACACCCGACATATAGACGGGCTTGGTGGATCCGTCTGGAAGAACTATTCGATAGTCAACCTGATGAGGGAGGACGAAAAGGGCGAACGCGACAAACGAGAGGAGAACAGAAAGAATGCCAGGTCCTGTTCCGGCATACCAAAATGTGATCGCGATCGCGAGAAGGAAAGAGGTACTCAGCGGATACGGGAAATTAAAGTCCAGCAGGATCAGTTTTATTCCGAGTGCAATCGCGACGGACAGCACAGCAAGTCCATAACGGAAAATAACACGTTCAAAGACGCCCGGCGATGCGACCGAGTGGAAACTAAATGTTCCGACGTCAACGGCCGATTTCATCGCAAGCTGTAATTTATCGCCTGATTTAGCTCAGCGCGCCAACGCAAAGCCTAACAGCTCTCCGTACGCTCTGCCAGTCTTGCTTCATCCCTCAAAAGAGGTGTGCCCCAATCCCTCGGCGGCGGGCGTACAAAATCCTGCGACTGCTCCGTGGTCACCTCCCAGCGGATGGCCGAACGTCTTATCGAAACGAAACTATGAAAACCAAAGAACAACTGTTCAGCCGAAGATTGCGACAAATTTTCCGCCGATGCATGCGACGGCACGACCCGTTGCTCGTACTGAACATGTCGATCTTCAATTTCACCAATGGCTGAAGCCGCATGTTTTCGAGATGCGAACGCGCGCGGTCTTACGCCTAACGAACCCGATGCCAAATAATGGGACAAAACTGCGGACAATGGACGCCGCGGGGGTATCAATCACGGTCAATGCCCCCGTTGCCGCCGTCTATAAGCGATGGTTGGCCTTCGAGGATTATCCAAAATTCATCACCGCGATTAAACGCACGCGAAAATTGGACGCGAACCATTTTGTCGCGTCGCTCGGGTTCAACGGAAAAGCATACGAAACAACGCTTGAGATGATGCTGCGCGTTCCGGAACGAAGACTCGCTTGGCGAACTCTTGCCAACTACCGCGCTCCTGATCATTTCGCTGCCGGAGTCGTCTCTTTCGCGCCACTTTCGGATCAAAGCACGTGCGTGACCCTAAAGCTGACCTCGAGCTTTGGCGGCGCGGTTTCGCGCCGTGTCGGCATTTACCTCCAAAACTTTAAGACGCTTATTGAAGATGAGGCGGGTAGCGAAGGCGGGCGCTGACGATCAGCAGCGAAGATCTGATTTCATTCTCGAGTTGTAAATTTTCGATTAGTGATTGCAAATGACGCTGGCCGTCCCCGAAACGGTCAGCGGGCTGCGACGACCCTGTGCTTTTCCGGAATTTCCGGATCACTCGCCGAGGGGACCGAATCCATCGAATTGCTGAATGAGAATGCGATGGGGCCCGTGCGTTACATCCACAAAAGTGGGACTGGTCGTCAGTCCATATGCCACAACGGACTGCTTATAGACGTTGTACTGCGTTTGATTGCCAACCAGGATTCTATCCTTGGTCGCAGTTGGATATACGTAATACAATTTTCCTTTGTATGTGACGGTGGAAACCTGGCCGGGTGGCAGCGAGCTCACTCGTTGCTGCTGTTTAGGCGTTGTCACAGTTTTTGCTTTGAATCCGGCTCGCACCAGTAGGTTTTCCTTTTGAGATTCCGCGCTGGGCCCGACGGCAGTGCTCTGGCATCCCCACATCAACCCCAGCGACAAGATCCCGACAAAGATATTCGTAAATAGAAGTGTCTTTTTCATCTTTCTCATTCCTCTGTTTGATTTCGCTTTTGCCGCTTTATTTGTTGAACGTCAAAACAAATTTTAGGAAGCGGCCCTTTAGCAAGGTAATTCCCGCTCAGCGTTGATAATCCCGCCTATGATGAAACGCGAGTCGACGCCGGCGACGTCGCAGGTGCAGCAGGTTTCGCTGCTGCCGGCGCCGCCGCTTTCTTTTTTGCGGCGGCCTCAACTGCAGCGGCCAGTTTTGTATCGACTTGAGCCGCATCGGTTGGCGAGATCCGACGATAATAGTCGTTAGACTTTGACAGATCATCCTTGCGCATCAACAACGCATCGAAGCGTTCGCGACGACTAAGCTCGAACTCTTTGTCCATCTTGATCGCTTCAAACGGGCAAACTTCGACGCAGATCTGGCAGCTCATGCATACAGAGATATCGATGTCGAAGATTTTCGGGTAAAACTGCGGTTTACCCATGTAATCGGGTTTCTTGTCTTCGCTTTTAACGATGTAAATGCATTGCGGCGGACATTCCTTCTCACAAATCTTGCACGCCACGCACCGCAACCCTGCTTGCGAATCGTCCCCGTCATAAACGAGGAACGGAAAATTCCGGTAGTTCTCCGGCAACGGATTCCGCTCCTCCGGGTACTGCACCGTAGTCAGCCTTTCCTTGTCGAAATAACTTCCGACAAAGTTGCGCGCCGTAACCGCCATTCCCTTGAGTATGCCTGTGCCAATCATTTCTTCGCAAAAGTTGAATCGTTAAATCGTTGAAAGGTTACATCGGGAATTCGTTTTAACATTACTCTTGTAACTTTTTAACTCCTGACCTTCGTGTCAGCGATCCACTTCTCCCATGACGATGTCCACGCTGCCGAGAATTACCATCACATCGGCAACGGTATGGCCAAGGCACATATCTTCCAGAATCGTCAGATTGACGAAACTTGGCGGACGCACCCGATAGCGATACGGGTTGGGTCCGCCGTCACTGATCAAATAGAAACCGAGCTCACCTTTCGGCGATTCAATGCGCCCATAGGCTTCGCCAACCGGCGGTCGAAACGCGCGGATTTTCACCTTCGGATTGATGATCGGGCCGGCAGGAATTTGTTCGAAGGCCTGCTTCAAAATTCCGACGCTCTCGCCCATCTCCAACACGCGCATCATTAGCCGATCGTAACTGTCGCCGTGTTCGCCTAACGGAATCCGGAATTTGAAGCGGGGATAGAATCCGTAGCCGTCCACCTTTCGCACGTCATAATTCACGCCACAGGCGCGAAGCATCGGACCGGTAATACCGGCACTAACCGCGAGCTCCGGCGAGACGTTTCCAACGTTCTGCGTTCGCGCGATCACAACTTCATTGCCGACGATCAATTGGTCCAGCTCGTCAACGAACCGCGGGAAACGGTCGGCAATTTTCCGCGCATGCGCGAGCCATTCGGGACTGGCATCGACCCGGCAGCCGCCGAAGCGCATGTAATCGCACATCATGCGCGAACCCGAAAGCGATTCGAATAGATCGAGAATTTTTTCACGCTCGCGGAACGCGTACATGAGCGGCGTCCCCCAGGCGCCCATGTCATTAAGCAAAAACCCGAGCAGCGACGCGTGATTCTGGAGCCGCGTCAGCTCTGCAAGAATGACCCGAAGATATTCGGCGCGCTCGGGAACTTCGATCCCGGCCAATTTTTCCACGCTCAGCGCATAGGCCCAGTTATTGGTCATCGAGCAGAAATAATCGAGCCGATCGGTGTACGGCATTGAGCCCAGATAGCTTGCGTTCTCGCCAATTTTTTCATGATTGCGGTGCAGATATCCGAAGACCGGCTTGAGCTTGCGCACAATCTCGCCCTCGAGCGCGACGTTCATCCGGAACACGCCATGGGTGGATGGATGTTGCGGGCCCATCGACACTTCGAGTAGCTCGCCCTCGAGCCGCGAGCCCATGCTGACGGGTGGCCTCTCCATTGCTTCGAGTGTTTCGATCGTCGCGCTCATTCCACGTCAACCGTTTAACGGTTCAACGATGCTTTCGGCGCCGTCGATTTGCGGTCGCGGTGTGTAATATCGCTTCGCTCTCTCCAGCACCTCCTCGTGCGGTGTCGGTTCGTATTCGTAATCGTCCGGATCCCGATAATCCTTGCGCATCGGATGATCCTCGAACTCGTCCCACATCAAAATCCGGCGCAAATCGGGGTGGCCATCAAACCGGATCCCGTAGAGATCAAAAATCTCGCGCTCCTGAAACTCTGCGCTTCGCCAAATCGGGGTCAGCGAAGGAAGCTGCGCACCCACTGCGCGATCTGCCGTCCGCATCCGAATGATAACTGGTCCGTGTTTGTGGGTCATCGAGTAAAGGTGATAAACCGCTTCGAGGTAGCCGGGAATTTTTTCCTCGGTCGTCTCAGTGACTTCCTTTTCCTCTCCGTCGACGACTTTTTTCACCTTTACCGTTTTCTTTACGGTGCGATCCGGCCAATCGACGCCGGTCACATTGGAACAGAAATCTAAGCGCAGCGCCGGGTCGTCATGCAGCCACTTCGCCACATCGTGAGCGTGTTCATTGTCGATTTTGAGCGAATGCTGCTGGGACGGGCTCGCATTCTGCACCATCTCGACAATTGCGCCAGGTGCGGCGGCTTCGATCCGCGCTTTGATTTGCTCCAGGCCTTCCATTCGCTAGGCGCGTTCGATCGCCGGTGGATGAAACACGTTTGAATTCGCCGGTGGCTCGAGATCGTGCTTTCCGAATGCGGGCACTGGAAATTCGCTTGGCTGTTCTCGATCGAGATGCGCCGCTTTGCTCGCGCCGCTCAACTTTTGCTCGTCGATCTTGCGCTGTAATTCCATGAATGCGTGCAACAGCGCCTCCGGACGCGGCGGGCAACCCGGAATATAAACATCCACCGGAATGTAACGGTCGATTCCTTTAAGGACGTTGTAGCCTTGCTTAAAGGGGCCGCCAGAAATGGCGCACGCGCCCATTGCAATCACGTATTTCGGATCGGCCATTTGATTGTAAAGACGCACGATCTGTGGCGCCATTTTTTTGGTCACCGTGCCTGCGACAATCATCAGGTCGGCCTGACGCGGCGACGGCCGAAAAACTTCGCCGCCAAAACGAGCGATGTCATAGCGCGACGCGGCGGTCGCGATCATCTCGATGGCGCAACAAGCAAGCCCGAACTGGAGAGGCCAGATCGAATTCTTGCGTCCCCAGTTGTAAAGCTCCTGCATCGAACTTACCCAAACCCCCTGTTGCTGCAGTTTGCTGCGCAAGCCTTCGTCGATTCCTTCGCTCATTGCTCCGCTTTAAACCCGTGGTCGTTCAACGCTTTATCGTTCCCATTGCAAACACCCTTTACTCCAAGCCCAAACGAGCCCTTCAATCAGGAGCAACAGGAAAACCAATATCGCGATGAACGCGCCGACAGGCAAACCAGTGAAAGCGACTGCGAATGGGATCAGAAAAATCGCTTCCACGTCAAATATGAGAAATATGATCGCGTACAAATAGTACTGTGAGCGGAACTGGATTTGGGCCTCACCAAGCGATTCGACGCCGCATTCGTAGGTCGCGTTTTTCTGCGGGCCTGGTTTCGGCGGTTGAAAAAATCGTCGCCATAGCCAGGCAAGGGCGAGCGGGATCAATGGAAAAACCAGCGCGACCCCGATAAAAATGACGATGAACAGATAAGGATTCGGCTTCATCGGTTACGATCAAATTCGCTCGGAAAGCACAGCTGCCAAGTCTATACTTTTAATCAACCCATTGTCATTCCGAGAGAAGCGTAGCCGCGTCGAGGAATCTCTTGCCTGGCCTTGTATGCTCAGTGCGCGTTTGCGAGGTATCTCGCCAGCCTGGGCAAGCTCGGGATGACCGAGTTGCGTCCCGCCGTTAGGCAATCGGTGCCCGAACTTACTCTTGCTCGCTCGACTTTCGACCGAACCAGCGTCGCTTCTTCGGTTGCGGTTCTTCAGCCGGGGCCGGCGCTTCAACGGGTTTCTCTTCCTTCGCAGCCGGCTCCTCTTCTTTCGGCTTCGCCGTTTCTGATTCTGCTTTGGTTAGCTTGGCTTCAGCTTCTTTCCGCTTCGCTTTTTTCTCTTCCGCCGGCTTTTCCTCGACCACTTCTGCCATATCAACCCACTCGATAAATGCCATAGAAGCGGAATCACTCTTGCGTTGGCCAAGCTTCACGATGCGCGTGTATCCACCATTCCGCTCCGCCGATCTTGGCGCGATGTCATCGAACAATTTCTTCACCGCGCTCTTGTGGCGCAGGGTAGCCAGGGCCGTGCGCCGAGCGTGAATCGAGCCATTTTTTCCGAGTGTGACCATGCGTTCGGCGAGAGGCCGAACTGCCTTCGCCTTCGCCAGCGTGGTCTTGATGCGTTGATGTTCAATCAAGGAACAAACCTGATTAGCCAGCAGCGCCTTGCGGTGCTCAGCCGTGCGACCCAGTTTGATCGTCTTTTTTTGGTGTCTCATGACGCAGCGAATGTGATTCTAGAGCCGGCGATTACTCTTCGCCAGGTGCTCCGTTGGGACCGGCACCATCGCTGCTCACCGGAGCATCCAGAAGGCCGGGTTCGAATTTCATGCCCAGACCCAACTGGAGCTGTTGTAGCTTATCCTTGATTTCGTTCAACGATTTCTTGCCGAAATTACGATACTTCAGCATTTCGGCTTCGGTCTTTTGGGCAAGCTGACCCACGGTAGTGATGTTCGCGTTATTCAGGCAATTCGCTGCGCGGACGCTGAGCTCAATTTCGTTCACGCTCATGTTGAGCAGTTTCTTGAGCTTCAGATTTTCTTCGCTCACGCCAGCAGGTGTCTGGTCAAACTCGATGACTTCTTCGTTAAAGTTAACGAAGACATCGAGGTGGTGCCGCAGAATCGCGGATGCCTGGAGCAACGCGTCATCTGGAGTCAAACGCCCATCTGTCCAGATTTCGAGGAGGAGCTTGTCGTAATCGGTGCGCTGACCAACACGAGTGTTCTCGACCGCGTACTTCACTCGCGTGACTGGCGAAAAAATCGAATCGATCGGGATAAGACCGATCGCCTGGTCGGGACGCTTGTTTTCCTCGGCGGTCGCAAAACCGCGGCCGACACGAACATCAAGCTCGGCGTCGAATTTGTGCTTCTTGTCCAGAGTGCAGATGATCTGCTTTGGATTGAGCACTTCATACCCCTGCACCACCTGAATGTCACCGGCGGTGACTGCGCCCTCTTTGTTTATGATGAGCGAAAGCTTTTTCGGCTCGTGGTCGTCAGCTTTGAATTTCACCCTTTTTAGGTTCAGGACGATGTCTGTCACGTCCTCGACCACGCCCGGAAGCGTGGCGAACTCGTGCTGCGCGCCGGTGATTTTTGCGGCGGTGATGGCCGCGCCTTCCAGAGAGGAAAGCAAGACGCGCCGGAGGGAATTCCCAACGGTGTGCCCATAACCGGCCTCAAACGGCTCGGCAATGAATTTGGCGTATGTATCGGTGGCTGTGCTCTCGTCTTTGGTGAGAGTTTTCGGCATCTCAAAACGACCGTAACGGATTGGCATCTTATATTTTCGAATGTCGATTTTCGATTGGCGATTGAAGACCGAGACGGCGGAACAATCGAAATTCGAAAATCTTAAATCGAAATTCCTTTTCTTTGCCGGGTTCCCCCTGGCGAGTGCGGCTTCACGTCCAGCGACGGAGACCCAGGGACCAACGGCGTAATTTCAAAAACTCGCTGCGGAGTTTGGAATAAAGGCCAAAATCGGTAATTTGCAACCGCCAAATCGCGGATTCACGCTGGACATTACTGGACACGGCTGACACGATCCCGCCGTGAAAACTTCTTCTCGTGTGGTCGCGCTACTGATTCTCGCGTTAAGCGCTGACATTATCAAAGAAGCCAACGCGGCTGCCGACGAAAACAAAGAGCAAGAAATTCGCAAGCTCAGCGCCGAAGAGGTCAACGCCTTCCTGAAAAATGATCGCGAATCAATGGCCCGGCTGTGGTCGGACGATATGGTTGTTACAAACCCGCTGAACAAATTCGTGACCGGGCAGCAGGTGCTGGCAATGGTCGACTCAGGGTTTCTGGTAATTACTTCTTTTGATCGGCAAATTGAATATCTCCGGTTTTATGGCGACATCGCAGTCGTTGCGGGAAGCGAGACGGTCGTCTGGGGCGGGAAGATGCCAAATGCCGGAAAAACCGAGCACCTCCGCTTTACGGCGGTGTGGATGAAGCAAGCTGGACGGTGGCAGGAAATCGCGCGTCATGCCAACATTGTTCCGCCCCAGCCGTCCGCCAGTTCGGGCTAAAGTCACAGCTGGCTCATCAGCCTTCGACAATTTCGTCCGGCAATTCATTTGACGGTGTCGAAGTTCTCGGAAAATGCGTCGCCAGTACCTTGCCCACTTCGTAAATCGCTTCTGTTAACGCCTGGCTGAATTTTTCATTCTGAAAATGGGCGCGCATTTCATCCACGACGTGTTGCCAGAATTCTTCGCCGCATTTTTCGTGAATCGCTTGGTCACCGACAACGGCAAATTTGTGGGCCCTCGGTGCTAAGAAAATAAGAACGGCATTGCGCTCGCGGGTCTTGGACATTCCGAGACGCTGAAATTTCTTCTGCGCAACGATCAAAGGATCGGCATTCAATTTGCCGCGCTGAACGAAGACACGAATCTCGCCGGAGGTTTTTGATTCAGCTTCACGAATCGCGCTCACAATTCGTTCATGCTCAAGCCCGCTGAGAAAGTCTCTCGTTCGCATTCGTTACCAACTCGATCCTGCACCTCCGCCGCCGAAACTCCCGCCTCCACCGCCGAACCCGCTAAATCCGCCGCCACCTCCACCTCCCGAAGACCAACCGCCACCGCCGCCGCCACCCCCCGGGAAGAATATCGGACCGCCGCCGCGAGATGAATAGCCCCACCCGCCAAGGCGCCGCACCATTTTCGAAATGACGATCAATGCGATCAGAAAAATGATGAAGAACCAAATACTCGAAGCGCCACCACCCCGATGTTCTTCCGCAACGGTCTTTCCCGATCCCTTGTACTCGCCGTGAATCGCCTTGAAGATTGAATCGATTCCGACTGCCATCCCTCCTTCGTAATCGCCATTGCGAAGATACGGCTTGATCTTGTATTCGGTGATATCAAACGCGGTTATGTCCGGTAGCGCGCCTTCCAAGCCGTAACCGACCTGCATAAACATTTTGCGATCTTGAACGAACACGAAAAGGACGACGCCATTGCGACGTTCCTTTTGGCCGACGCCCCATGCCTGGGCCGCACGCTGTGTGTAATCGGCAACATCAGAGTCGCTTTGCATCTTCGGAAAAATCGCGACGACCACCTGGTCCGACGTCTCGCGCTCAAATTGGGCAAGCTCTTCATTGAAACGCTGCGCTGCGGATTTGGAAACGACGCCAGCGTAATCATTGAAATACCGATCCGGTTTCGGCGGAATGACTTCTGCGGACTGGGACTTTGTCGCTAGCACTGCGAAGAATGCTGCGACCAAGAGAGCGACTTGTTTGGCGCTCAAGATTTGTAGTGGTCCGCCTGAGGCGGATGTCGGTCGCCGGATCGCGGGGCACCCGCCCGCTACTGCCGCAAGATTGAGAATCACCTTATGGCGACGCAGCAGTCGCTGGCGTTGGCGCTGGAGCCTGATTCAAATTCGCGGCCGGCGTCGGCGCAGGGCCAAAATTAAATTGCACGGGAGGTGGTTTCTCCGCGCCTGCTTGCGCCGTGAAAAATGGTCGCGGCGGAAAGCCGAGCATTCCCGCAATCAAATTTGTCGGAAAACTCCGCACCGCCACGTTGTAGTTTTGCACGGCACTGTTGAAGTTGCCGCGTTCGACCGAGATCCGGTTCTCCGTTCCTTCCAACTGCGCCTGCAGACCAAGAAAATTCTGATTAGCTTTTAACTCTGGATACCGCTCCACGACCACCAGTAGGCGCGAAAGCGCGTTACTCAACTGTCCTTGTGCGGCCTGGAATTGCTCAAGTTGCGCCGCATCGGCAGGCGCCTTGTTTGGATCAAGCTGCACACGACCAACGCTGGCCCGCGCATTTGTTACTTCAGTTAGCGTCGATTTCTCGAAATTCGCCGCGCCCGAGACCGTGTTCACCAGATTCGGAATCAAATCTGCGCGTCGCTGATAGACGTTTTGCACCTGCGCCCAACTTTGATCGACGGTCTGCTGCAAACGAACGAGACGATTGTAGCTGCCACCCAGTGCGAGGGCCGCAATAACGACAATGAAAAGTAGGATTGCGAGTAGCACTCCGCAACCCATTGTGAATTTGCTCATAAGGAATATTGACGATCGTTAAGGATTATTTCTTTAAGACTGGGGTTACTTGTGATGCGCACGATGACTCCGGAGTCTCCATACAATCTGAGTCTTGTTTCAACGTCTGATCGTTTGCCAGACAGACAGGTAAGTCAATCCCACATATGGTTACTGGCTGCGGCCAAGCAACAGCCGCAAGAAATGCGCATCAGAAAATTTCGCGCTTGATCCTTGCCGCACGATGATGGCCTCCAGCGACGGAATAACGAACAGCCGTTGATACCCTGAGCCGAGTCCCACTACCATGTCTGCAGGTGCATCCCTGCAAATACAAACATTGTTCCATTGCGCGTTCTGCCATGGTAAGTCGAGCATTCGTTCCATGTCTGCCTCGCGACCGTTCGACGCTTGCGCGTTTAGCCAAAATGTGAGGCCGTATGAGGGGTTTGCCCGCGAACCAGCAAATGCCTCTCGCAAGATAGGTGCCGGAACAATTTGTCGCCCGTGATAACTACCGTGCCCTAGAACAAGCTCGCCCAGTCGCGCCCATTCCCGTGTAGTCAGCTCAAATCCTGTCGCGGGCAGCGGATTGCCGCGAGCGTCTTTTTTGTAGTTGAGCCGGCCCAGTCCAAGCCGGTTGGACACACGTCCTTCGAAGTAGCTGATTACGTCGCGCCCTCCTAGTTTTCGTCGCAGCAGCTCGGAAAAGATTTGCAGATGGCTCGGGCCATAAATAAAAGCCGATCGAGGTTCGGCAGCCATCGATAGTCGAATTGCCATGGCATTGCGATCGCGGATCGAGGCGCGTTGAAGACGCGAAGCGCCTTCAATCCCGTCGGTCTGGTTGAGCAATTCCCGGATGGTGATCTGCGATTTGCGCGAGTCGCTCTTCCATTCCGTGATCGTATCCGAAACGAGATCGTCGAGCTTGAACAATCCGTCGCGCGCCGCAGCGAGCGCGGCGATTCCCCAGAAGCTTTTTGTTCCACTGAAGATTGGCCATCTTCCGCGCGCCGACCCGCCATTGGCGAAATGCTCAAAAATTGTTCGGCCATTTTGCATGACCAGCATGGAAACACCGCGTTTGCTCTCGGAATATTTTGCAGCACGCGCACAATCAGCAGGCTGTATCTCAGCAGCAGCTAACGTGGATGCTGCAAGCGCAACAAACAGGAGCCCGCTGTAGCCGCTTCGCTGTGCGAAGCATAACCATGAAGAACCGCGCATGTGTGAATCGCGTCGCCGAGCGGGCAAACGCCTATGATTCCGGTGCTGTAGCCTGAGTCGATGACTCCGCCGCATTGGCATCGCCAGCGCCAGTTGGAACACTCGCCTTCGGCAAATGGCGGGTACGCAACTCTTCCACATTCGGCAATTCGTCCAGATTCCGAAGTCCAAAATGATCCAGAAAAAATTGCGTAGTTTCGTAAAGGAGCGGACGTCCGGGGATTTCAGCGCGCCCAGCGATTTTAACCAGCCCGCGCTCCATTAATGTTTGCAGCACCCCGTCGATATTTACGCCGCGAACCGCTTCGACATCTGCGCGCGTGATAGGCTGGCGATAGGCAATGATCGCGAGCGTCTCGAGCGCAGGCGCACTCAAACGGGCCGGTTTCGGTGCCGGAAAAAGCTGGCGCACCCACTGGGCATATTTCGGGTCGCTAGCCAGCTGCCAACCTTCTGCCTTTTCGTTAAGCTGAAATGCCCGCTGTTGTTCGATATACTCGATTTTCAATTGCTCCAGAGCGGCGGCAACCTCTGCTTCGCGCGCCCGGGTAAACTCGTTAGGCGAAAATTCATCCTCGGCGCCCGGCCCCCTAATAGCTTCCGCCAGTTCACGGACTGAAAGCGGTTTCTGCGCGCTAAACAGAAGCGATTCAATTACTCGGGACAAGGTCATGACACACCACCTGTCATCCTGAGCGAAGCGAAGCACCTGGCAATCGAAACTTTCGTTACACAGATTTCCTTGGGTGATCCAGCACCGTTTGTCTTGTCCTTCACTTTGTTCGGGATAACGACGCGGTTGGACATTGAGCGTTAGTTAACTCCAATCGCACTTTGTATCGCATCGGCGATTCGGTCCGCTTGTTTGTCGATCTTATCGAGCTCGCGACCTTCAATAAGTAAACGGATTTTTAGCTCGGTACCCGAATAGCGCAGGAGCACGCGGCCTTTGCCAGAGAGCTCTTTCTCAGCTTCGCTTACCAGCTTCATCACTGTGTTCAACTCGGTTAGAGGACGCTTTTCTTTCACAATCAAATTCCGTTGAGCCTGCGGATATTTTTCCAAACACGCTTTCAATTTACTCAACGGTTGGCCGCTCTTGTGCATGATGCGCAGAATCTGGAGCGCGCTGATGATGCCGTCGCCGGTAGTGGTGAAATCGCGAAAAATGACGTGTCCGCTTTGTTCGCCACCGAGATTCAGTTTTTGTCGCGTCATCTCTTCAATCACATAGCGATCGCCGACTTTCGTCCGCACTACTTTTCCGCCCTTGGCTGCGAGTGCCTCATCCAGGCCAAAATTGCTCATCACGGTGGCAACGAGCGTGTTTTGCTCCAACCGGCCAGCGTCCAAGAGATCCAGGGCCGCAATGGCCAGGATCTCGTCGCCGTCAACAATATCGCCATTTTCGTCACACAACAGGACGCGATCGGCATCGCCATCATGCGTAATGCCAATGTCCGCGCCGCTCATCTTCACGATTCGCTGGATTTCCTCCGGATAAATACTGCCGCAGCCGTCGTTGATGTTAATACCGTTTGGTTGGTTATGGGCTATGCCGACGTCCGCCCCAAGTTCGCGCAGAACGCACGGCGTCGATTTGTAAGCAGCGCCATTCGCGACGTCTACAGCCACTCGCATTTCCTCGAGTGACATTCCACGCGGAAAGCTCGCCTTGGCGAATTCAACGTAGCGACCAAGCGCATCATCGATCCGCGTCGCGCGTCCAATGTGGTTGGCGATTGGCCGGATCGAATCGATCTCGCCGGTAAAAACGAGCTGTTCGATTTTCTCCTCAATCTGATCATCCAGCTTGTAACCATCATGCCGGAAAAATTTGATGCCGTTGTCCTGATAAGGATTATGCGACGCGGAAAGAACGATCCCGGCGTCGGCGCGCAGTGATCGCGTGATGTAAGCCACACCGGGCGTAGGCAACGGTCCGATGACCAGGACATCGACTCCGAGTGAAGTGATCCCGGCTACCAGCGCGTTTTCGAGCATGTAGCCGGAAAGCCGCGTGTCTTTGCCCAGCACGATCTTGGGCCGTGCACCTGCTGGAGTCTTGCGCGGATTTAGCTGTGTGAAAACATACGCGGCCGCGCGCCCCAGTTTCAGCGCGGTCTCCGCAGTGACAGGTTCGACGTTCGCCACACCGCGTACGCCATCTGTTCCAAAAATCTTCTTCTTTTCGGTCACGACGTAATTGAAACGCTCGAACGCTGATTCGTAAACGGCAAAATTTTCTGCCAATGAGGAATGGATGGAGGGCGGAGCGACTGCGACGCCGGGCTCGCGAAGTTCGCCTGTCCAATGAAGCTTGAGATTGGGACGACTTTTTACTTTAATCGCAGCGTGTCCGTTGAAAATGTCAGAGAGAGGGACCCGAGTGCCGAGTCCCACAGTGAAAAAGGACCGCCCTCAGCGCGGCTACCCAGAGAGTTCGGCGATTACGAATTGCTGGAGGAAATCGGCCGTGGCGGTCAGGGTGTGGTGTTTCGCGCCTGGCAGAGGAGTCTCAACCGCATAGTCGCGGTAAAGATCATTGGCATTGGCCAGTTGACGACCGGCGCGCACTTGAAACGGCTTCGCCGGGAAGCGGAAGCGGCAGCGAAACTAAATCACCCGGGGATCGTTCCGGTCTACGAAGTCGGTGAGCATGACGGCACGTATTACTTCAGTATGCGGTTCGTCGAAGGAGATTGCCTCGATGAAGTGGTTGGTCGCGGTTCGATATCAGTCCGGGAGGCGACAGAGCTCATCGCGAAAATTGCGCGCACCGTGCACTACGCACATGAACACGGCATTCTGCATCGAGACATCAAGCCGGGAAACATTCTGTTGGATGCAAACGGCGAACCACACTTGAGCGATTTTGGTCTGGCCCGATTGGTCGAACACGGAAGTACGGTCACGGGATCATTGGAGGTAATGGGGACGCCCAGCTACATGGCGCCGGAACAAGCGGTAGGAAACAACGCGGCCGTCGGCAGGGCAACAGATGTCTACGGACTAGGGGCGGTTCTTTACGAGCTGCTCACTGGTCATCCACCTTTTGCCGGGGCGACTACCTACGAAACGATCCACCTGCTACTGGATTCGGAGCCGCGGCAACCGCGTTTGTGGAACCGTAAAATCGATCGCGACCTTTCCGCTGTTTGTCTGAAGTGTCTCGAGAAAAATCCGCGGTACCGTTACTCATCGGCCCTCGAGCTGGCCGAAGACCTTGAACGTTGGCTATGGGACGAACCAATCCGCGCGAAGCGCAGTGGATTCTTCACACATGCTCGAAAGTGGGTGCAACGAAATCCCATCATTGCCGCCCTGATTACGTTGTCGGTTCTTCTTGCGGCAGGTTTAGGTGTGATGACATGGGAGCGTGAATCGGCTCACCGGATTCCCGCAGGAATCGCCGTCCTTCCCTTTGAAAATCTGAGCGACGATAAAGAGGACGCGTTTTTTGCCGACGGCGTCCAGGACGACATTTTGACCAAGCTGGCGAAGATCGCCGATCTCAAAGTGATCAGCCGGACCAGCGTGATGGGATATCGCGGCAAACGGGATTTGCGTCAGATCGGGCGCGCACTTGGCGTTTCCCACGTGCTAGAAGGAACTGCGCGACGTTCTGGCGGGAAGGTGCATGTAAATGCGCAGTTAGTGGACACCCGCACCGACGTCGGCGTATGGGCCGACGAATACGAAATGGACCTCAAGGCGGCATTCGCGATTCCGAGCGAGATCGCGCAAAAAGTCGCACAGGAACTGCACGCAAAAATTTCAGCTGCTGAGAAAGCTTCAATTCAACAGCCACCAACCAGCGACTTTGCTGCCTATGATCTTTACGTTCGCGCCAACAACCTTCTGCTAACAAGTTTTAGCAGCGCCGCGCGAGCCAAGTTGCTCCAGGCTGCCGATCTATTGAATCAGGCTGTTGCGCGTGACCCATTGTTTTTTCATGCGTATTGCCAACTCGCCCACACTCACGGCCTGTTGTACTTGCTTGGAGTCGACCATACTCCTGAGCGGTTAGCGTCAATGGAAGCGGCAGTTCAGGCGGCAGTTCGCCTGCGTCCCGATGCAGGTGAAGCGCACCTGGCGCGCGCGGAGAATCTTTATTTTGGATACCTCGATTATGACGGCGCTTTGGCTCAATTGGAACTCGCCCGGCGAAGTTTACCGAACAATTTCCAGGTATTGGCGGTGCAGGGTTACATACAGAGGCGTCAGGGGCGTTGGGAAGAATCCACACGGAACCTGGAGCGCGCGATTGATCTCGACCCGCGGAACTTCTACCTGCTGCAGCAGATTGCCCTTAGTTACGGGCTTCTCCGGCGTTATGCTGATGAAATATCCGTGTTGCGCCGGGCATTTGCCATCGAGCCTGATGATGTCAACACGAACGTAGCACTCGCGGCGGTCCAATTTCATTGGAAAGCCGATACCCGGCCGTTACATCAAACAATAGATTCCATTCGAGCTACAAATCCAGGCGCGCTGCCGAATGTCGCCAATGACTGGCTAAGCTGTGCGCTGGCCGAGCGGGACGTCGCCGAAGCAACCAATGCGTTAAATTCATTTGGCGAACTACCGCTGACTGATTACGTAGTTCACGCAAATCGTCCGCTCATCGAAGGCGTTCTAGCTCGTCTGGCGAAAGACGAAGACAAAGCCCGCGCCGCATTTACCGCGGCGCGCACGCTTCAAGAGAGAGCGGTTCAAGACGAACCCGATTACGGGCCGCCGCGATGCGTGCTTGGCTTGATCGACGCCGCTCTTGGACGCAAAGAGGAAGCAGTGCGCGAAGGTCGCCGCGCGGTTGAGCTTCTCTCCGTGGAAAAAGACGCAATTAATGGTCCGCTCATGATCAAATATCTGGCTATGATCGCCGCTTGGGCCGGCGACAAAGACCTCGCCTGCGAGCAACTCGCTGTCGCTGTCCAGCCCCCTAGCACCGTGAGTTATGGTCAATTGAAGCTGGAGCCCAATTGGGATTCACTGCGCGGCGACCCGCGCTTCGAAAAAATCGTGGCCTCTCTCGCGCCCAAATAGACCAGGCAGCAATTGTGCGAGATAACCACGAAGGCCACGCCGTGCTGGAAGCGCGCGGGTTGTCACGCCCCGAAAAACGCTATCCTCCATCATCCTTGATTTCCGCCGCCGGTTCGGCGGCGTTCATTTCGTTAATTTTTCGATGCAGCGTGCGCCGGCTGATGCCGAGCTTTTTGGCAGCGGCAGTGACGTTGCCGTTCGTCGCTGCAAGCGCCTGGGCAATCAATTTTTTTTCCGTCTCGTGCAGATCGAGCGGACTCGTCTTTTGCCCGAAAGCTTGAGCTGAAACTCCACCCGGCAATCTTGCCCTGGCTGCCTGTCGGACAGCCATCGGCAAATCGCGCAATGTGATCTTTGGCCCGGTGGCCATCACGACGCCGTGTTCGATCGCAGTGCGGAGCTCGCGAACGTTGCCCGGCCAGTCGTAGGCCAGGAGCGCGTCCATCGCATCGGGTGCAAGATCGACAAGAGGCTTGTCGTTTACCTTGGAGAAGTGGCGCAAGAATCCGCGGACCAGAATCGGGATATCTTCCTTTCGTTCGCGCAACGGCGGCATCGTGATGCGTACCACATTGAGGCGGAAATAAAGATCGTCGCGGAATTTTCCTTCGCGCACCAACTGTTCGAGATTTTTGTTCGTAGCGGCAATGATCCGCAAATCTGCGTGCAACGTTTGATTGCCGCCAACACGCTCAAACGCGCGATCCTCGCTCATGACGCGCAGCAGTTTGACCTGGGTGCTCGAGTCGATCTCGGCCACTTCGTCGAGGAAAATCGTGCCGCCGTTGGCCTGCTCGAACCGGCCGATGCGTCGTTCGTATGCGCCGGTGAACGCGCCTTTCTCGTGACCGAATAACTCGCTCTCCAGAAGTTGTGAAGAAAGCGCCGCGCAATGCACCGCCACAAATTTCGCTTTGTTGCGCCGGCTCAAATTATGAATGGCGTATGCAGCCAATTCTTTGCCTGTCCCGCTTTCGCCTTCGATCAACACATTGGCTGACGAGGGCGCAACCTGCCGAATCGTGTCGAGCACTTCATGCAATGCTGCCGAGTCTCCCAAAATGTTCTCGAGGCCGTACCGTTTATCCACTTGTTCCCGGAGTGCACGATTTTCCTGCTCGAGCTTGCGGCCTTGCACGGCGCGCGCGATCAGCAACTCGACTTTGTCAAGATTGAGCGGCTTGGTCACAAAATCGTAGGCGCCGCGTTTCATCGCTTCCACCGCGACATCCACCGACCCGTAGGCCGTCATCATGATGCAGGCTGGCGGGCGCGGCATTTTCAAGGCGCGATCGATCAAGCTCATTCCATCTTCGCTGCCGAGACGGAGGTCGGTGAGAAGCACATCGACCTGTTCGCGATCCAGCACATCGATCGCGCCTGCAATATCCGGAGCGACATACACATCGTAATCGTTCTCGAGCAGACTTCGCAACCCGTCGCGAGTGTGCTTCTCGTCATCAACAATGAGAACCGTGGGCTGGAGATTCATTGGCTTCGCCACGTTAAATCGTTAAACAGTTACATCGTTACAACGGCACATCGGGCAGCTCTCCATTTGTAACTTTTGTAACGTTTTTAACTAGTTTAACAAGTCGCGGAGAGCGTTCGGATTTCGTTATTGGCTCGGCGACACTTCGAGATGCGGCCAAGTCCCACGGTCAAAGAAATATAGCCATACGGGGGGAATGATGTATCCTCGCCGCCGGTGCACCAGCGAATTCTCCACGGTCTAGTGTCCATTCTTTTCGCTGGTTGCCCAACCGCTTTCGCCGCTGAAGAGTCCATTAGCGCGGACGGTTACTGGAAACTGTCCGCTCAAGAAAAAAACGTTGTGATCTACAGCCGCCCGCGTCCAGGTTCGCCGCTCAAGGAATTCAAAGCTGTCGGCCCGATTGACGCTCCCACCGGCACCGTCTGCGCGGTGATTGACGATTTCCAAAACTATCCAAAGTTCATGCCATACACGACCGAGTGCCGGCTGATCAAACGGGATGGCGATTCGATCGTTGGATATCAGAGGCTTTCGCCAAAGGTTTGTGCGGACCGCGATTACACATTGCGCGTCTGGAAGAAATCATGGCCGGTCACGGATGGTTTAGTTTTTATGAGTCATTGGTCGCCTGCGAATGACCTGGGGCCGCCTGAAAAGAAAGGCGTCGTGCGCGTGAAACTTTGCGAGGGTAAATGGCTACTCGAACCCGATGGCGCAAACAAAACTCGCGCCACCTATTTTATTTACAC
>Ga0137412_10000320_pt1 | contig 33000 bp, 27 predicted proteins | sample CZODoug2_1_16fun_FD_122160 | JGI IMG/M metagenome (GOLD analysis project Ga0137412, IMG submission 122160) | Vadose zone soil fungal communities from Angelo Coast Range Reserve, California, USA - CZODoug2_1_16fungal (Hybrid Assembly) | ecosystem: Environmental > Terrestrial > Soil > Vadose zone...
AGAAAGGCGCACCGTGACAACGCCGGGGGAGTCGCGGATAATTCGTGTGGTTCCCCGCGAATTCACGCGATGACTTCAATACAGGCAATAGATGGCTCAGTTCATTTACACCATGAACCGGGTTGGCAAGGTCGTGCCGCCCAAGCGCATTATCTTGCGCGATATCAGCTTGAGTTTTTTTCCCGGCGCCAAGATCGGTGTGCTCGGATTGAACGGTTCCGGAAAATCCACGCTGCTCAAAATCATGTCCGGAGTCGACAAGGACATCGAGGGCGAGGCGCGGGCGCAGGCGGGCATCAAGGTCGGCTACCTGCCGCAGGAGCCGCTGCTGGACGAAACCAAGACGGTGCGCGAGGTGGTCGGTGAGGGAGTCGGCGACGTACAGAGCTTGATCGACCGGTTCAACGCCATCAGCGACAGGTTCGCGGAACCTCTGTCCGATGACGAAATGAACAAGCTGATGGAGGAACAGGCCAAGATGCAGGATAAGATCGACGCCGTCGGTGGATGGGAGCTGGAACGCAAGCTCGAGATCGCCGCGGACTCGTTGCGTCTGCCGCCCTGGGATGCGCTCGTCGGCAAGCTTTCAGGCGGCGAGAAGCGCCGCGTCGCCTTGTGCCGCTTGCTGTTGTCGAAGCCCGACATGCTGCTGCTCGACGAGCCGACGAATCACCTCGACGCCGAATCGGTGGCGTGGCTGGAACATTTTCTGGAAGAATATCCGAGCACCGTGATTGCGGTCACGCACGATCGATACTTTCTCGACAATGTCGCCGAGTGGATATTGGAGTTGGACCGTGGGCACGGGATTCCTTGGCAGGGAAATTATTCCTCGTGGCTGGAGCAGAAAGGACAGCGCCTCGCCCAGGAAGAGCGGCAGCAAGACGCGCTGGCAAAAACCTTGAAGCGCGAGTTGGAGTGGGTGCGCACCAACCCCAAGGCACGGCAGGCAAAATCCAAAGCCAGACTGCAACGATACGAAGAGTTGGCTTCCCAGGAATTCCAAAAGCGCAACGAGACCAATGAAATCTATATCCCGCCGGGCGACCGCCTGGGCGATCTGGTCATCGAGTGTAAGAACTTGAGAAAAGGCTATGACGACCGATTGCTGATTGATTCCTTGAGCTTCAATTTGCCGCCCGGCGGCATTGTGGGCATCATCGGCCCGAATGGGGCCGGCAAGACTACGCTGTTCCGCATGCTGTCGGGCATCGAGAAGCCGGACAGCGGCGAGATTCGATTGGGACCCAGCGTCAAACTGGCCTACGTAGATCAGTCGCGGCAGGCACTCAACGACAAAAATACCGTGTGGCAGGAGATCTCGGGCGGACTGGACCTCATCAAGGTCGGCAACTACGAAACTTCCTCGCGCGGTTATGTCGGCCGTTTCAATTTCAAGGGCGTGCAGCAAGGACAGATGATCGGCGAGCTCTCGGGCGGCGAGCGCAACCGGGTGCATCTCGCCAAAGTATTGAAAGCGGGCGGCAATGTGCTGCTGCTCGACGAGCCGACCAACGATCTGGATATCGAAACGCTGCGCGCTCTCGAAGACGCATTGGTCGCCTTCCCCGGGTGCGCCGTGGTCATCTCGCACGATCGATGGTTCCTGGACCGCATCGCGACGCACATCCTGGCCTTCGAAGGCGACTCGCAGGTCGTTTGGTTCGAGGGTAACTATCAGGAATATGTCGAGGACTATCGAAAGCGCAAAGGCGAAGACGCCAACCAGCCTCACCGAATTCGCTACAAACCACTCACGGGGTGACTTATGAGCATCTACATCACGCCGCAGGACGAGCTGCACGTCGATTATCAAGGCATCGCCCTGACCTGTCCCCACTGCCAGACACTGACGCATCTGACCCCGGTCGCGGTACCCAAGTTCGATGACCTTAGCCGGCGCAAGCCGAAGCACATCGGCATTGTGTTCCGCTGCGACACCTGTATCGAGCCGATATTCCTCAAGTTTGCCGCCAAATCCTATACGGCGCTGCGCATAGAGCTCTCTCCGAACTTCATGGAAATCGAGCGAGCGCGCGAGAATTTCCCATTGACGTATCTGCCCGAAGAGGCGGAGGGTTTGTTCAAAGAAGCGCTCAACTGCTATTCGGCGGCCTGTTTCAGCGCGTTTGGCTCGATGAGCCGGCGCACGGCGCAGTCACTATTTCGCGAACTCGGTGAGCGCGGCAAATTGGAGCTGTTCGATACGCTTCAGGAAATTCGCGCTTTGGCGGATCTTGACGACGACACCTTTTCGAGCTTGCGCGGGGTTCTATTCGGCAGTGACAGCGATCCCTGGCCCAATCAACCCAACTTGAACTCGGAACTCGCGGGAATTCTGCTGGAGGTCATGCGCGACCTGCTCTATCAAACCTTCGTACGCAAAGCGCGACTGGTGCAGGCGATGACCTTTCGCCGGTTCGTCGCGCCGAACCAGGCCGAAGTGGGCTGACGACGCCGACGAGCGAGTCCTAGCCGACGAAGACCCGCGCGTTTCGGAACAGGCGCGTCCAGCCGCCGTCTTCCGGCCAGTCTTTGGAGACCCATGAATTTTGCACGCTGCGAAACACCCTTTCCGGGTGCGGCATGATTGACGTCACGCGCCCGTCGGTGCTGCACAGTCCCGCCAACCCCAAGGCCGAACCGTTGGGATTGAAAGGATAGCTCTCCGTGGGCTGATCGCGATGGTCCACGTATTGCAGCGTCACTAGATTCTGCGCGATCAGGGCGCCCGCACTGCCGCTGCCGTCGAATTCCGCCCGTCCCTCGCCGTGCGCCACGGCAATGGGCAAGACCGAACCGTGCATGCCTCTGAACAGCACCGAATTGGAATTGGGGACCCGCACCAGCGACAAGCGCGCCTCGTACTGCTCCGAACGGTTGCGCACGAAACGAGGCCATGCCGCGGCGCCCGGAATCAGCTCTTTGAGCGCCGACAGCATTTGACAGCCATTGCACACGCCCAAGGTAAATGTCGCCTCGCGCGCGAAGAAGGCGGCAAACTCCTCGCGCGCGCGCGCGTTGAACAGGATGGATTTGGCCCAACCCTCGCCCGCACCCAGGACATCGCCATACGAAAAGCCGCCGCAGGCCACCAGTCCGTGGAATCTGCCCAAGCGCGCGCGACCGGCCAAAATGTCGGTCATGTGCACATCGTACGCATCGAACCCCGAGCGGGTGAACACCGCGGCCATTTCGGTGTGGCTGTTGACCCCCTGTTCGCGCAGCACCGCGATCGCAGGCCGCACGCCGCTGTTGACAAAAGGTGCGGCGACATCCGCCTTCGGGTCGTAACTCAAGGCGGCATGCAGCCCGGGATCGCCCGCATCCTCGAGTCGCGAATATTCCTCCTGCGCGCACTGCGGATTATCGCGCAGCGACTGCATGCGAAAGGACACTTCGCTCCAACGGCGATGTAAGGCAAGGCGCGAGCCGGAATAGACGACGTTGCCATCGGCGCTCAAGCGCACCTCGGATCCCGCTACCGGCTCGCCGATGTCGTGCGTGAGAGCACCCAAGGCATGGCGCTCCAGAATACGCCGCGCCTCGGCGATGCGCGCCAGCGGGACCTGGATGACCGCGCCCAGCTCCTCGGAAAAGCAAGCGGCGATCGTGTCATCCGCCCTTCCTAAGTCGATGCGCAGACCGCAATGAGCGGCGAACGCCATCTCGAGCAACGTGACCACCAAGCCGCCGTCCGAACGGTCATGGTAGGCCAGCACCAGCCCTTGATCTCTAAGCGTACGCATTGCTGCAAAAAATGCGCTCAGGAGAGCCGGACTGTCCAGATCCGCAGGAATCCCGCCGCTCTGCAGGTGTACCTGCGCCCAGCACGAACCTCCCAGGCGATTCTTGCCGCCGCCCAAATCAATGAGCAGCAGACGCGAGGACTGCGACAGATCAAGCTCGGGCGTCAGCGTCGAACGCGCGTCCGTTACCGGCGCGAACGCCGAGACGATCAGCGATATGGGAGCGAGGACGGCATGTTCGCCGCCGGCATCCCGCCATGTGGTTTTCATGGACAAGGAGTCCTTACCCACGGGAATGGTGATACCCAGCGTCGTGCAGAGCTCACTGACGGCACGCACGGTGGCGTACAAATCGGCATCCTCACCCGGCTCTCCGCAGGCCGCCATCCAATTCGCCGATAGGCGAATGTCGGTTAAACGACGAATGTCTGCCGCCATAATATTGGTCAACGCCTCGGCAACGGCCAAGCGTCCCGATGCCGGCGCATCGAGTACCGCCACGGGAGTTCGCTCCCCCATGGCCATCGCTTCGCCGCTGTATTCATCGTAGCTACTCAAACTTACGGCGACGTCGGCGACAGGCACCTGCCACGGCCCCACCATTTGGTCACGGCTGATCAAGCCGCCCACGGTCCGATCGCCGATGGTGATCAAGAAGGACTTATCGGCAATCGTCGGCAGGCACAGCAAGCGATCGAGCGAGTCGGCCAGGGTCGAGGTTCCGGTCGCGAGCGCCGAGGTACTCTTGGGCGTCGATCGTACATCGCGGCTCATGCGCGGTGCCTTTCCCAGCAGCACCTCAATGGGCATGTCGACCGGCGTGCCGTGAAGCTGCGGATCAGACACCACGAGCCGCCCATCTCCCGTGATTTCGCCCACCGCGGCAAAGGGGCAGCGCTCGCGTTCGCACAGTGCGGCAAATTGGGCGATGCTCCCGGGTACCAGCGCAAGCACGTAGCGCTCCTGCGCTTCGTTGCACCAGATCTCCATCGGCGAGAGTTCCGATTCGGCGCTGGGAATCTTGCGCAAATCGATGCGCCCGCCGCGATGACTGTGTGCAATGGCTTCGGGCAACGCGTTCGACAGTCCGCCGGCGCCCACATCATGAATCAACAAGATGGGATTCGCATCGCCCAACGCAACGCAGCGATCGATCACCTCTTGGGCACGGCGCTGAATTTCGGCGTTGCCGCGCTGCACCGAGGCGAAATCCAACTCGGATGAACTCTGGCCGCTGCCCACTGAAGAGGCGGCGCCGCCGCCCAATCCAATCAACATGGAGGGACCGCCGAGCACGATGAGCGGAGCGCCGACGACGACGTCCTTTTTCTCTACGTTCTGGCGACGCACGCTGCCTAAGCCGCCGGCGACCATGATGGGCTTGTGGTAGCCGCGAATCAGCGATCGTCCCGCTGCCGTAGTTTGCTGCTCGAACACGCGGAAGTATCCGCAGGTGTTCGGGCGTCCGAATTCATTGTTGAAAGAGGCCGCCCCAATGGGTGCGGCGATCATGATCTCGAGCGCGGAGGCAATTCTGTCGGGTTTTCCGCCGTCGATTTCCCAGGGCTGCGTCATGCCGGGAATTTTCAGATTGGATACCGAGAAGCCGGTCAATCCGGCTTTGGGCTTGGCACCGATTCCCGTGGCCCCTTCGTCCCGGATCTCGCCGCCGGAGCCCGTCGCTGCCCCGGGGAAGGGCGAGATGGCGGTGGGGTGATTGTGCGTCTCCACCTTCATCAAAATATCCAGCGGCTCCAAGCTGCCGACGTAGCGCTGCGTGAGCGGATCCGCAAAGAATCGGGTGGCTGTCGCGCCCTCGATCACGGCCGCGTTATCGCGATAGGCGGACAGCACGCCTTCAGGATTACGAGCGTAGGTGGCGCGAATCATGGCCATCAGCGAGCGCGGCATTGTTTCGCCATCGATCACAAAATCCGCATTGAAGATCTTGTGCCGGCAATGCTCGGAGTTCGCCTGTGCGAACATCATCAATTCCACATCGGTGGGATCCCGTCTGAGCTTGTGAAACGCCCGCACCAGATAGTCGATCTCATCGCCTGACAGCGCGAGGCCCCAGTCTCGGTTGGCCCGCGCCAAGGCTTCAGGTCCCTCGCCCAAAGCGACATGGCGCAAGGCGCGCGGCGGGGCTGCATGAAACAGTCCTACAGGCTCCACGGAGTCTGCCCACACCGATTCCGTCATGCGATCGTGCAAGTGAGCAGCCAATTTATTGAGATCCGCGACGCCCAACGCTGCGGTGGACTCGACGTCGTACACCGTGCCGCGCTCGACGCGAGTCACGGCACTCAATCCACAGACGTGCAGGATGTCGGTCGCCTTGCTCGACCACGGCGACTCCGTACCCACGCGCGGCGTGACCAAGATCCGGTGACCGCGTGGTTCCCGCAGCGAATCGGCCACGCGCGGGCCGTCGGGAACGGCCGTGCCATAGGTCAAAAGCTTGCCCAGCACGTCAAGCTCAGACTCGCTCAAGACGCGGGTGGTATCGACGAAGTGAATCCAACGGCTGCCAAGCTTGGTGACGCGCGAATCTTGGGTCTTGAGCGCGCGCAGCAGCTCATCGAGTCTAAATTGCGACAGCGCCGGCGCGCCGAAAAGGCTAAACATGCATCATTCTACAGGAATCGGCCTATTTGCGAGCGCTGGAGTCTCCGCCGGGGGTATAGATTGGAACAGGGAATTGCGAGACATTGGAGCCCTCGAGCGCAACGATTTTGCTGACGCCCTGTTTCTTCACTTCATCGATACGCAGCACCGAATGCATGGGCAGATAGGTGCGCTTTACTTCGTTGAATTCCGCCTTTATCTTCTCCTCAGCGGGGTCCACCACCACCGTTGAGCGTTCCCCGAACACCAGTTCCTCGACCTCGATGAAGCCAAATAAGCTGCCGTGACTCACCTTACGGGCGTAGATCTCATAGACCTTGCCCTGATTTACGAACAGAACTTTGAAAATGTGACTCGCCGCCATTTAGTAGGCTCCAACCATTGCTAGTATTTCACCATATTATACCGGCACTTAGCGCAAACCTTGAGACCCGCTGGAGGGAATGACTATGGCCCTGCGCTTACGCGTCGTCAGCGAACACTCAACCCGCCTCGGAGCGCTTGGCACCAAAATCTTCGGTGTGCACGGAGGCACCATTGGGCGCGCGACTGACAATGAGTGGATTCTACCCGACCCGGAGCGTTACCTCTCGGGCAAACACGCCCGCGTCGATTTTCGGGCTGGCGCGTACATACTGGTCGATACCAGCTCCAATGGGACCTACGTCAACGGCGCGCAGGTTCCGCTGGGCAAGTACCACGACTATGCGCTCAAGGACGGCGACTACGTACGCTTGGGCGAATATGAACTCTTGGTCAGTATTGACAAAAGCAATGACTTTCCGCCCGAAGAGAGCGCCATCATCGCTTATGACGGCCAGGCACCCTCCTCTGCGGCAAAAAAATCCACGGCCAATGACCTGGGTGCAGACCTTGACCTGAGCCAATTGCTGGAACCCAGCAACAGCGACGTATCGACGGCGGACTCCGGCGTGCGGCCACGCGACGCGTACGGACAGTCCCTGCCGCCGGTCGATCACCCGGCAGGGTCCGCGGAGGGTGCCGGGACGCCCTGGCACATGATGACGCGGCCCCTGAAAAAGGACACGCCGCAGCAACCACCGCCACGAGAAAGCGCACCGCTTGCACCGCTCGCGCCGAGTCCTTCCCCGTCCCGTTCGCAGGGTGTCTCCCTCTACGAAGGTGATTTCGATATCGGACTCGTTTCATTCTGTCGCGGTGCGGGTATTGACCCTAAGTCCGTGACGCCGGAAGCGCGCGGCGCGGCGCTGCAGCTCGCCGGCCAGTTGCTGCGCGAGACTGTGTTGGGATTGATGGACTTGAATCAAAGCCGCAACGAGTTTCGAAACAGATTCAGGATTCCCGCGCTCGCGGCGGAAGCGTCCGAGTCGCCGTTGAACCTTTCCAAAGGAGTCGATGAGGCATTGGTGCGATTGCTGACGACGGTGTCGACACGCGCCGGGTCGGTCGAAGCCATCCGCGAGAACTTCCGCGAGCTGAAGGCGCAGAACGGCGCAACCGTGGCCGCAATGCGTGCCGCGTTCGAGGATTTCTTGAACCGCGTGGATCCGAAAGAGCTGGAGGAGCGCTTCGAGCGCGCCGGCAAGCGCGGCGTCTTTGGCGGTCAAAGCAAGGCAAAGTACTGGGATCTGTACGCAGAGCTGTTTTCCGGGCTGACGCAGCGTCCGGCCGACGGATTTCCGCATTTGTTCGCCGAGACTTTCGCCAAGGCCTACGAGGCCAAGCTGCGCGCCTTGGTTCCACCGCGCCGCACCAGCTTCGGCGGCAATCGCGATGAGCCGGCCAGCGGTCACGCGGTCGGCGACCCCTAGGCTCCCAGGCCTCGCGCTTAAAATGCGGCGTTGCCCGTAGTAAAGTGACTCGTGCGGCTGCTACTAGTAGAAGATGATGACATCGTTGCCGACGCCATTCTGCGGGGTTTGACCGCGGCCAACTATTCCGTGCACCGCGTCACCAGCGCCGAGGCGGCGCAAGCGGCTATTGTCGATGAAGAGTTCGCGCTGGCCGTGATCGATGTGGGCCTGCCGGGCGCCGACGGCTTGACCTTGGTGCGCCGGCTGCGCAGCGCCGGCAAGTCGCTGCCCACGCTCATTCTTACCGCCCGGTGCACGCTGACCGACAAGGTCAAAGCGCTCGATTTGGGCGCCGATGATTTCTTGAGCAAACCGTTCGAGGCGGCGGAACTGGCGGCGCGATGCCGGGCGCTCATGCGGCGCTCGTACGGCGCGGCGAGCGGCATCGTCAAATTCAACCGCATGAGTGTTGATCTCGTCGGCAGACAGCTGTGCATCGACGAGGCGGAAGTCGAATTGACGGCGCGCGAATGGTTGGTGCTCGAGTGTCTGGTGCGTCGCATGGGATTGATCGTATCCAAGGAGCGCCTGCAGCAGGCAGTGGCGAGTCCGGATCACGACGTCACTCCCAACGCGGTGGAAGTCCATATCTCTCGATTGCGGGCCAAACTCGGTACCGCCGCCATCATCCGCACCCTGCGGGGCCTGGGTTACCGCCTCGAAGAGACAAAATCCGCGTGACTTCGTCCATCAGCCGTCGATTGATTTTCTGGCTGACCGTGCCGCTCATGCTGATGGCGCTTTGCGGATCGTTGGTGCACTACTTCAACAGCGTCGCACCGGGGGTCATCAGCAGCGACCGGCGGCTGAAAGACGCAGCGAATTCTCTGATGACGCATGTGCTCGTCAAGGAAGGCGCCGTCACCCTCGACAGCAGCCCTGACCGCAAGCTGCCGCTGCCGGCACCGGACTCGATAAAATTCGCGCTGCGCGACACTCAGGGGCACCTGCTCGCCGGCGACGCGCAACTTCCCATCGTCACCATGAACGACGAAACCAGCCAGCTCCTTTCAATGTCGCAGGTTGATCAGCGCAGTTTGCGTACGCTGACCACTCGCTTCGACACGCGCGCCGGCGTCATCTTGATAACCGTCGCCGACGTGCATCCGCCAAGCGAGCCGGCTGTCAGGTACGGCTTCATGAGCACGCTGCTGTGGGATTTCGTGCAGTTGGACGTGACCTTGGTATTGGTGTGGATCGGCATTCAGCTGGGGCTGCGGCCGGTCAAGAGACTGCGCGATGAAATCGCGGCCCGCTCGCCGCTCGACCTGCGTCCGCTGGTCGAGACTTCAGTGCCGCGAGAAATTGCTCCGGTTGTGATCACGCTGAATCGCCTGTTCGCGACGCTGCGCGCGGCCGCGCAGTCGCAGCAGCAATTCATCGCCAACACCGCCCATCAATTGCGCACGCCGATCACCGGGATGCAGGCTCAATTGGACTTGCTGGCGGCCGAGCCCGCCGCGCAGCCGATCAAGGGGCGTTTGCTGACGCTGCAAGAAGGGATACGACAATTGGCGCACGCTGCCAATCAATTGCTGACCTTGGCGCGCGCCGATCCCGCCGCGAACATCGCGGCAAAAAACCAGTCGGTGGACCTGAATGCCATCGTCGGCGAGGTGGTCGCCAAATTCTTCGATCGAGCCCTGCAAGCCGGTATCGACTTGGGGGTCGAGGCAACGTCGGTCAGCATCCGTGCCGATCCTTCCTTGCTCGACGATCTGTTGAGCAATCTGGTCGACAATGCGTTGAAATACACGCCGGCTGGGGGCAGCGTCACCGCGAGCGCCGGCGTGCAAAACGGCAAGCCCTTCCTCGCGGTGGAGGATACCGGTCCCGGCATCCCAGAGGCTGAGCGCCAGCGAGTGCGTCAGAGGTTCTATCGATCGCCGAATGCACCCGGGCATGGCAGTGGGCTGGGGCTGGCGATAGTGGATGAAATCGCGGGTCTCTACGACGCTTCGGTGTCCATCGGAGCCGGGGCCAATGGGCTCGGAACCAAAGTGTTGCTGCTGTTTCCCTGAAACCCAGCCTTGCGCGAGGTTTCCTGGAGTCGCGGCCCGCAAGGACAGTGTGAACACGCTCACAGTTTCAAAGATGGGCGGCACGAGGTGAACTGATCGCCAGATTCGCGCAAGCTTGCCTCGGTATGGTGCACTCATGGTAACTCGGTTCAATGCAACATTCCGCAGGTCAGCCGGCCACCGGCGTGGCGCGCGCGGCTTCACGATGATTGAACTCATGGTGACGCTCACCGTGGCGGGCGTGCTGACCGCTCTCGCGTTGCCGAACCTGCGTCCGTTCATCCAGAGCAGCCGCCTGACGTCCGCCTCCAATGACCTCCTGCGCTCGCTATACATTGCCCGTGCAGAGGCGGTCAAACGCCAGCGCGGCAACGTCGTCGTTTGTGCGACCGCGGATCCAACGGCATCCGATGCCACCATCACCTGCAGCTATGGCGCATTCAATGGCTGGTTCGTCTTCAATGACGTCAACGGCAATTGGCAGCGCGACGCCGGCGACGCAGTCATCGAAAAGCACGCTCTGCTGGACAGTTCGGTTAGCGTCCGCAACGACGCCGATGGGATTGTCAGCTACGCGCCGACCGGATTTACGAACCTGGCCGGCGCTCACATCCCCAGTTCCAACATCATCTTGTGTGACCAGCGGGGCACCGTCCTGCTCTCCGGGACAGATTCGGCGGCCCGGGCAGTACTGATCGGCAACACCGGCCGCGTCCGTGTGACCAAGACACAGACCGAGGTAGCGACCGCAATTGCCAATACCGTCGCGGCGGCCTGCCCGTGAGTACTCGGCTGCTTCAAACTGCGCGGCACAGGGCCCGAGGCTTCTCGCTGGTGGAAGTGCTCGCGGCATTGGTCGTGCTCGAGTTCGGCATGCTGGGCATTGCCGGCCTGTCCGCCCTGACCCTGCGCTCGGGAAGCGGCTCCATCGTACGCACGCAAGCCATTAGTCTTGCCGAAGATATCGCCGATCGGATCCGGGCCAACCGCAATGCCAGCGCCGCCTACAAGGGCGCCGGGGCAAACAAGGGCTGCGTTGGCACTGGGGCGGCCAACTGCAGTTCCGCCGACATGGCCGCCACGGATCTGTTTTTCTGGGGCCTGCTGGTGCAGCAGGCCCTGCCTTCCGGCTCGGGCACCGTGACCGTCGCGCCGGGGGCCACAGCCCCCTTCTCCTACCAGATCACGGTGAGCTGGCTTGAGCAGGGCGGCACCACCCAACAATACGTTCTGAATATGCAGATATGAGACAGCACAATTCCAGCAACCGGTCGCAGATGGTCCAGCGCCGCCAGGAAGGCCTCAGCCTGGTCGAATTGATGGTCGCAATGGTCGTCGGCCTGCTGCTCATCATTGGCGCAACCCAGGTCTACATTAACGGCCACGCCGCCTATGACGCCAACGAAAGTGTTTCGCGCATGCAGGAGACGGCCCGCTATGCAATGTCGATCCTCGAGCCGGACATCCGTATGTCCAATTACTGGGGCCTGGTCAAAGGCGCTGCGTCCATCGTGTCCGGCCAATCACCGCAGACCGCGACCTCCTCCCCGAACTGGGCGGGCCTTACCGCCTGCGGCAAAAATTTCGCCACGGATCTGAACACAAGCCTGCAAGCCGATGACAACAGCTATCTGCTGACCTGGGATGGTTCGGCGACAGCCCATGCGGCCTGCAATTCGCTGAGCACGACTGACGCGCCGTCGGTGGTCTGGAACACCAGCCCAATGCTGTCCAGCGACACGCTGACCGTGCGGCGCGCGTCGGCATTCACGGGCACGTCGACCAACAACTGGCTGCAGATCTGCTCCTCGCGGACTCAGGGAATTCTGATGTCGACCGGAAGTGTCTGCAATGCCGTGTCACAGCAGGTCAATAACCTGATCGTTAATGCGTACTATGTCGATCGGAATTCAAGGCAACAGGCTGGACTTCCCTCCCTGCGGCGCAAGACCCTGATATCCGCCACCGGCAACCAGAGTGCCTTTTTCGACCAGGAGGTCATCGCGGGCGTCGAGGATATGCAACTGCAATTCGGCATCGATCCGCTCGGCACCGGCGTGGCCGCCCGCTATGTCAATCCCACTGACCTCAAGGCGGCCCTGGCCGCAAACGGACAGGTCGTCGCCGTGCGCGTGTGGCTGATGGTGCGATCGGACACGCCGGAATATGGCTTCACCGATACCAACACCTATACCTATGCGGATCGCCAGGTGGCCAACGGGACGGCCGGAGATCTGAGCGTCGCCGGCGCCGCTACCAAGGCGTTCAAGCCCTCGGCGGTCGCGGATACCGGATTGAACAGTGTGATGCATTACCGCAGGCTGCTCATTTCGCGAACCATCCAGGTTCGCAATGCGCTGGGCACTTGATGGAGACCTCTATGCAAATGCCGGCAATTCATTCGCAGCGCGGTGCCGCGCTCGTCACCAGCCTCGTCCTGCTGCTCGTGCTGACGATTCTGGCCGTCGCCGGAATCAATTCGGTCACCATGGAATATGCCATGACCGGTAACGAGCAGTTTCGCGCCAATGCCTTTACTGCGGCCGAAGCCGGCATTGAGCAGAGTCTTGTACAGGGCACATTCATTCCAGGCGCAGCCAACCAGAGCATCGGCGCGACATCCGATCCCTATGCCGCGGTGATCGCGCCAATTCTGGGTGGCGCGCCCCAGAATCCGCCGCTGTCATTGGGCGCCAGCATCGGCAAGATCTCGAGCTATCAGTTTGAAATCACGAGCACCGGCACGTCGCTGCGCAGCGCGCAGGCCGTAAACGTTCAAGGCGTGGCCGTGATTGCGCCCTATGACCCCAGTATCCCGCCCGACCCGCTGGCCACCACGACGCAACTGAATTAGCGCCGCATCGTTCGACCCTGATGGATGGAGAATCTCATGCAAAGCACATGGACATCAACTCTCGCCGCGCTGGCTCTGTGCGCCGCCTCAACCATTGCAAATGCGCAACATCCACCGATCACCGTCACGGAGGCCTCCGTGGAGACGAGTGCGAACCTGGTGCATCTCCCGCCGACGCTGGCCGGTACCATCCAGGTGCTGGGTTGTCCGCAATGCCGGCTCCAATCGCTGCAGCTCGGGCCCGATTCGAAATTTTTTCTGAACTTTCATGAAATCTCACTGGAGCAGCTCAGCACCGAGGCACTCAACGGCGCAGGCAAACCGCTGACGATCCATTACCGGCTGAGCGACTCCATCGTTACCCGTGTCGAACTCGCGGTTCTGCACCCGTAAACGCCAACATTTCGCGACGAGGCTACCTTATGCACACCCAAACGTTCCACCGCTCGGCAATACGCCTGGGCGCCTTGTTGGCGACGCTGTTTTGCTCCCTGGCGCAGGCTGACGACACCGAGATTTTCTTCAACAATCTCAACAACGGCGCCAACGCCAACATCATGTTCATCCTGGACTCGTCGGGCAGCATGACCGACGTCGTGACGACACAGCTGCCGTACGACTCCACGGTCACCTATGCAGCGAATACCTGCGCCTCGAATTTCAGCAGCTCCAAAGTCTATTACGGCACCGGCGGTAGCGTGCCGGCGTGCGGCAGTTCCCAGAACATCACGCTGACTAATTTCAAGTGTGTAGATGCCACTAACGCGCTGGCCACCGGTGCGGGAACCACGTCTCCGGGTTTCTACACCGGCAATATGATCCAGTGGGGTCAGTTCACGATCAAGCCGAAGCCCAAATCGGGGTCATCCACTTCTAATCAATGGCAGGGCACGCTCGGTATTACCAACGGCACCAGCGTGGAGTGTCAGAACGATGCCGGTGTGGCCGGAAACGGCTCGAAGAGCGGGAGCAATCTCTATCCGAGCAAGCTCGCCAATGCCGGCAGCTCGACGGGCGTGTGGGACGTGAAGGCCAACTCCTGGTGGAGCGTCGCCGGCAATGTCGGCACCAGTTATGTGATCTACAGCGCCAACTACCTCAACTACTACTACAACTCGGCCACCACAACGACGGCCACGAAAGTTCAAATCCTCCAGCAGGGTATCAAATCCATTCTCGACAGCGTCTCCAATGTGAACGTCGGTCTGATGCGGTATGACGCCGCAGGCGCAGGCGGCATGGTGATGGAGCCAATCCGGCCGCTCAATCCAACCAATGAAGCGACTATCCTCGCCACGGTAAACAGCGACGCACCCTTCGGCACGACACCAATTTCCGAGACGCTGTATGAATCCTATTTGTATTTCTCGGGGGGCGCTGTGCATTATGGCAACACTTCCACCAATAGCGTGTGCACTACTTGGGCGACGATTGGAGGCCTGTATCAGTGCACCGCCGGCTTCGGGGTCGCTTACCCCAGCGTCGCCTCCTCGCGCACATCGGGAACCATCACAGGCGCCAACTATGCCAGACCAGCCAGCACCAGCTGCCAGAAAAACTACGTCGTCTTCCTGACCGATGGATTGCCGAACAATGACGGCGGCGCCGCCGCCGATAAGGCGCTGATCACGAGCCTGCCGAATTTCTCGACGACCGGTGGGGCGTGCTACGCCAGCGGCTCGGCGATGTATGCCGCGCTCGGACAATCCGGCGGCGTTCCAGCCGGCACCGACGGCACGGGTCTGTGCACCGCAGCGCTCGCCAAATATATGCACGGCACTGACTTGAACTCGACTACGAGCGGCATGCAGAACGTCACATCGTACTTCATTGGCTTCGGCAACGATTTCGCAGACACTTCCGGCGCGCCCACCGCCGCGTTCGCCTACCTGCAAGATGCCGCTACAAAAGGTGGCGGGCAGGCCTTTACGGCGACCAGCCTGAGCGATCTGACCAGCGCGTTCAACCAGATTCTGTCAACCGTGGTTACCACCAACACGATGTTCTCGGCGCCGGCAGTGGCCGTGAACGCATTCAATCGCACTCAGACGCTCAACGACCTCTATGTGTCGGTATTCAGCCCGCAAAGCACCTATCATTGGCCGGGCAACGTGAAGAAGTACAAGGTTGTCAACAACGTGGTCGTCGACGCCAACGGCACACCCGCCGTGGATCCGGGGACTGGCTTTTTCCTGAGCACCGCGCAAAGCTATTGGAGCCCGGCGGTCGACGGCTTCGATGTGACTCTGGGCGGTGGCGCCGTCAACCTCCCGAACTACGCGACACGTAAGGTATACACCTATATCGGCGCCAACCCCGCCGGGACCGGCGTCGCGCTCAGCACGGTCCCAGCCTCCGCATTCACTACGAGCAATACAGCGCTGACGACCACGATCCTGAGTATCGGCGGGTCGAATGATCCTTCGCTGACTGACCTGATCAACTGGACGCGTGGCCAGGATATTCAAGACGACAATCAGAACGGCAGTACGACCGACACGCGGCATGACATGGGCGATCCGATCCATTCCGCACCAGCGCTCGCCATCTACGGCAAGAACGCGGACCTCACCAACAACATCGCTGCCTTCGTGCCGACCAATGATGGTTATCTGCATGCCGTGGACGCAAACACGGGAGTTGAGCTATGGACGTTCATTCCCCAGGAAATGCTCCCTCACCTGGTGGATCTGTTCAACGACGCGGCGACAACCGTCAAGCACTACGGCATCGACGGTGCGATCACGGTATTGTCCTATGACATCAACGGCGACGGCACGATCGACCCGGCGGCCGGCGATCGCGTGATCCTGTTCTTCGGCACTGGCCGCAATACGGATACCAGCACCTACTATGCGATGGATGTGACGAACAAGAGCGCTCCGGTGCTGCTCTGGAGCATCAATGGCAACCAACTGCCGGGCATCGGCCAGGCATGGTCGCAACCCCAGATAACGCGTGTGAATATCAGTGGCGCGACCCAGAATTCACAAAAGCTGGTACTGGTGATTGGCGGTGGATATGACTCCTCCGAAGACGGTTACACTTACGTCCCGTCGGATGTCGTCGGCAATCACATCTTCATGGTCGATGCGCTGAAGGGCACCTTGCTGTGGGATGCCGGCAATGGCGCCGTTGGAACCCATACCCCCAGTTTCAACCATACGCGTATGGATCACTCGATCCCGGCGGGAGTCGCCGTGATTGATTTCGATGGCGATGGCTACGCCGATCGTATGTATGTCGGTGACATGGCGGGTCAGCTTTGGCGATTTGATATTACGAATGGCCAGCCGGCCGCTTCATTAGTGACCGGCGGCGTAATCGCATCGCTCGGCACCAAGGACGATACGACGCCGATCCAGAGCCGCACCCGGCGCTTCTACAATATGCCGGATGTCGCCTCCGTGAACCAGCCGGGCGTCACCGGCTATCTCAACATTGCCATCGGCTCCGGGTACCGCGGGCACCCGCTGGATCTAGTGGTGCACGATCGTTTCTATTCCGTTAGGGATATCACCACGCCCTTTGGTACGGTGTCGCAAGCGGACTTCAACGACCCAACGAAAGTGCCGTTGATCCGCGATGCGCAGATCACTACGGGCACCGCGAGCCTGGTGGACGTCACCACGACCGTGACACCGACGATTCCGCCCGGATCCCGTGGCTGGCAGCTCGATATGAGTCATGACGGCGAGAAGGTACTGGCATCATCCACGACGTTCAACAATTCGATCATCTTTACTACTTATACGCCGAGCTCAACAGTGGTGACCGATCCCTGTGCGGGCGTTGGCGCCGGCACCAATCGCGTATATCAGGTCAATGTATTCAATGCGTCTCCGACGCAGGTTCCGAGCTCGGGCGTGGCGGCCACGACGGCAGACCGGGGCAAGGATCTCGCGCAAAGCGGCATAGCGCCGCAGGTGACGATGCTGTTCCTTCCCGACGCCACGAATGCTTCGAATCCCGCCAAGACCGACATCGTGCTCATGTCGGGTGCGGAAACCGTCGGTGTGCTCACCCTGAACGCGCGGCAGAAAACTTATTGGCGCGATGGTTCAGCGAATTGATCGGAGACAAGATGATGCAACTTGAAACAACTGGCTTGAACCGGCAGCGTGGCGTAACGCTGCTTGAACTGATGATCGTGGTGGCCGTGGTTGGAATAATCTCCGCGATCGCGACGGCCGGCTATCGCCAATATTTGATCCGCACCAATCGTACCGACGCCACGTCGCAGTTGCTGCGCATCCAAGTGGGCGAGGAGAAGTACTTCTTGCAAAATGGCGTGTACGTCACGGATAGTGCGACGATGGCGGCGCTCGTGACTGCCACTCCGCCAGGATTGGGCATTAGCACTCCCTCGCCCGGGGGCTTTTACACTTTGAGCGTGGCAGCGCGCCCCGGGGGCAGTGCTACAGCGAGTTATCAGGCGACGGCCACCGCCATCGGTTCGCAGTTGGCCGATAGCGTCACTTGCCGGACGTTTACGATCGACGATCAGGGTACGCGCACACCCGCGGATTCCACCCGCTGCTGGCGCTGATTGAGCCCGTACTGGGCACCCTACGTCACTCGGCACCTACCTCGCGCTGTACCCGCGCCCCTCGACGCACGCCACCATGGCCCGGTTGTAATCAGAGCCATTCTGCGCAACCTCGCCCGCCTGCTCCGATGCCCATCGTTGGCATTCGGCTTTGTCGCTCGCCTGTTGCTCAGTGCTCTGGCCATTCTTCGGGTACATGAAGATCTGTCCCGCTACCGGGCCGCCGGGGCCGGAATCCGGTGCGCCCACATCGCCGGCCGGAGCCGGCCCAGATCCGGACACGTCAGCCGAGCCGCTTGAATCCGCCACCGGTGGCGGGTCGGTCGCGACGTAGCCGTCATAGGTCGGATTCCAGGTGTAATAGACGTCATTGGCGTAGTAGTACGGAACTCCGCTGTACCAATAGGTTGCATAGGCCAGCGGCAGGATGGGCAGGAACCACGAAAAGCCGTAACCGTAATATGCCCGGGGCCAGAAGCCGCCGCGCCAGTAACCGCCACGCCAGCCGGCTCCGCGCCACCCGCCCCCGTGCCAGCCGCCGCCCCCGCGCCAACCGCCGCCGCCCCAGGAACCGCCGCGCCAGCCGGTTGAGTAGCCATGGCCGGCAAATCCGGCACCGTGCCCGGCGTAGGCTCCGCCGTGAAACCCGCCCGGGGCCCCGCCATGAAATCCTCCCGCACCGCCGCCTGAAAAGTGGCCAGGTCCTGCGAAATGAGCGCCAACGCCGGCACGGCCGCCGCTGAAGGAGTGACCGCCCCCGCCTCCCGACGCGTGGCCACCGCCACCGCCACTATGGCCGCCTCCTCCGCCGCCTCCACCATGGCCGCCTCCTCCGCCACCGCCGCCATGCTGTGCGAATGCCGGCGCGCCGCCTGCCAGGATCAGTCCCAGCGCACTCACCGCCAACAGAACGCCTTTGCCCTTGATATTCATGTGCCTCTCCTTAACCTCACAGCCGCGCACGGCTGATTCACCAAGACGTACTCAATAAGACCCTGTCTGTATAACGCGGTTCAGGGCGATTGGTGCACATAACATTAGCTTAATTGCGCAGGGCTGCATTGAACATCACATAGGCTGTTCGACCCGGTGCGGGCTCAAAAAACCGCGTGTTGGTCTCATTCACGATCACAGAACCTACATATGCTCGATTGGCGAGATTATCAATGCGTGCGAATTCGCTGAATCGCCAGTGCTTGGACTGCTGTTCAAACCCCGCGCGCCAATTTGCCACCCAATAGCCTGCCGCCGCGTCCGTGTTGCGGTCGTCGGCATAGATTTTTCCGCGTCGCTGCGTCTCCAGCGTGGTTGAAAAACTCAAAGGGCTGTAATTCCACGTCAGCCCCAAGTACACCGTATTTTTCGCGACCGCAGGGAGGAAATTTCCTGCGGCCACGGGCAAATAGTTGGCGGGCGGCGGCCCGGCAGGATTGGTGAGCGGATTGCAGGGCGCCGCGACGCAGGTGAAATACGGCTGCGCCACCACCGCTTTGATGTACGTGTACGCGAATCGAGCGCTGAATCCGCCGGCCCACTTCGCGTCCGTCTCGAGCTCCAAACCGCGTCGAGTGGTCTCGCCGATATTTTGATTCACCGTGCGTCCGCCGGAATTTTGCAGCACGGCCAATTCATCGACTGTTTTTATGTAAAACACCGCGAGATTGGCGCGCACGTGGGCATTGCCCGCTTTGATGCCTGCTTCGTAATTGTCGCTGTGCGCCGGCTTCAGCCCGAGATTCAACCCGGGAAGACTGCCATCCACCGAGCGATAGGCCAGGTCGTTCAAGGTCGGGGTCTCGAATCCTTTGCCATAGGAGCCATAAACATTGACGGCGTCGGTTGCGCGAAACGTCACTCCCGCGACCGGATTGACTGCGGAGTATCGAACCTCGCTGCTCGCGGCATCGAGCACGGCCAGGTGTCCATGCGACGCGACATCGACAACACTGTTGCGCACGCCGGCGACAATCCGCCAGCGAGCTGCGGGGTCCCATTGCGCTTGCAGGTATTGATCGAAGTCGTAGACATGATTGGCCTCGTCGCGCCGCAACGCTCCTTGCACGCCCAATTCCGAGCCGATGAAATTCAGATACCCTTTGCGCGCTTCCGCCAGATCGTCGTAGTTCACGCCGGCGACCAGCAGCAAGGGCGTGCCGCCGAGGCTGCGCTGATCCGTCATATGCAGGTCGGCGCCGAAGTAGGCCCGATCCAAATCAATCACACCGCCGGGATAAAGCGGCGCCGCCAGCTGCGTCGCCCGGGGTATCGCTTGGAACTGCGTGGTGGCGCGATGCCCCGTGTAAACGCTGGCAATCAAATCATCGGCGGCGCTGAAGTGGTTTTCGTAAACCGCGCCGACTTGTTCTTGCGCCACTGACTTGCGTGTGTTGTACGCGACGGCGTTCACGCCGGCCTGAGTGGGATTCGCGGCGAGCTGCGCCCGGGTCAGGCCCAAAGGATCCTGGACGAATGGCGTTTGCACGGCATTGGCGACCACCGTCAGTTTCGACGTGTCGCTCAAATTTGCACGCGCCTTCGCATTGAAGAGATTGCGCTCCGCATCGCTGTGAACGCGATAGCCGTCGGTTTGAAAGTGCGATGCGTCGACCACGTAATTGACGAGGCCGCCATCTCCGCTCGTCTTCACGGCATAGCGCTGGGTATTGAACGTACCGTACTCGGCCGTGCCGCCGACCGAAAAGCCGGGCTTGGCGTCCTCGGTAAAAATCGCGATGACGCCGCCCGATGAGTTGCCATACAGCGCCGAGAAGGGGCCTCGCAGGACTTCGATATGATCCGCCGAGCCTAAATCAAATTGCGAAAATTGCCCTTGACCGTCAGGCATGGTTCCGGGAATCCCGTCGGAATACAGCCGCACCCCGCGAACGCCGAAACTCGAGCGGGCGCCGAACCCCCGCACCGATAGCTGCAAATCCTGCGCATAGTTTTGCCGGCTCTGCGCCGATACGCCAGGCACCGTCATCAGCGATTCCGACAGATTCACCTGTAGCTGCCCGCTGCGAATGGTTGGCGCGTCGATCCTGTCCACCGATACGGGCAGATCGCGGCTGTCTTCGGCAATACGCGTGGCGGTGATGACCACCGAGGGCAAATCCCCGGCGCCCTCGCCCAACGCCGGGAGCGGTGCGGCGATGAGGCACGGGAGCAAGGCAGCAAGCCCACGGGCAATTCGGCCGTGCTGTATCAAAAGAACCTTCCCGCTTGATTGTGCATTATGTCCGAAGGAGTATCGTATGCTGAAGTCGCTAAAGTACGGGCGTCATTTGCCGCTATTCAAGGACTTGAGCAAATCTTCGCACAATCACGCGTGCGGCGCGGCACGTATCGCACTGATTGTTGCCGCCGCCGAATGCGATTCACCGCACGCCGGTTTATGTGAAGCAATTCCGTATTGGCGCGCGTAGTGCTAGCATCCTGAGCGTCGTCCGTAAGGTTTAGCCCTTGCCAAAATTGAAGCATCGTTTGAAGCTGCGCTTCGCGGTCATCGCCGCCCTGGCGCTGGTCATCGCGCAACTCGGCGCGATGGCGCATGCCTATACGCACGTGCCGCAAACACGCGCCGCCGCCGCGCAGCTGCAGCAAACGAGTCCCAGCGTTCATGATTTTTGCAACGATTGCTTAAACTTCGCGCCGCTCCTGGCGGCTGCCGGCGCTCCGGCCGCGCTGCCCTTTGCCCTGCCGCAGGGCTGCTGTGTTGCGCCGCATGCGCAACTCGACTCTCCCCTCGATCTCGAGCTCCTCCTCGCCTTTCGTTCCCGAGCACCTCCCGCTACACGCTGAATCCCGGATGATTTTTCTGCCGCAGTTCGCTGCGGTTCAAGCGTATTTTCGCGTGGAGAGCTCGATTCATGTTCAATTTCAAATTCTTCGGGGCGCCCGTGGCGCTCGCGATGGGTCTCGTATTTTGTCTGCCGCGCCTGGCGCAAGCGGACGGGTCTGAAACCTCAACTGCCGAGGCGGGCGGCAACAACGGGCCGGTCATCGATGAAGTCGTCGTGATCGCGCAGCACTTGAATGAGGCACGCAACGGCATTCAAACGCAAACCGGCGCTTCGATCTACACGATCAATGAAGCGGCGATCGGTGCCCAGCCGGGCGGCGATAATCAACTGCTCAATCAAGTGATCATGCAAGCCCCCGAAGTCGCCCAGGATTCGTTCGGCCAATTTCACGTTCGCGGCGAACACAACGGCCTGCAATACCGCCTGAACGGCATCATCTTGCCGGAGGGCATCAGCGTGTTCGGTCAATCGCTCGATCCGCGCCTCATTTCCTCGATGACCCTCATTACCGGCGCGTTGCCGGCCGAATACGGCCTGCGCACCGCCGGCATCATCGATTTGAAAACCAAAAGCGGGGTGATCGACCCGGGCGGCTCAGTATCGATTTACGGCGGCAGCCACGGAACGGTCGAGCCGAGTTTCAATTACGGCGGCAGCGAGGGCAGATTCAACTATTTTGTTTCCGGGGACTTTCTGCGCAATGATCTCGGCATCGAGTCGCCGGACGGCCGCTCGAGTCCGGATCATGATCACACCACGCAGTATCACGAGTTTGCGTACCTCGAATACATTCTCGATGAGAGCAACCGCTTGAGCGCCGTTCTGTCGAGTTCGACGGGCACGTTTCAAATTCCAAATCGCGGCAACCAGGTGCCCGGCATTGCCAACGCTGACGGCACACCACTCACGGTCAACGGCCAGACCACGTACCCGAGCGATGCGCTCAATGAAAATCAGCGCGAACTGAACCACTTTGCGATCTTGAGCTGGCAGCATTCGCAAGGCGCGTTTGACGTCCAGACCTCCTTGACTGCACGCTACTCGAGCTTGACTTTCGTACCCGACGCACTCGGCGACCTTTTATTCAACGGTATCGCGCAAAATGCCTTCAAGCAGAACGTGGCCTACGCGCTGCAGTCCGATGCTTCGTACAAATTGGACGCGGCACACACGCTGCGTGCCGGTGTCTTTCTACAAAGCGATCATTCCAAGAGCACGACGAGTTCGGCCGTCATCGCGCTCGATGATGCCGGCAATCAGCTGAGCGACGTTCCGGTCAATATCGTCGATAACGGCGCAAAGACCGAATGGATCGAGAGCGTCTACCTTCAGGACGAGTGGAAGATCATTCCAGCCGTGACGGTGAATTATGGGTTGCGTTTCGACAAATTTACCGCGTTTGCTTCGGGCCACCAGGTAAGCCCCCGCGTCAACATCGTTTGGCAGGCGCTCGACGCCACCACCGTGCACGCCGGTTACTCTCGCTATCTCTCGCCGCCGCCGTTCGAGCTCGTAGGGACGGAGACTGTATCGAAGTTCGTCAATACCACCGCCGGCGCGCAAGTGCTGCAGGCAGACACGCCGCAAGCCGAGCAGGCCAATTACTACGACGTCGGCGTTCAGCAGAAAATTACCGATCAGATCACGGTTGGGCTCGATAGCTACTACAAGCAGTCGCACAATCTGATCGACGAGGGGCAGTTTGGCGCCCCCATCATTCTGACGCCTTTCAACTACGCTTACGGCAAGCAGTATGGCGTCGAATTAACCGGCAGCTTTACCGCCGAGGCCTTTACGGCGTACCTGAACCTTGCTTGGCAGAGCGCACGCGGCAAGAACATCGATTCGGCGCAATTCAATTTCAGCGCCGATGACCTGGCTTACATTGCCGAACACTACATCCACTTGGACCACGAACAGCGCGTTACCGCATCCGGGGGCGCGTCGTATCTCTGGGGTCATACGCGATTCAGCGCCGACTTCTTGGTCGGTTCCGGATTGCGCGCGGATTTGACCTTGCCGGACGGGAGCTCCATTCCGAACGGTGCGCACTTGCCGTACTACGCGCAGGTGAATCTGGGTGCGAGCCATGTTTTCCATTTGGGCGACGATGCCGGCACGCTGACCACACGGTTTGACGTCATCAACGTATTCGACAAGCGCTACGAAATTCGCGACGGCACCGGTGTCGGCGTGGGAGCGCCCCAATTCGGACCGCGGCGCGGACTGTTCTTCGGGATTTCAAAATCCATCTAGGCAAACATGGGCAACACGGGCCCGGGCTTTGAGCTCGGGCCTAGACCGTCTCCAGCGCGGCGCTCAGATCCGCGATGAGATCATCCGCAGCCTCGATGCCGACCGAGATTCGAATCAACGCATCGGTTATCCCCAGCCGATCGCGCGTCTGCTTGGCGACGCCCGAATGCGTGGTGCTTGCCGGGTGCGACATCAGAGTTTCAGTGCCGCCGAGGCTCACCGCCAACTTGATGACTTGCAATGCATCCAGCAGCCGAAACGCCTCCGGCTCGCCGCCCTTGACGGCGAAGCCAAATGTCGAACCGGCGCTCTCGCACTGCCGCTTGAACAGAGCGCTGCGCGGGTCATCGGCGGCCAGAAATCCCAGATAGTTCACCGCTGCAATCTTCGGATGCTTGCGCAAAAAATTCGCCACCAAAGCGGCATTTTCCGCCGATTTGTTCATGCGCAGCGCCAGCGTCTCCATGGAACGCATGATCATCCACGCGGTGTTCGGATCAAGCTGAGTACCGAGCGCTCCGCGTAATTTCTTGACCGGTCCAACCGCATCGCGCGAACCGACGACTCCGCCGGCGACCAGGTCCGAATGACCTCCCACGTACTTGGTCAGCGAATACATGACGAGGTCGACGCCATGCAGCAACGGGCGCTGAAATACCGGCCCGAGAAAGGTGTTGTCCACCGCCACCGGCGGCCGGCCGCCGCTCTGCCGCGAGCCGATCATTTCCGATACTTCGCGCATCAACTTGAGGTCTACCAAGCTGTTGGTCGGATTCGCCGGTGTCTCGACGATGATCAGACAGACACGGCCCTTGGATTCGGCGGCTTTCTTCGTGGCTTGCGCGGCAGCCTCCAGCACGGCGCTGCGATCGTGTCCTAGATTGAATCCGACCGCACTTACCCCAAACCCGGGCAGCGTCTTTTCGATCAGGGTTTCAGTGCCGCCATACAAGGGCTGGCTCATCAGCACGACGTCGCCGGGGCGCACATGAGTCCAAATGACGGTTGAGATCGCCGACATGCCGCTGGAGAACACCGCCGCGGCCTCGCCTTCTTCCCACAGTGCCAGTCGATCTTCGAGAACTTCCAGATTCGGATTGTTGAATCGTGAGTAGACCAGGCCTGAGGACTGGCCTGCGAGGGGTTCGCGCCTGCCCGAGGTATAGTCGAAAAAATCCTTGCCGTCCTGAGCCGTTTTGAAAACAAAAGTCGATGTCAAGAAGATCGGCGGCTTCAGTGACCCTTCCGACAAGCTCGGGTCGAACCCATAGCCCATCATCTGGGTTTCGGGCTTGAGCACGTGTTTGCCGATTTTGCGTTTATGATACGTGTCGTAACTCACGCTGCCCCCAAAGAAGTTAAAATCGTGGCCCGCAATATAACACCGTGTTACTCCTAGTCATCGCCGCTGGGACGTTCTTGAGCACGCTCATGGGCGGTCTGCTCGCGCTGCGCCTGCGCGACCGGCTGCATCTCATCCTGGGGTTCAGCGCCGGGGCCGTCATCGGCGTTGCATTCTTTGATTTATTGCCGGAAGCGGTCGAATTCGGCGTGAAGTTTCACTCTCCAGCCACGATTCTGTCGTGGACTGCCCTCGGCTTTTTGTTTTACTTGGTGCTGGATCGGATTCTGTTATTTCACGGCGATGCCGCGCCTCGCGGTCGATTCGCCGCCGCCGTCCTGTGCCTGCACAGTTTACTGGACGGCATCGCCATCGGCCTCGCCTTTCAAGCGTCCCCTGAGGTCGGCATCGTCGTGGCCATTGCGGTGTTGACCCACGACTTCTCCGATGGCATAAACACCATGAACATCGTACTCAAGAGCCAGGGCAGCCGTTCCGCAGCGTTCCGCTGGCTGCTGCTCGACGCCGCGGCACCGGTGATCGGAGTGGCGTCGACTTTCTTCTTCACCCTCCCCGACACGGCATTCGGCACGGTGCTCGCTTCATTTGCGGGTTTTTTTCTCTACATCGGTGCGAGCGATCTCATCCCCGAGAGCTATCATGCGCATCCGAAGTTTCTCACCACAGTCATGACGCTCGCCGGCGCTGCGGTTCTGTATCTGGCAATCGCACTAATTGGGTAGTTCGCGCGTCGCCGCACTTCCGGCCGAGGCGGCAACGATGCTGGCAATGGCCGTCCATTGAACCAAGGTCAAACTCTCGTGCAGAAGAACCAGGCCGGCGAGCGCACCCAGCGCTGGATTCAGGCTCATCAATACCCCAAAGGTGCGTGTGGGTATTCGCGGCAGGGCAAACATCTCCAGGGAATAGGGCAGCGCGCTCGAGAGCACCGCCACGCCGATGGCGATCGGTAGAATCGCCGGTGAGAACAGCTGCGCGCCGCTGTGCGCCAAGCCGATGGGCACGATGACGCAGGCGCCGATCACGGTTCCCAATGAGGTGATTTGGCCGCCATGAGCGGTGCCCGCGCGGCGCCCAAAGACGATATACAGCGCCCAACACGCTCCGGCGGCGAGCGCGTAGGCAACACCGAGGCCCGACAGCGGCGCCCCGCCCATCCCTAAAGGCAGCAATGCCGCCAAGCCCAGTGCCGCCAGCAAAATCCACAGGAAATCAATGGCACGCCGCGATGCAAACAATGCAACGCCCAAGGGACCTGTGAATTCCAGCGCCATCGTGATGCCCAGGGGGATGTAGCTCAATGCCAGGTAGAAAAGGAAATTCATCAAGCCCATGGCGACGCCGTAGACAATGACGATACCCAGCTGCATGTGCGTAAAACGGATGTGCCACGGGCGCCAAACAGCGAGAAGGATGATCGACGCGATCGCCAGGCGCAGGGCCGCGGTACCGCCGGGGCCGACGATCGGGAACAAATTCTTGGCGAGCGTTGCACCGAGCTGAAAGCACGCCATGGCCACCATCAACGCCGCGATGGGCACGGCGATCGGAGGAATTTTGGATTGGCCGGCGCTCATGCCGCCGCTTTCAGGCATGCGCCGGTATCACTTCTCAGCGGGCTCGACTGCCTCAAGCGGTTGCGCAACCTTCGCTTCGGGTCGCGTCATTTCCGGCGCTGCGCTGTCCTGCGGATTTTCCGGTAGACGCAGGTGCTTCATGACACGTTTGAGGTTTCGGCGTATCTCATTCAGATGCCCGATGCTCACCGCGGTTTTCAACGCCTCTTTCAGCGGCTGCAAAGGATAACCGCCATAGGCGCCGGCGGTCGGTATGTCGTTGGTGACGGAAGACCTGCCGGAAAGCGCGACGTTGTCGCCGACCGTAATGTGGGCGGTAACGACGCTATTGCCGCCGGTGACGAACTGCCGGCCGATCTTCGTCGATCCGCCCATCATGAAGCCCGCCGTGAAAAAGCCGTTCTCGCCAAGGTCGCAGTTGTGTGCAATATGGCAGATGTTGTCCAGCTTGGTTCCGGATCGAATATGAGTCGAGGTCAAAGTTGCGCGATCGATCGCGCAGTTGCTGCCGATTTCCACGCCGTTGCCGATTTTGACGTTGCCCAAATGCGCAATCTTTCGCGGCCGGCCGTCGGAATCCACCGCATAGCCAAAACCATCGCTGCCGATACTGGTGTGCGGATGAATCTCGCAATCTTCGCCGACTTCGCATGCCGCACCCACAAAAACATGCGGATGCAAGATGCTGCGCGCGCCGATCCTTGCCGCACTTTCGACGACACAGTGCGCACCGATCAGGCACCCATCGCCGATATCCGCTCCTGCGCCAATCACGCAGTAGGGTCCCAGGAACGTACCCTTGCCGATGGTGGCGTCGCAATGCACGACCGCCGTCGGATGAAGTTCGCCCCACTGCGTGAATCTCCAGGCCTTGCTGTCGAAGTACCTCAGGAGAATCGCCATGCCCATGGAAATGTTTTTCACCGAGAAACAGCAGCTCTCGGCGTCCTCGACGGCGCAAATACGATCGGCCATATTCACTTGCACGATGAGAATGGCGGGCTTGTGGCGTCGCGCCTCGCACAGTTGCGCAGCATCAGTGACATACACCAAGCTTTGCGGCAAAGCCTCTTCCGGAACGTGGCAATGCGTGGCCGCGATTTCCAGATTTCCCTGAAGAAATGTAAAGATGTCCGAGTGGTGATTCTTGATGGCCTGAGCGCTTAGCATGCTGCTTCTCTTAAGAATCTTGGGCGAATTGAGCTATCAATCGATGACCGACCGGGGAGACTACCATCGCAGCCAAGTCCGCGCGCGAACTTAAACCACGGATCGAGCGGATTTCGCGCGAAACTGTGCCGTCGGACACAGTTGGCCTGGCCCGAGCTTTGCTCGGCAAAGTGCTGGTTCGCGACATCGGCGGCAGCATCGCAGCCGGCCGAATCGTGGAGACCGAGGCCTATTTGCAACATGATCCCGCCTGCCACGCTTTTCGCGGGATGACGGCTCGCAATCGCTCTTTGTTCCTCGAATACGGCCATGCTTATGTCTACCTGTGTTACGGTACGTCGTACCTGTTGAACGTTTCCAGTGAAACGGGCGGGATCGGTTCTGGTGTACTACTGCGCGCACTCGAGCCTCTGTGCGGTACCGCGCATATGCAGCGCAATGTCCGCCATGTGAAGCCAAATGACTTGACGCGGGGCCCAGGCCGGTTGACGGCCGCGCTGCGCGTCGATCGGCGCCATGACGGCCTGAATCTATTTACCGACAAGCAACTTTGGATCGGCAACGATGGTCACAGCATCAAGTCCATCGGCGAAAGCGTGCGCATCGGCCTGACCAAGGCCGCTGACGAGCGATTGCGTTATTTTGTGGCCGGCAGCCGCTACTTGAGCGGCCCACGAAAGCTCAATCAACCTACGGAGAAGTGATGCGTGCATCCTTGATTGTCGGCGCACTGATTTCGGCGTCGCTGGGCAACCTTGGCCACGGCGCCTGTCCTTCCCAAGTGAGCGCCGAACTGCGGGTGAGCGGCTCCACGATCTGCGTGATCATGGACGATTCGGCCCTGCCGAAGCAGCAACAGGTGTTGCGCACCTGGATCGATCGCTCCGCCCGCATCGTCGCCGACTACTACGGTATGTTCCCGGCGCCCCTGGTCGTGATCAGGCTACAGGGGATGGATGGCAGCGGCGTGGGCGGCGGCCGCACCACCAATGATTCGGGCCTGATGATTCAAATGCGCGTTGGCCGCGAAGCAACCCCGGAAACGCTGGCGGCGGATTGGGTTCTGGTCCACGAAATGGTACATCTGGCGCTGCCTGAGGTTGGCCGAAATCACAACTGGCTGGCGGAGGGCTTGGCCACCTATGTCGAAGGCGTCGCGCGGGCTCAGTTCGGCAATCGCGACATTGCGGACGTGTGGGCCGAGGACCGTCATTCCATGCCGATGGGATTGCCTCGCGCCGGCGAAGGAGGCATGGATCAACGCATTGGTTGGGGACGCACTTACTGGGGCGGCGCGCTGTACTGCCTTCAGGTGGACGTGGCCATACGCGAACAGACCGCCAACCGAGTCGGCCTGCAAACCGCATTGCGCGCGATATTGAAACAGACCGGAGGATATGCGTTCGACCGTGATATCGCCGATGTGCTGCGAATCGGTGACGCGGCGACCGGCACGCATGTGATGTACGGGTTGTACCAGCAAGTCAGGGCGACACCGCAGACCCCCGATCTTGATGTGCTCTGGACTCGACTAGGGGTTCCGAACGATCCCAAAACTGAAGTCTTCAATGATCACGCCCCGCTCGCAGCGATTCGCGTCGCGATCACCGCGCGGCCGGCGACCGGCGAGCCTAAGGCACCTTGAGCAGGGCTCCTTCTAGTGTTCGGAAAAATTGGGCTCGCGCTTCTCGAAAAACGCCCGAACTCCCTCGACGCAATCCTGTGTCTCTAAAGTCATCTCCTGCGCGCTGCGCTCGGCGCGCAGCTGCTCTTGCAGCGAATTATCGAAGGTCGATGCATGCAAGGTGCGAATCTGTCCCAGCACTGCGCACGGACCTGTCGCGAGCCGATGCGCAATTGCCTGCGCGCGCACGACCAGTTCTGCAGCCGGTACGACCGCATAGGCCAGCCCCCAGTCGAGCGCGGTTTTCGCATCGATTCTTTCCGCGAGCATCAATGAGGACAACGAGCGTCCCGCACCGATGCGCCGCGCCAGGTGAAAGGTGATGCCCGCATCCGGCACCAGACCCAGACGCGCGAACGACGGCAGGAAATAGGCATTATCCGCAGCGATGATGATGTCGCTGGCCAGCGCAAGGCTCATGCCGGCGCCTACGGCCGCGCCATTGACCGCCGCGACGATCGGAAACCGAAATCCGCTCAGGCGAAGAATCAACGGATCCATGAAGCGGCGCATTTCAAAATGCGCCCGTTGCCGTGCTTCGGCGGTTTTCAAATCGATGGAATGAAGGTCGAGACCGCTGCAGAACACATCATTGCTGCCGGTGATCACCACCGCTTTCGCGCCGCCTTCGCCCTTCTGGATTTGATCGAGCGCCAGATGTATCGCGCGAATAACGGTGATGTCGATGGCATTGCTGCACGTCGAGCGTTGCAGCGCCAAGGTCGCGACTCCGTCGGATACCGTGAACGACAATGAACCCATTCGTTTGCCCTCCTCGCTTTCAAGCGCCAGCTAACCGATGCGATCGTAAAGCGTTGACTTATCTTAAGTTATGCGACCCTTCAATCAGGTGTTCGTGGTCAGATCATGCCCCCTACCAACCGTCACCGCAAGGAGACGGTGCTTCTAATAGCGTTTAATAGCGTTCGATCCGGCTACCGCCATGGCGCGCCGCCGCATCCCCCCGGCCGGCGCGCCGGTTTCATTCGCGTAGAGGGCTAATCGTTGGACGGCTAACGTTGCGCGCCGCGGTTTGATCCCGCAAGATCCGCGTTCCAAAACCCTTCCTTTCGGGAGTTCAGCGATGTCGACAGGTTGTGGGCGCATAGGCGCCCGATTCATCATGCGCGGTGCGCTGCTGCTGGTGGTTGCGGTCGCCGTGCCCGCATTGTCAGATCAAACACTGCCCAACGAGATGCCCGCCACATTCTCACCACGCGTCGATAGCTTCGACTACACCAAGCGTGAGGTCATGATTCCGATGCGCGACGGAATCAAGCTGCAGACCGTCATCCTGATTCCGCGCGGCGCACACCATGCGCCGATTCTGCTGAGCCGTACGCCCTATGGTGCGACTTCCCGAATTGCCAAGAATGCCAGCGCACATCTCAACGCACTGCTCGACAGCAACGACGTGGCAGATGAGGCAGTGCTCGACAGCGGCTACATCCGAGCGGTGCAGGACGTGCGCGGCAAGCACGGCTCGGAAGGCGATTACGTCATGACCAGGCCGTTGCAGGGTCCTTTAAATCCAACCAGCGTCGATCATTCCACCGATACCTACGACACCATCGATTGGCTGGTGAAGAACATTCCCGAAACCAACGGCAAGGTCGGCATTCTCGGCATTTCGTACGACGGATTTACCTCGCTGATGGCGCTGGTCAACCCGCACCCTGCCCTGCGCGCGGCTATCCCCATCAATGCCATGGTGGATGGATGGATGGGCGATGACTGGTTTCACAAGGGCGCCTTTCGGCAAGACAGCTTGACCTACATTCACGGTCAAGAAGCCACTCGCAGCAGCGATATCTCGTGGTGGACGGATCATTACGACGATTACGAAACCTGGCTTGCGGTGGGTTCGGCGGGCGAGATGGCGCGGCGCCACGGCCTCGAACAAGTGGGCTTCGCCACCAAGGTCATGAACCACCCGGCGTACGATGAGTTCTGGCAGGACCAGGCGCTGGACAAGATCCTCGCGAGGCAAAAGGTCGCCGTGCCCGTCATGCTGGTGCACAGCCTTTGGGATCAGGAAGACATCTACGGCAACATCGCCCTGTACAAGGCGCTCAAAGCGCAACAGGCCGACACCTCGAACATCTACCTGGTCATCGGGCCGTGGTTTCATCACCAGCAGCGGCTCGACGGCAGCGCCATCGGACAAATTCGCTTCGGCAGCGACACCGCGGAATACTTCCGCAAATACCTGGTGCGGCCATTTTTCGACCACTATTTGAAGGACGATGCACCGCCGCTGCACATCTCGCAAGTAACGGCCTTCGAGACCGGCACGAATCGATGGCAAGGGCTCGCGACATGGCCAAGCGGCTGCGACTCCGGCTGCACCATACACACCCAGAAACTCTATCTGCAGAGCGGCGGCAATCTGCGCCTGAGCGCAACGCTCGACTCGAATTCCGCTTCTCGGGCCGGCCCGGCCGATTTTGAATCTTACGTGGCGGATCCGGCCAAACCGGTGCCGTATATTCCGCGGCCCATCCACATCGGCGGCGAGGAAGGCGAGGCCAGCTGGCAAACGTGGCTCGTGAGCGATCAACGCCATGCAGCATCGCGCACCGATGTCTTGAGCTTTTCCTCACCGGTGCTGACTGAAGGCTTGAAGATCAGCGGCGAGCCCATCGCCAATCTCATCGCTTCGACCACGGGAAGCGATGGCGACTTCGTGGTCAAACTGATCGATGTGTATCCGGATGAGGTGGGACGCGAGCCGCAGTTGGGCGGCTATCAATTGATGGTGTCAGCCGACATCCTTCGCGGCCGCTACCGCGATTCGTTCAGCAATCCGAAGCCGATCCCCGCGGATCAACGGCAGGTCTTTCGTTTCGCGCTGCCTACCGCCAATCATGTGTTCCTGCCGGGACACCGCATCATGGTGCAAGTGCAATCGAGCTGGTTTCCGCTGTACGACCGGAACCCGCAGACCTACGTGGACAACATCTTCTTCGCCAAGCCCGGCGACTACAAGAAAGCGACCATTAAGATATTCGACGGCGGGTCTGCCGTGAGCTTCGTCGATTTGCCGGTGGTGCAAGCGGTCGATCATCACGGCCCTTGAGACAACAGCGGCCGAGCACTGGCTCGGCCGCTTATCGAGCCTAAATTGCAGGGGCAGCCTATTTGTCGCGCTCGCCCTTCCTTTTTTCGTCAGCAGGGTTAGGACGCTGCGGCTTCGCGGCCGCTGGCGGGTTGGCCGCACCCGGTTGACCGGGCTGTCCCTGAGTGCGAGCCGCACCGGCCGGTTGCCCCGGCGTTCGCACAAATCCATTGGGTTGGCCAGGCTGACCACGTTGTCCCGGCTGGAAGGCTTGTCCCGGTTGGCCTGGCTGCTGGCCCTGGCCCGCTTGTCCCGGTTGGCCGCGTTGTCCCGGCTGGAAGGCTTGTCCCGGTTGGCCTGGCTGCTGGCCCTGGCCCGCTTGTCCCCGCTGGCCGCGTTGTCCCGGCTGGAAGGCTTGTCCCGGTTGGCCTAGCTGGCTCGGCTGTCCCGGTT
>Ga0137412_10000321_pt1 | contig 32927 bp, 37 predicted proteins | sample CZODoug2_1_16fun_FD_122160 | JGI IMG/M metagenome (GOLD analysis project Ga0137412, IMG submission 122160) | Vadose zone soil fungal communities from Angelo Coast Range Reserve, California, USA - CZODoug2_1_16fungal (Hybrid Assembly) | ecosystem: Environmental > Terrestrial > Soil > Vadose zone...
GTGGTCGGCCGGCAGCTCGACAACCTGCACCGGCCAGTCGTGCTGCCGCAGCGCCGCGGCGAAATCGTTGGCCACCGAAAGCGGGATGACGCGATCGGCGGCGCCGTGCAAGAGGGTGAATGGGGAGCGCGGTGCGCCATCGTTCACCTGGGTTGCCGGCAGCTCGTTGAAGATCGGGTCGGGCACCATGAACGCGCCGGCAAGGCAGACGGTATGCGCGAACGCCACACCCAACCGCTGCGCCTGCACGGTCAGCCCCGCCGCGGCGAGGCCCCCCATGGACCAGCCGACGAGTACCAGACTGTCGGGGTGGTCAACCCGCTCGCGGGCGAAGTGCACCGAGTCCAGCAGGTCGGCGCGGCCGCCGTCGTCGGCGTAGGAATCCCAGTCGGGAGCGATCACACCCAGACCATGAGCAGCAATCAGCTCGGCAAGCGGTCGCACTGACGAGCGTGCGTCAGGCTGCTGGCCGTGCCACAGCAGAACCGTGGGTTGGGTGGGCTCACCGAAGACGTCTGCCAGCCGACCGGCGGCGTATTCGACGGTCTCCATACCCCTAGCGATTAGAACGTCACGGCTTGGGCGGCGCTGGCGCCGGCGGCGGCGGCGCTGGCGCCGGCGGCGCTGCGCCTCCGGCGCCCCCGCCGCCGATAAGCGTGTTGAGGATCCCCAGCGACAGACCAGCCTCGCCCGGTGACTTGCCGGGGTCGGGGACCGCAGCGTCGTTCTTCTGCCAGGCCTGGCAGCCGTCCGTCTTGAACGTCTTGTCGGTGGGGTCGATCTTCACAATCTGCGGCTTTTTGCTCATGGCGTTGTCGAGCGGTTGCTTGGCGTCATCGCCGAGCCGCTTCCAGTAGCAGACGCCGCTGCCGACCGGGCCGGCCGAGGTGTAGACGCCCGGCTCGATGTCGGTTCCCACGTTGTAGACGCCGTCGTGGTCGATCGTCGTCTTGGGGCCGCCGGCCGGCGCCGCGGCAGGCGGTGTCGCCGGTGCCGGAGGAGGGGGCGCGGGAGCCGGGGGGTCGGCGCCGGCGAGGCCTGCGGACATACCCCAGCCCAGCGCGATCAGCGCCACAGCAGCTGAACCAGTTGACTTGGACATCACGAATAGCAGCATACGGACTTTGCGAAATACGCGCCGCAGCCCATTTATCGGGCTATGCGGTTTTTGTGAGCAGCGGCAGCAATAGCCGGCGACGCGCGATGTTGGCGTCGGCGAAGTAATGCAGCGCCTCGTGCACCGTGGCAGCGGTGAGAAAGCTGGTGTCCTCGCCGGTAACCAACAACGTCAGGCTGACTGCCTGGCTGGGGATGAGCGCCCAGTCCAGCCCAGCGACGCTGAAGGCGTCCACTCGGTGGAGAAGTCGCACAGCCTGCGTGGCGAACGAGTCCAGGCCCGACAGGTCGAGGACAAAAGGCTTGTCCGGCAGGTTGAAGCGCTGGGCGTATTCGATGACCTGGTCCACGTTGCTCGCGTCGATCGCGCCGCTGATGGTTACGACGGTTGCCAGGTGACGGCATTGCGCGCGCACCGCGGCGCCGTTGCAGTCGAAGGGGAGATGGGCGTGCCGCGTCGCCAACGATGCTGCCTTGCTAATTGAGTCCTCCATTAGAGCGGCCCCCATCCCCAAACACTGTTACTGCAATATCGGGGTCAACGATGACCCGAACCTGTTTGAGACGCTAATTGCCTACTCTAAGGTCACCTGTTCCAGCGTTTAATACTTTGCTAAGAAACAATTTTCAGCTACTGGCCAGTACGCTCCAGTGCCGTGCCGCGGAGGAACCAGCTAGGCCAGTCGCTTGACCGATCCGACATAGCTAAGCGCGTGCTCGTAAATTTCGATGTTGTCGCGAGAAATCTTTGCGTGGACGGGTCGTTCGAGAAGGAGACGCAACAACGGGTTGAACGCGTGATACGTCTCATGGAAGGTGAGCACGGTGGTGCCGTCGGGCTGTTCCTCGAGTTCGTGGTAGCCCTCGGCGCGCGACCAGAGCGGCTTCCCGATCGCAACATAGCGCGACAGCTTTTCGATCGTCGCCTCGGTGACCGTCTCCCACGAGCGCCCTTTGCCACCCGACAACAAGTACTTGGGCACGGGGAAGACACAGGTGCGGACGAGACCCTCGCCGGCTTCGTCGCCTTCGTTCAAGATCTCCATGCTGCCGGTCGGCCACTCAACCACCCGTGGTCTGGGCGCGTTCGGCGGCACCGGCGGGTGCAGCACCCGCCACACCTTCCTCGCGGGTGCGTCGACATGGAATCGAACGGTGAAGGATTGCATCAGCTTTCTCCCCAGCTGTCCCAGAAGGTGACGGTCTGCGCGGGCGGTCGCGAGGCCGGCCGGAAGTCAGTGCCAATCGTGTAGGCCACCGGGAAAAGCGCAGCCTGTGTGACCGTGGCCGGGATGCCAAGCAATTCGGCCACCTCCTGCTCCTTGGCCAAATGCATTGTCGTCCAGACCGATCCGAGGCCACGAGACCGAAGCGCGAGCAAAAAGCTCCAGCCGGCCGGGATGATCGAGGCCCAAGCCGACGCGGCGGTCAACACGCTGGAGTTATCGATGCGGTTCTCCAGGCAGGGGATGACATGCACGGGAACTTGGGCCAGTGTGTCAGTGAGGCTGAACGCGCTGGCGTACACGCGCTGGGTTTGCGGGTCGGACGAGTCCTTGGCGGCGAGTGCAAGATACTCAGCGCCGATGCTGCGGTAGATCTCCGCGATGGCGGCACGTTTGTCGGCGTCGGTGATCACCAGCCACCGCCAATCCTGCGTGTTGCTTGCCGTCGGCGCTTGCATCGCTAGTTGTATGCACTCCAGGATCACGTCACGACCGACCGGCCGGGTCAGGTCAAGACGTTTGCGTACCGACCGAGTGGTGGTAAGCAATTCGTCGACCGATGCGATGTCCACTCTTTCTCGCCCGCCCCTCTCAAACCGTGGTGGTCACTCGCTCAGAGATCGATCGCGCAAGACTGATCGACGCCGAGCACCGTCAACGAGCGTCCCAGACCAAGGAAAACCGCGACACAGAGTGTGAGATCGAGGACTTCCTCATCGGTGAAGATTTCGCGAAGCCGTCCGAAGAACGCGTCATCGATCGATGCGTGGTCGTTCGCGAATCGCTCGGCGTATTCGATGGCAAGACGTTGCCGCGCCGTGTAGCCGGGGTAGGTGGCGTAGGCCGCGACGTTCTCATACAACTCCGGCGCGACGCCCGCCTCGAGCACCGAATCCGCGCGGAAGTCCGAGCACGCGACGCAATCGTTGATCTGCGCGATCCGCATCCTGGCCAGCTCGCGCTCGTCCGGGGGCAGAATGCTCTGCTGGTAAGCACCGCGAATCATCCGCTCGACCATGTCGCCGAGTTGCGGTCGCAGCGTCCAAATCATTGCGGCCTCACCACCGGGGCCGTCGGGCACATCAAGCCTGGCCATGTATGCGAGCAAACCAGACGTTTAGCTTGACTGTCCAGGTTGCCGCCCGTGGACAGGACGGGACGCCCGGGTTACCGTCCGTTTGAGCGGAAGCGCGGTGCAGCGCTCGCACAGGAGGTCTCGCGGCATGCTCTTCATGCACGAGGTGCACACAGTGCGCGGACGCGCCGAGGACGAGTTCGAGGCCGCATTCCGAAACGGCTGGATGGCCATGCTCGGTGCCGGTGACGAAGCCCGATTGCTCTGGTACGCAAACCAGGCCCACGGCAGCGGACCCGCCTACACCGTCATCACCGTGACCGCCGTGCGCGACGGAGCGGCATGGGAGCGCCTGGCGCGACGCATTCAGCGGGGCGATCTGCGGCAGTGGATGCGTGAGCTCGACGCGCTCCGCCACGACGTCGAGGCCAAACTGCTCGTTGCGCTTCCGTGGTCACCCCTTCAGGACGTGCCCTTCGGCGAAATACCAACCGATGGGCGGGAACACGAGCTGAGCCTCTACATGGAGGACACCATGTGGCCGTACGAGGACAAGTTCGCCGAATACATCGACCGCTGCGGCGAGGTGTACTCCAAGAGCCTGGAGACCTCGGAGTCGATGCTGGACATTCAGGCCGGCTTCCAGCCCGCCCTGGGCAGTCACCTGCGCCGTGAAGTGGTACTGATGCAACGGATCCGCCAGCCGGAGACGCTGCTCAACCTCCTGCGGAACGAGATCCCGGCCCGCTACCGTGCACCGGGAACCTGGATGTACGAGGCTTTAGACCTGCGCGATCAATGGACCAGCCGGCTACTTCGGACTTCCTCGTGGTCACCGCTGTATTAAGCCGCGCATGAACATCGGCACCATCACCGACGCCGCCGCCATCGGCGATCCCGACCGCGTCGCGCTCATCATCGGCAAGGACACAATCGGATACGGCCAACTGGCCGCCGCCGTCCAACGTTGCGCTGCGGGTTTGGCTGCCAACGGTGTGGCGGCCGGAAGCCGCGTCGCCGTCGTCGACGGCGGCAGCCTACTTTCCATCGCATCGGTGCTCGCTGCACCGCGCATCGGTGCAGCGGCAGCGCTGATGAACCCCGCGCTCACAACACCAGAACTGCGGGCCCTTATGCAGAATGCGGGATGCGCCGACGTCGCGGTTGCTGGCGATGCATACGCGACCCGGCTCCAAGAAGCGGGTGCGAGCAGGGTATTGACAGCCGCTGATCTATTGAGCGACAGCCCGATTCCCGCAGCGAAGGCGGCGGCGGAGATCGACGACCGCGACGCCGTGGTCCTGTTTACCAGCGGAACCACCGGACTCCCGAAGGCGGTCGGAATCACCACCAGGCAACTGAGCGCGCGGATCCGGGGAATGGGGCAAGCGTTCCGTGCGGACTCAAGGCCCACGGTGGCGATGATGTGTGTCCCGTTCTTCCACGTCGGCGGCTCCCTGGGCATGCTCGCCAGCCTGTACTCGGGCAACACCTCGGTCGTGCAGGAGCGTTTCGACGCCGGCGAGTGGTTGCGGCTGGTGCCGGAGCATCGGGTACGCACGGCATTCCTGGTACCGACCATGCTCCAACGGATCCGCGACCACCGCGACTTCACCAACACCGACCTGACCTCGCTGATTGCCATCGCCTACGGAGCGGCGGCCGCGCCCGTTCCATTGGTGCGCCGGGCAATGGCCGCCCTGCCACATGTCGCGTTTGCCAACGTGTTTGGTCAGACCGAAACGCTCGGCGCCTATACAAGCTTGTTGCCGGAGGATCACCGCGATCCCAACCGCATGGGCTCGGTAGGAAAGCCGCTGCCCGGGGTTGAAGTCCGCGTGGTGGATCCCGACACGGGCGCTGACGTCGACGCGGGAGTTGTCGGCGAGTTGTGGGTGAATACCAGCCAGAACGTCACCGAAGGCTGGCTGCATACCGGTGATCTCGCACGGCGGGATATCGACGGCTACATCTACCCGAGCGGCCGGCTCAGCGACACCATCAACCGCGGGGGAGAGAAGTTCGGGCCGATCGAGGTTGAGGAAGCGCTGCGGACCCATCCGGCGGTGAGCGACGTCGCGGTCGCCGGGATTACCGACGAGGAGATGGGTCAGCGGGTGGGCGCGGCGGTGGTGGCTCGTCGCCCGGTGACGCTCGATGAGCTGCGATCGCATTGTCGTGATCGCATCGCGTATTTCAAGCGGCCTGAGCGGTTGATCGTCGTCGACCACATCCCCTACAGCGAGACCGGCAAAGTCAGCCGTCGCCAACTCGCCGCGTTGATCGCCGAGAACGACTGAGCTACCGAGAGGAGTCGCCGTGCTGTTCCTTCACGAGACCCACAGGATTGTCGGCACCCGCGAGGACGATTTCGAGGCGGCCTACCGCGAGGGCTGGATGCCAACTCTGGCGCAGGACAACAACGCTCGGTTGCTCTGGTATGCCAACCACGCTCACGGCACGGGGGTGGCTTACAACGTGGTCACTATCACCGGCATCGCCGACGGCGCGGCGTGGGAGACCCTGGCCCGTAGGGCGCAAAGCGGCGACTTGGCCCCGTGGATGCGCGAGCTGGACAACCTGCGCCACGAGGTCACCGGCAAGATCCTGCTGCCGGTCGAGTGGTCGCCCCTTCAAGAAGTGGACCTCACGACCGTGCCCACCGATGGTGCAACGCATCCGCTGAGTTTGTTCATGGAGGACACCGGCTGGCCTTACGCCCCGCTGGACGACTACATCCGTTCGTGGGATGAGATCTACTACCGAGTGCTTTCCAAGGCGCCCCCCGGGAGACGAGTGCTCGAAATCCAGGCCTGCTTCCAGGTGGCGCACGGGAGCCACAAACGCCGAGAGGCGATGCTGTGGCAGAAGATTGACGCGACCAACGACTACGCCGCCCTGAAGCATCTGCTGACTAGCGACATTCCGCCCGAGCACCGCGGACCGGGGAGCTACATGTTCGATGCCCTGAAGTACCGCGATCAGTGGGAGAGTCGACTGCTTCGGACGTCAGCCTGGTCACCCCTCTACTGACCTCGGCCTAAAGCTGTTCTCGCGGTTCAGGATTCGGTCGGCATCAGCCGCCATCTCGGCGACGATGTCGGCGGCGGGACGCACTGCGTGGATAAGGCCGATCGACTCACCGATCAAGATGGCAGCGGCCTCGAAATCTTCGGCGGCAACAGCGGCTTGATATGTGCTTGCCACTTCGGGCAACGACGCCTGCAGTTCGGCTTCGTGGCCGTGCCAGCCGTCGACGAACGGATTACTCAACGCCCGCTCGTTGTATTCGGGCGCCCAATCCAGCTGCCGCACATAGTCATAGACCCGAGTGCGGTAGGTGTTGTCGCCGCTGGCACCGATGGCTCGCTCGTGGGCACGTGGTGACACCAGTGCTTCGGGAGAAGCCCAGAACCGAGTGCCCACCACCACGCCGTCGGCGCCGAGCATGAGTGCCGCCGCCAGCCCGCGCCCGTCGGCGACTCCGCCGGCCGCCAACACCAGCGTTTCGGGCACACGGTCGGCCGCCAGGTCGACGACCTCGGGCACCAGGGTGAACGTCGTGCGCACCGTCATTCCGTGCCCGCCCGCCTCGCTGCCCTGGGCCACCAATATCTGAGCGCCGACATCCAGAGCCAGCCGCGCGTGCTCGAGTGTCTGAACCTGCGCAATGAGGGGCACGCCGGCCGCATGGATCCGCTCCGCGAGCGGGTGCAGATCGCCGAAGGACAACATGATCGTCGCCGGTTGCCGTTCCAGCGTCACGTCGAGCACGTCGGGGTTGCGGGCCAGACTCCAGGTGATGAAGCCACATCCAACCCGTGCGCCGTCGGCCAGGTCGAATTCGCGCGCTACCCACTCCGAGTCGCCGTAGCCGCCACCGATCAGGCCGAGGCCACCGCTCGATGACACGGCCGCGGCGAGCTTGCCGCCCGAGGCCAGCGCCATCGGCGCGGACACAATCGGGTGGTCGATGCCGAAGAACTCGGTGAGCCGGGTTTTCATGTGAGCTCTCCGGTGAGGAACTGTGCCCGCCCATAGCCGAAAGACCAGTCCTCGTCGCTGTTATCGGTGATCGACACGACGAGATCTGCCGAGTCGAGCCCGCATCGCGCCGCCAGGTTGGCGGTCACCAACTCGTAAAACCGTTGCTTCATTTCCGGTGAGCGGCGCCGGCTCACCACATGCACAACCACCGGGGCAGCGGAGCGCTCGATCCCGAGACCCGTATCCCAGACGACGATCTCGTGACTGGGGTGCGTGCGCACTATCTGATAGCGGTCCCGTGGCGGCACTCCGAACGCCTCGATGACCGCGTCGTGGATGGCGTCCAGCAGTGTCCGAATCTCGGCAGGAGCTCGACCCTCGATCAGGTCGACGTACAACAGCGGCATGACTTTCTCCCGTGATGTCGCTCGAGTGTTGAGTTGACGTTAACCGTCTCACGCATGCTGTGAATGATCGCTTCCGCCCATTCACGCTCGCCGGTTCAGGGCGTTGATACGACGCCTGCCTGCGGCGATACCGGGCTAATCGTTGCAAGCCACACCGGGCCGACAACTCGCTATCGACCCAGCGCACTGATACCCTGCCATCGCCGTCGTTTGTGACGATGCGCCGCGGTGAATGAAGCACCAGCGGCCTCACGGAAAGAATGTTGTGCGCAGCGGAGAGATCAAGGCCCTCACAGGACTTCGCATCGTCGCCGCCGTGTGGGTGGTGCTCTTTCACTTCCGGCCGCTACTGCACGACGCCGCACCCGGATTTCTCGACGCCCTCACACCGGTGCTCAACTGCGGAGCCCAGGGTGTCGATCTGTTCTTCATGCTGAGTGGGTTCGTGCTGACCTGGAACTACCTCGATCGGATGGGATGGGCGTGGTCGACTCGCGCCACCGTGCATTTCCTCTGGTTGCGGTTGGCCAGGGTGTGGCCGGTTTATCTGGTCACCCTGCACTTGGCCGCACTGTGGGTCATTTTCACGCTGCACGTCGGTCACGTTCCGTCGCAGGAGATCTACCGCTTCACCGCGATCAGCTACGTGCGTCAGGTCCTGTTGGTACAGCTGTGGTTCCAACCCTTCTTCGACAATTCGAGCTGGGACGGTCCGGCGTGGTCGATCAGCGCTGAGTGGTTGGCCTACCTCCTGTTCGGGCTGCTGGTGCTGGTGATCTTCCGGCTGGCCCGCACGACCCGTGCCCGCAACCTGATCTGGCTAGCGGTCGCCGCCTCGTTACCCCCGGTGGTATCGCTGCTGGTGACCGGCCAGTTCTACACGCCCTGGAGTTGGCTGCCGCGCATCGTCATGCAGTTCACCGCCGGAGCGCTGGTCGCTGCCGCGGTCAGCAGGTTGCAGCCGACCGATCGTGGTCGCCGCACCGCCGGCTATCTGTCCCTACTGCTGATCGCCGGCGTCGGAGGCCTGCTCTACTGGTTCGACGCACACCCGTTGCACGGTGTCACCGACACCAGCGGACTGGTCGACGTGCTGTTCGTGCCGCTGGTGATGACACTGGCGATCGGCACAGGTAGCTTGCCGGCGCTGCTGTCCACCCGGCCGATGGTGTACGGCGGGCAAATCTCCTTCTGCCTGTACATGGTTCACGAGCTGGCACACACCGCATGGATATGGACGGCCGAGCAGTTCCAGCTCACCATGGTCGGCAATAACGGCAAGCTGCTCCTCGCCGGAGTGCTCGCGGTGACCTTCGTCACCGCGATCGTGCTCTACCACGTCGTCGAGGAGCCCGCGCGCCGTTGGATGCGCACGATGGTCGACATCGATCGCCTGAAGGCCGACGCCGATGCCGACCAGGCAGCGCATCTCGCGACCGGCAAACTGCAGTCGGTCGACGGGACCCAGGAAGGTCGACCGAAGCCGATTTCGGCGCGCGCGGGCTGAAAGTCTCTGGTACGGCGAGCAATAGTGCGCCACATCGTGATCAAGTAGCATCCCCTTTGGCGCGAGACCTTGGGGTCGCGCGTCCGTCGACAAAGTGCGGGCCTCACCAGCACTGAATGGCTCCCACGCGGCGTCCAACGGGACGAAGCGCGTCGGCGGCGAAATTCGTCGTGGTGCTTTTTCGACGCCGCTTATACGGCTGAGGCACACGGCCGGGGTGGTGGACAGTGGAGGTAGCGGTGGGTCGTCTAGCCACAGTTGTCATCGCGGGTGCTGTTGCGGCCGGAATGGTCACCCACCATCCCGCCACGCCGCAGGCTTACCGGACGGTGGCCCGCGGCACCCCGATCGACCACGTTGCGGTGATCGGGGATTCCTACACCACCGGTACCGATGAAGGCGGGCAGGGCTCGAATGCATGGACCACCCGCACCTGGCTGGCGCTCGCTCACCAGGGCGTTCAGATCTCGCCCGATGTGGCGTCCGAGGGCAGAGCCGGTTATGTCGTCCGCGGTGACCACGGCAGCGTTTTTGAAGATCTGACTGGCCGAGCGGTCCACCCCGACGATGCGCTGGTGGTCTTCTTCGGCTCCCGCAATGATCAGGGCGTGAATGCTATGCAGATGGCGGGCATGGCACACGACACTTTCGATCTGACGCGGCGCATCGCGCCCTCGGCGAAACTGCTCGTCATTGGGCCGCCGTGGCCGACCGCCGATCCGCCGTTCGACGTCTTGTACGTCCGCGACACCCTCAGAAGCCAGGCCGACTGGGCGGGGGCAACGTTCATCGACCCGATCGGCGAGGGCTGGTTCGTCGGTAGGCCCGACCTGATCGGCCCTGACGGTGTGCATCCCAACGACGCCGGACATGCATACATGGCAGAGAAAATCGCCCCGCTGATACGCGCCCAGTTGTCCCGGTGGGCCTGAATTCCGGCGCGCAGTCAACGCGTTTCGCAGATCCAGGTCCGCGGTATCAGCGGGTGCACTTGACGAGATTGGGGATTGCGCATGAAGTCTGAAGTTCGGACGACGCTGGCATTGTTCGGCGCTGCCGCGATGCTCGTGTTTCCGGTTGGCTGCGTAGTCGGCGGCAAGGGCGTGCCGACGCACGCCACGATGACAACGACCACGACGACAACCACCCCCACGACCACCACGACAACCACTCCTTCATCGACCGTCGAGCCCGCACCTGAGCCACCGCCTGCCCCCCGCGACGGCGGGCCGGGCGGTATCACCGGCGGCGGTGGACCTAACGGCGGCAGTGGCAGCATCCCCGGCGGTCCCACCGGCGGCGGCGGACCGGGCGGCGGCTGGGGTCAAATCCCTGGCGGCCCCAGCGGCGGCGGCGGACCTGGCGGCGGCCACGGTTGTGTACCGGGCGTGGGTTGCGGGGGCTGGCCGTGATCGAGCATCGCCGTTGAGCTAGTCACGGGCTGCATGGCAGGTTTAGGGTCTGGGCAACTCGACTGCTAGGGGACCGCACATGGCCAAGCTCAGGTTTGGGTATTTCATCGCACCGTTTCACCGCGCAGGAACCAACCCGACGCTGGCCATACAGCGAGATCTCGAGTTCGTCGAACACCTCGACGCGCTCGGCTTCGATGAAGCCTGGATCGGCGAGCATCACTCGGCGGGCAGCGAGATCATCGCCTCGCCGGAGATTTTCATCTCGGCCGCCGCGGAGCGGACCAAGTGGATCAAGTTGTGTACCGGGGTCATCTCGCTCGCGTACCACAACCCGCTCTGGGTCGCCGACCGGTTGATGATGCTCGATCACCTCACCCACGGCCGGGTGATCGGTGGGGTAGGGCCGGGTTCACTCCCCACTGACTCGGCGATGATCGGGCTGACGCCGACTGACACGCGAGAGTTGTTGGACAGCAACCTCGACATCGTTGTCCGACTGCTGCGCGGCGAGACGGTGTCCGCGAAGACCCCGACGCACGAACTGCACAACGCCCGCTTGCAGCTCGCCCCTTACTCCGACGGGGGTGTCCCGCTGGCGGTGGCCGCGGTCGCCTCGCCAACCGGTGCGCGACTGGCCGGCAAGCACGGCATCGGCCTGCTGTCCATCGGGGCGACGCTGACGGTGGAAGGCTTCAACGCGCTGCAATATCACTGGGACATCGTCGAAGAGCGCGCGGCGGCGTTCGGCACCACGGTCGACCGTAAGAACTGGAGTCTGGTCGGGCCGTTTCACATCGCCGAGACCGAGAAGCAGGCCCGCGAGGACGTGAAATTCGGTTTGGAGCCGTGGTTCCGGTACTTCCAGAAGGTGGCCGCGTTCCCGCAGATGACGATGCCCGGCGAGCAAATCGACGAGATGATCGACGTAATCAACGACAACGGTGCCGGAGTGATCGGCACGCCGGAGCGGGCGCGCGAACAAGTGCAGCGGATGTGGGATCAGTCCGGTGGATTCGGCTGCATGCTGCAGATGGGCCACGAGTGGGCCAACCCGGCGGCGACCAAACGGTCGGCGGAGCTGTTCGCCGCCGAAGTGATGCCACATTTCCAGGGTCAGGCGCAACCGACCCTGGACGCCGCCACGCGTGCCAGCGAGGTGCGAGAGGGCCTTGCGCAATCGCAGAACGACGCCGTCGCGCATATGACCAAGAAGTATCAAGACGAAATCGCCTCGAAATAGCCGACTTTCGTCTTCAGACCGCTTCGATGCCGAACCAGTCCCGAAGGACGCGACGAAGTTCGCCAAGCTCGGGTTTCGGCGCCGACGAGGCCCACGCCACGTAACCGTCCGGCCGGATAAACAGCGCCGTGGCCGACACGTCACCGATCGGGCTACCGGCGGCGACGGTAATCCGCTCTGCGACATCGGAAGTCACGTTGGCGACGACTGCGTCCTCGGTGAGGTCGATCAACAGCGGACGACCGCTGCGCGCGAGCTCGGCCACCCGTCGGGTCGTTCCGCCGTTCCGGACAGCGAAATCGGGCACCCACCGTCCGGCAAGCGGATGCGCATCGGCACCCACGTCGTAACGATTATCGTTGCCGGACAACAGATCACTGAGCCGCTTAGCGTTTTTCGGATCCTCGAGCAACTCGGAGAAGAGGCCTCGCAGGGCGGTGACTTCTGTTCCGGGTCGCACAAGAGCCAGCTGGGCGCGGCTGTGCATGACGACACGCTCGCCAGCCGGCCGGCGCTCGGCCTCAAAGGTGTCGAGCAACGCCGGATCGGCGCCACCGGCAATGACGGCGGCCAGCTTCCAGCCGAGGTTCACCGCGTCCTGCAGGCCAAGGTTCAGGCCCGGCCCGCCCAGCGGCGAGTGGACATGCGCCGCGTCGCCGATAAGGAAGACCCGGCCCGATCTGTACGCCGACGCGATCCTCGAGTTGATGCCGTAGAAGCGGCGCAGGTCCAGCGGAGCATCCGGCGAAACCGGTCGCAGCGGAACGTCGGCTCCGAGCACCCGTTTCACGCTGGCCTCGATCTCGGCCAGGCTCACCGGCGTCCCGTCCTCGTCGTAGTCGTCGATCCGGTCCTCTTGGGCCGATCGATCCAGTTCCAACGTGATGAGCATCGACCTGCCGGCGAGTTGACGGCAGGCGAAAACACCGTGCTCGGCGCGGTAGAACGGCGCCGGCGGGACACGACCCCAGCCGGGGATATCGAGCGCACCGGTGACCGGGTCGACCCAATCGTCGGGTGGCACCACTCCGAACGCCATCCGGGCTACCGCGTCATGCGAGGTCATTCCTCGAAAGTCGATGCCCGCGAGTTTGCGCGTCGGACTAGTCCCCCCGTCCGCGCCGACGAGGTACTTCCCGGGCAGTTCATAGGGGCCATCGGGACCGTCGACATGCACGACGACACCGTCGGCGTGCTGGTCGAATCCGACCAGTCGGTGTCCCCAGCGCAGATCGGCGCCGTCGTCGCGGACCCGCTCGGCGAGAATTTGCACCAGCCGGGGTTGTTGGACGGGGAACATGAAGTGCTGTGGATCCGGCACCCCCGTCAGATCCAGTGCCATGGCCGCGAACATCGCCCACGGCGACGGCTGAGGGGGATCGGGAGTTCCGGTCAGGACGCTGTAGAGGCCGCGATGGTCGAGCAGCCGAACCGCCTGACCTGTAATCCCATTCGCGCGCCGTTGCGGGTTGGGTCCGGCCAGCGACTCCAGCACTACGGGCCGCATACCGGCCAATCCGAGTTCACCCGCCAACATCAGCCCATTCGGGCCCGCCCCGGCGATGACGACGTCATTCATTTAGCCCAGCTTACAAGTGAGCCCCGGGCTATGACAAGCTACTTGATTACATGGATTGCAGGATCGCGGTCGCGATGGCGAGACCCAGTCCGATCACCGCCGGAGCCGAGTCGGACGCGCTGTCGGATGCCCGCACGTGAAAGCCGATGGCGCCCAAGAGAAGTAGGGCCAGTCCGACGGCGGCAGCTATGCCGACCGGCGCCCACGACAGGCCCGCCAGAATGCCGGCGACACCGGCGAGTTCGAGCGCCCCGATCATCCGCCACTGCATCGGGTTGACTCCGAAATGATCGCGAATCTCCAGCGACTGCTTCACCCCGACAAGCTTGATCGAACCGGCAAACCCCATCAGCACTGCGAGCAGAGCCGTCACGACTACTTTGGCGATCATCACTACACCGTAATACTCAGCCGGCGATGCCGGTGGCGGATGCGAAGGCGCGTAACTCGCGGTCGACGTCGGATCCCGCTGGCTGGTAGGCGACTTCGGTGACACCGACGGCGGCAAGGTCGCGCACGCGCGCCGCGACCTGCTCCGCGGTACCCGTCAACGCCCCGGCGCTGGCCATCGGAAGGAGGTCGGCAACGTACGGCTCGTCGCGCGGGTTGGCTTTCACCAGGTGCCCTTCGTGGATGGCGAGATGCCGTTCGTTCTCGGGATGAGCCTCGACCGCCTCACGCCATCCGCGCCCACCGGGTAGCGCGTCGACCGCGGCGGCACCGCCGCGTTCGTACATGGCGTGATACCACACCACCGCACCCGGTGCCAAGGCGTCGATGACCCGCGGCGAGGTCAGCTCCTCGCCCTCGTCCAGCACCGAGCCGAAGGACAGCAGCGCCCGCCAGTCGGCCACGTTGACCGCGTCGGGCTGGGGCACGGCTGCCGAGAACACCCCGTCGCCGAGTTCGGCCGCCACGGCCAGACCCTTCGGGCCGTCGGCGCCGATCAGGATCGGTACCGAGATGGGTCGCCTAGCAGCGTAACCGGACGGGTGCATCATCCGGATCCTGGCGCCGTCCCATTCGGCGGTCTCGCCGGCCAGCAGCGTCTTCAGGCAGCGGACGTACTCGGCGACCTGCCGCCAGGGCATGGGTCGCTTACCCAACGAGAACCGGCCGGTGAAGCCCGATCCGATGGCCACTGCGACGCGATCTGGCGCCTGGTCGACGAGCTCGGCGATGGCCGCCGCGTTGACCATCGGATGCCGCAGGCTGGGAACGAGAACACCCGGCCCGAGACCTATCCGCGACGTCCGTTCGGCGCACCGCGTCAGGATCATCCAGACATCGGGATACAGCGCAGGGGAGTCGTAGAGCCACGCGCGCCGGTAGCCCAGCGACTCTGCCAGTTCAACGTGCGCGGGGGTGTCCGATGAGGTTGCGAACGCACAAGAGATTTCCATGCCCGGACACTAACCGAGACATCGACGGCGGCAGTACCGAGTTGAGATGGTCGGCGACCCAGAACGAGTCGGCCCGGCAGGCCCGTCCGATCGCGTAATCGGCGTGCACCAGTGGCCGACACCGAAACGGGCCATCGTTTTATTGGTCCTCGGTAGGGTTTTCGCAGACGCGGCTGACGACAAGGGGCCACCGATGGCGGGGATGGCAGAGCTGGTGCCGGTACTGCCTGCGCATCGCTTCGACGAAGCGACGCTGGCTCGGTACTTGCGTGGCCGGCTGCCCGGATTCGACGGTCAACTGCAGGTTCGACAGTTTCAGGGCGGTCAGAGCAATCCCACGTTTCACCTGCAAACCGCCGGCGGCGACTACGTGCTGCGCAAGAAGCCACCCGGCAAGCTGTTGCCGAGGGCGCACGAGGTGGAGCGCGAGCACCGCGTGATGGCCGCATTGGCCGACACCGACGTGCCCGTGCCGCGCATGCAGCTGCTCTGCGACGACGAATCTGTGCTCGGTACAACGTTTTTCGTGATGGACCACGTTCCGGGGCGGGTCTTCCCGGACCGGGTCATGCGTGAGGAGAGTCCCGAACACCGCGCCGCGGTCTATGACGACCTTGCCCGCGTGCTTGCGGCACTGCACCGAGTGGACTGGCGCGCGGTCGGACTCGAGGGCTTCGGCCGGCCAGAGGGTTACATGCGACGCCAGGTGGCGCTGTGGACTCGTCAGTGGGAGGCCGCGCGCATGGAAGACATGCCGGCCATGGACCTGCTGGCGACGTGGCTGCCCGAGCACCTGCCACCCGATGACGCGCCGTCGTGCATCGCCCACGGCGACTATCGGCTGGGCAACGTCTTGCTGCACCCGACCGAGCCCCGGGTGGTCGCGGTGCTGGACTGGGAGTTGGCGACGATCGGAGATCCGTTGGCCGACCTCGGGTATTTCTGCGTCACGTATCACGTGCCAGGTGGGCCCGGCGGCAGAAGTGGCGTCATCGGTGAAAACCTCGCTGGCACCGGAATTCCTGACCAGCAGACCTTCCTGGACAGCTACCGCGCGCATGCGGATAGGGAGCTTCCAGACTCGCTCGACGTCTTCGTGGTGTTTTCGATGTTCCGGCTGGCCTCGATCACCGCCGGGGTATGGCGTCGGGGCGTCGAGGGCAACGCAGCCGATTCGCGGGCCGGTACCGACGAATATCGCGAGCGCTATCGCGGTATGGCCGAAATTGCATGGGAATTGGCCCAAAAGTTAACCGCCTAATCAGCTTTGAGTCCATCGGGTCTGGTGAGTGACGCCGAAGCAGGTCACAGACTGGCGAAGTAGAAGCTCAGCAGCAGCGTGAAAAGCCCGAGTAGCCATCCGCTCGTGGTCACCTTGAGCCAAACGGGTGCGCGGCGAACTTCCATGAAATGCCGAATCACCAACTGCGCCTTGATCGCTGCGATCAGCAATACGGCAGTTGTCACCGTCGTATTGATCTGATGCGCGGCACCGCCCTCGAGGGCGATCAGCGACGACACGATGGTGACCGTCGTGAGCAGTGCCCACACGATTGTCAGTGGATTGCGTATCAGCGACGTCATGGTCTACCTCATCAAGTACAGCAGTGCGAACAGGACCAGCCACAGGACATCGACCATGTGCCAGTAAGTGGCGCCTGTCTCGACGAACGAGATCTGGGGTGCCTTCGATGTTTTCAGGTTGCGGAGGATGAAGCACAGGATGACCAGGCCGAGGGCGACATGGCACAGGTGCATGCCGGTCATCACGTAGTAGTACATGAAGAACAGGTTCGTCCCCGGCGTCAAACCGCTGCAGATTTCGGGGATCCACTCGAACATCTTGAGCAGCGGGAAAGCGGCACCGAAGGCCAATGCGATCCAGAACCGTTGTAGCGCAGCCACTCTGTTCCCGGCGCGAGCCGCCTCGGTCCCGAGTGCCACGAAGAGCGAACTGGTCAGCAACATCACGGTGTTGATGGCGCCGATGTCCAGATTCAGCCGAACCTGGCTTTGTAAGAACAGTTCGTGATTCTGGCCCCGGAAGTACATGTAGCCAACGAAATAGACGCCGAAGATGAGCAGGTCGCCGATGACGAAGAACCACATGCTCGAGTCGCCGGGGACATGATCCCGCCTGTTGTCATCCGATCGAGATTTGCCGACACCCGGGGTGAACCCCTCAGCAACGTCGGTCATGCGCTCGTCCCTGACCGGAGCTCAACTGCTTGACGGAGCTCAGCGGAGGCGTTGTCGAGTTCGGCCTCTGGTTGGTTCTTGATCGCCCGGTAGATGCACACGTACACGATGATCTGCCACGAGACGTAGAGAGTCATCGCGAACCAGAAGGTCATCAGGCCGTTCCACGCGAACGGTCCCGATTTGACGATCCAGACCGGTGCGGCCATCAGCTCGGTCACATACTGCCAAATGGTGTAGTAGCCCAACCACTTTGGCAGAATGCTGTTCTCGTCGAGAATGATGGCCAAGCCGAAGGCCATCCACATGACGCAGAAGCATCCCAGCGAGCCGATGAATGCCAGGTAGCCGAAGTCGTAGAGCATCGTCAAGACACCCGAGTTGTACCCGGGGCGAAATGCGCCGAGGCCGAAGCAGAACATCGGGAACAGCATGCCGACGATCGCGCCGGTGATCGCGCCGATCATCATCGAATAGCGGAACGCGGGGCTGACCGACATCCGCCTGACCTGCATCAGATAGCAGGCGTTCGACACCGGCGCGAGCCCGTAGGCCAGCGTCAGGATCACACACGCGATCAGCAGATTGTGCGACTGCATGAAGTCGACGATGTGCGGCGTGGTGCTGCTCGGTGACCTCGGCGGCATCATCCAACTCAGCGGAACGAACACCAGACCGAACAGGTTGAAAAAGAACGGCACGCTCCAAAACGCAATCCACTGATCAAGTTTGCGATTCTTGCGCCACGACGTTGCACGCTCGGCGGGGGGTGTGGGGGCCTTCGGCACCTCCGCCACACTGCCGCTCATGCCAGAACCACCCGGTCGTCACCCTGGTGTCTCACTGCGCGCACAAGCGCCCAGAACATCACCGCGATGTAGACGGCAAACGTCGTCAACCGCAACGTGAACGACAGTGGGCCATTCCAGGCGAGTGGGCCCGATTTGTAGAGGATCGAGAATGCGCTCGGGGCCAGCAGCACAACGGTCGCGACGTTGAAGTGCGCAACCCAGCGCGGAAAGATCGGATCTGGGCGCTCATCCAGGTAGACGCTCAATGCGAAGCACAAGTTCTGCACCATGATCGTGCCGACCGGAGCGATGAAGAAGAACCACGCCATGTCGTTGAGCAGACTGATCAGCTGCGGGTCACGGTCGGGCCTGAAAGCGGCCATCCCCCAGCAGTAGTCGGCGAGGATGAATGCCGTCGTACCGACGCCGACGCAGATGACGTACGCATATGTCAGGACAGTGCTTGATGTGGCGGCCCGAGAGATTTGCACGGCGGTCACCGCGAACAGCGGAACCAAAGAACACGCAATCAGGTTGCCGAGGATCGCCACACCGAGGATTCCCGTGACGTTGCCCCGGAAGAACGCTGCCACCTGATCGGGCGTCAGCGTCGGCGACAGCGGTGGTGAAAATACCGGGAACACAAGGTAAGCAAGCGCAAACAAAGCCACCGCCGGCGGCGCCGTCCACAACAGGATGCGTTGACCTCTGGTATTCATCGATTCCGTCCCTGCCTCACCTGACGCGAAATCGCGCGCTGTGGCACGACGTCGACGGTCCACTCAGTTGGCTCGCTACGACCCCGTACCGTCTTAGATCTAGCACGTTCACTGACAAATGACAACGAAACCCACAACATCACGCAGCCGCTCGGTGTCGATGGGCCGGTGTTCCGATTCCAAAATGGCCTGGTGTCGATGGAAAATCAGAGGAGTGCTCCGCGCTTAGCTCCGTCGAACGCCAATTTCAAGTGATATCTGTCAGCGAGCCGACCGGATGCTGCAGAATAGGGGCGTGCCGGACACTGCGACGGGTCGCGAAGCCCAGCGCCGCAAGACGCGGGCGCGGGTGCTGGATGCCGCGATCGTGGAGTTCCAGCGAGCCGGCGCAAATTCGGCGGATATCAACGCGATCGTGGAAGCGGCGGGAGTTGCCCGCAGTACCTTCTACTTCCATTTCCCCACTAAGGAACATGTCCTGCTGGAGTTGATCCGACGCGATGAGGACTATCTCGCTGAGGAGCTCAGCCGATTTCTCGATATCCGTCGCGCTCTGCCGGCAGTTCTGAACGAAATCATCAGGCTTGTCGTGGCGCTCGAGAATCGTTGGGGCGCGTCCTTATTCCGCGATGTGATCAGCCTCTACTTCTCACCGGCGGCGCCCAAAGACGAGAATTGGACCAAACACCCGATGTTCGTGCTGCTCGCTGCCGAAATCGAGCGGGCGCGTATCCGCGGCGAACTCTACGACGACGTCGACGCATACGACAGCGCCGCGTTCTTTCTGATCGGCCTCCACGCCCAACTCATCAGCGCCCGCGAGTCAGCTTCTGGGCGTGACGACGTGTTGAAAAAATTTGCGAAGAGCACCTTGCGCAGCCTTCAACGCTGAGCGTCCGCCGAACCCGCACCGCTCTACTGCGGCGTGCGGAGGTATTCGGTGGTGGGGTGGACTCCGTACACTGACCGATCGTGGGCATTCTGTTTGGCTTCGCGCCGTGGATCGTCTATTGGGTCCTGGTCGGCAACGCATCGTTCCTGGTCGCGGCTTTAGTCGCCTTCGCGATCGCGATCGCCGGGCTGGTCGCCGGCTATCTCACCCGTACACCCAGGCGCGCACTCGAAATCGGTTCTGGTGCAACATTCTTGGTGCTGACAGCGGTGACGTTGCTGACGAGCCAGTCGTTTGCGCAACGGTGGGCGCTGCCGCTGAGCATCGCGGGAATCTTGCTGGTAACCCTGGTCGGCGTCCAGTCGGGCAAGTCGTTCGTGCACGCGTACGCCGCGGCGAATCAACCCCCGGCGGTGGTCAACAGCGATGTGTTCGGCCAGATCACCACGCGGCTCACCTGGATCTGGGTCGGCGTGTTCGCGGGAATGACGGTGTCATCGTCGATTCCGCCGGTCGTGGCGGCTAATGCATCGGTACTCGACTCCGCCACGCCGCTGACCTACATCGGCTATTGGGTAGTCCCGTTCTCGCTATTGGGTCTGGGCGCGCTCGCCACCAGATTCCTGCCCGACTGGATGATCGCCGCGGCCGGCGACATCGTCCGCAAGACCACGTTCGTCGCTTACGGCGAAGCCACCATCGACGAGCTGTACTACCTGGCCCAGGAACATGCCAATCGCGAGGTCGGCGCGGACGAGGAGGCCTACGCCGTCAAAGTCGGCAGCATGGGCACGCCGCTGGTCGGCGACGACACTCGGCAGTCGTGGCCGTCCACCTACAAAGTGCGCCAGCCGCGGCGCTGACCAAAGCCGGTCGGGCGAAGGTCAGAAGACCCGCACCCAGTCGACCAGCATTTCGGCGGGGTAGCTGCCCGACGCCGGGTCACCGCCCCCAGAACCACCCACGGGTCGGCATGCACGGTGGTGCCCGCAGGCCACTCACCGTTGCCGTACCACTCCATCAAGTCGACTTCACCCTCACGACCGGGAAGTCGTTGGACAGCCACCACGCCGGCCACGCGCCTGCGGTCAGGCAGTTCAGCTTGATCCGGGCTTCCCAGGTGGTACCGACGCCACTACGCCAGTTGCCGCTGATCAAACCGCCGAAGAACTTGTCGCCGTCTTTCGTGGCACGCAGCACGAGGTTGGACTTGCCGTCGACAAAGACGTTTTCCCGATCGTTGCGGTACTGACCCCAGAACTCGGGCCGGTCGAATCCGACGGGGTTCCTGATCGGTGTCCGGTTCGATGAGATAACCCACTCGGACGGGTCAGGCGCCGAGCCCGCCGGACCGTCGAACTCGTCGTGAACACGAAGCTGCCGGTCTGAGCGCCGGCCACCGGTGCGGTCGGCACGGGTGCCGAAGGGGTGGCGCTGGCCTGGGAGTGGGCACCGCGGCGGCGATCGCGCCGATCCCGAACGTCACATGGCGTTGCGTCGATTCATCTCGAGGCACAAATACTGGACCCTAGCAGGACCGGACGGCGCGCGATGATCCAGTCGAAGTAAGTGTGTCCGTTGTGCTTCTGGCACCATGGCGACGTGATCAGCAGGGATTCAAGACGCCTGATCGCAACGGTTCGCCGTGACCGACTGACACCGCCGCGAGCCGCGCTGGACCCTGTGATCGTTGCAGTGTTGGCCTCCGTTGTGAGCCTGGCCGGCGCGGGCCGCCCGTCTTTCTGGTACGACGAGGCCGCCACGATTTCGGCCGCATACAGTCGTTCTCTGAGCCAGCTATGGCACATGCTGGGAAACGTCGACGCGGTCGAGGGTCTGTACTACGTGCTCATGCACGGCTGGTTCAAAATCGTCCCGCCCACGGAATTCTGGTCGCGCGTGCCGAGCGGTCTCGCGGTTGGGGTCGCCGCGGCCGGAGTCGTGGTGCTGGGCAAGCAGTTCTCGTCTCGCACTGTCGCGCTGGCCTCCGGAGTTGTGTGCGCGACCTTGCCCCGGGCGACGTGGGCGGGCATCGAAGCTCGCCCGTATGCGATTTCGATGATGGCCGCCGTGTGGCTGACGGTACTGCTCATCCGCGCCACGCGGCGCGACGACGCGTGGGTGTGGCTGTGTTATGGCCTCGTCCTGGCGATGTCGGTTTTGCTCGACGTGTATCTGCTGCTTTTGTCTCCCGCGTACGTCGCTTTCATCTGCGCCTTTCGCCGCAGCCGAACCGTCGTCCTACGGTTCGCGCTTGCGTCCGTTCTGGCCGGCTGCGCCCTGACGCCGTTTTTGATCGCGGCCATCGGCCAAACGCATCAGATCAGTTGGGTCGCGCCGATTGGGCACCGGACGATCGAGGATGTGGCAATACAACAGTATTTCGAGCGAAGCCCTCCGTTCGCAATTCTGTCCGCGCTCATAGTCGCGACGGCTATTGTGTTGTGGCTGTTCACATCCGCGCGCCTAGTGGGGGCAGATCGCCAGCTACTGACGTTGGCGATTGGCTGGCTTGTTATGCCGACCGCCGTGATCGTCGCCTGGTCGGCGGTGGTTCACCCCGTGTACACGCCGCGCTATTTGTGCTTCACCGCACCGGCGATGGCCGTGGTGTTGGGCGTGTGCATCGGCGCATTGGCCGTCACGCGATGGGCAGCGGCGGCTGTCGTCTGCCTTCTCGCCGTTGCCGCGGCACCGAATTATGTTTCGGCGCAACGCAATCCGTACGCGAAATACGGTATGGACTACAGCCAAGTCGCCGATCTGATCGCGGCCAAGGCAGCGCCTGGCGATTGCTTACTGGTCAACGACACGGTGACGTTCATGCCCGCACCTATGCGCCCACTGATGGCGGCACGCCCGGACGCCTACCGGAAGCTGGTCGACCTGAGCCTCTGGCAGAGAGCAACCGACCGCAACGACGTCTTCGATACCAACCTCATCCCAGAAGTTGTCGCGAAACCACTCAGCCAATGTCGCGTCGTGTGGATCATCACCCAAGCCGATAACGCGATGCCCGCCCGCGAGCAGGGTCCGGCGCTCCCGCCCGGGCCGCTCTACGGAGCGACGCCGGCCTTCGCGGTTCCGCACGATCTAGGCTTTCGCCTGGTCGAGCGGTGGCAGTTCAACCTGGTTCAGGTGATCAAGGCCGTGCGGTGAACCGCTACCAGACCCGGATGTAGTCGATCAGCATTTGGGACGGGAACGTCCCTGCGGCGGGATCGCCGGCGCCCACCCCGCCGACCGCAAGCGTGAACATGGGCGTCATCCAATAGCCGGGATTGTTGAACGGCCACCGCTTGTCTTCGGGCGGTGCGCCGAAAACGTGGATCGGCTTAGGCGGAACGCTGAAATACGGCTTGGCTCCGTCGACGTAGTCCCGCCAGAATTTGAAGCCGTCCTCATCCCAACGCATGCGCCAGGTGTGCCAAGCGTCGTCCACCATCCCGGGAATCGACTTCCCTTCCCAGGTTTTCCCATTGGACGCCGCGTGGACCGTGGTACCCGGGGCCCATTCGCCGTTGCCGTACCACTCGAAGAGGTCGACCTCGCCGTCCGGCTGCGGATCCTCGTTGACGGTCCAGAACGAGGGCCACAGGCCGGGGAACAAACAGTTGAGTTTGATCCGCGCTTCCCAGGTGGTCCCGATAGAGCCCCGCCAGTTGCCCCGCAACTTGCCGCTGAAATATTGACCGTTTTCTTGGCTGGCCTGCAGGACAAGGTTGGAATTCCCATCGAGGAAGACGTTCCCGGCGCGGTATATCCCATCGACCGGCGGGAACACGTCGTCCTGCCAGGTCTGCGGCGTCCACTTCGCTAGATCGGGGCCTTGGCCGGCCGGTCCGTCGAACTCGTCGTGGAAAATGTAGCTCCCGGGCGCGGCATCGGCCGGCGCCGTAGGGGGAGACGGGTGAGCCCAAGCTTCCGGGAGAGCCATCGCGGCCCCCAGCGCGCCCAGCCCCATTGTGATCATGATTTTCCGTCGATTGATCTCAGGCACGCTAGCCAATATATAGAGGTCATTAGGAGACGGCTTGGCAACCCGCGGGATTACCCGCCCAGCATCTGCCGATCCGCACGTCTTGGGCTGACCCAACCCCGGCCTCACGCTGCCCTCCCGGCCTTGGCAGACTGTGCGCATGGCACAGATAACTATGCGTGGAAACCCGATCAACACCGTGGGCGACTTGCCCGCTGTCGGAGCTTCGGCCCCAGCTTTCACGCTGGTCGGATCCGATCTTGCCCCGGTCACCAGTGAGCAGTTGCACGGTAAGCCCGTATTGCTGAACATCTTTCCGTCGGTGGACACGCCGGTGTGCGCGACCAGCGTGCGCACCTTCAACGAGCGCGCCGCAGCGGGAGGCGTCTCGGTGGTGAACGTCTCCAACGACCTGCCGTTCGCGCAAGCACGCTTCTGTGGTGCCGAGGGCATCGAGAACGTGCAGAGCGCATCGGCCTTCCGTGACACCTTCGGTCAGGACTACGGCGTCACCATCGCCGATGGCCCCTTCGCCGGCCTCCTTGCCCGGGCCGTCGTGGTGATCGGCGCCGACGGCAACGTCGCCTACGAGGAGCTGGTTCCGGAGATCGCGCAAGAGCCTAATTACGATGCAGCGCTGGCCGCGCTGAGCGCATCGTCCTGACTCAGGCAGGCTATGAGGTGTGCCTAGGCGCTGGTGCGATCCCGTGGGCACAGCGCGACCAGCAGCACGCCGACTACGAATATCGCCGCGGTCAGCCGAGGCAAATGCCTATAGGGCGCGAAGCCTTCCGCGGCGAAGAACGCCAGCCCGTAGGCCGCCATCGAGGCACCGGCCAGCATGATCGGCTCAGCCCAGCGACTCCCGAGCACGTTGAGTGCGGGCAGTGGCGCGGCGAATAATCTTCGGCCCCACCTCAGCAGTGCCAGCTCTATCGCGGTCACCAGGCTGAGAATGACCACCCATTCCAACCGGGCCAGCCACCACGATGCGCCGCCCTCGAGCGGTTGCGGCAGCAACCCAGCCGGGTAGCCGATGATCGCCACGATCACCACCGGAATCATGTGCCACAGGTACAGCGCCATCACGTTGGTATTGGCCCGCGACAACACTCGCTGAACCGAATCGGCCCGCAGCGCGCGGTTGAGCGCGGGCGCGACGCTGATCGCCAGCCCAGCCTGCGCACATCCGAACGCCAGCATTGCCACCGACGGTGGCTCGGTATTCTGCACGGCCTGGCCCGGAACGCCGATCATGCTGACCGGGTAGGATCCCAGCCACAGCAGCAGCGCCAATGCGCCCGCCGAGCCGACCACAAGAATTACAGGTCTGGCTCCCGCCAATAGCCCTTTCTGCCAAGCGATTCCGAGCTGATAGAGCGCCGCCCAGCACAACAGGTAGTTCAGCCAGCCCAAATAGGGGACATGGCCGGCATACGAGGCAGCGTCGACTGCGGCCACGCCTATCGCCAAGGCCGTGGGCACCAGCAGCCCCCAACGGCGTTGCGCGGCAATCGCGATCGGTGTCAGCGAAACCACCACGAGGTAAACGGCGAGGAACCACAGATGCATTGCCACCGCCCAACCCGCATATTCCAGTGTTGAACTCGCGACATGAGAGATGCCCAACACCACGACGACTGCGGACACCAGTACGACGTACACCGTGGTCGGTCCCAGTACCCGGGCGAGTCGATGCCGCAGCCAGGCCTGACGGGTCAACTCGTCGTTGGCCCGCCGATGGGTCCAGGACACCGCGGCGGCGTAACCGGCGACCACAAAGAAGGTCGGCACGGCTTGGAAAATCCAAGTCAGCCACTGCGTCCACGGCTGGTCGACGAGCGGGTTTTGCCGACCGAACGAGCCGTCGCGATAGGTCACCGCTCCGGCTAACCAGTGGCCCAGAACGATCAGCACCACCCCCGACACGCGGTAGAAGTCCACCGCCTGATTGCGGACCGGGCCCTCGGCCATGCCCAGAAATTACCCGTCAGGCGGCGTTGTCGGCGCAAACGCGCTCGGTGCCGGCCACCCGCCCCAGATCTTCGCGCAGGCCGTGTCCCAGTTCCTTCCGGTAAACTTTTGTTCTCGGCGTCGAGGTTCGGCGCTTCATCACTTGGAAGGTGTCCCACATATGGTCACGCGTTCTTTGAGCAGACTGGCTGCCGCAGCCGGGGGTCTGGCATTGTCGGTGCTCGCAGGCGCGGGGATCGCGTCCGCGGACGACCTGTCGCCGGCGGCAATCAACACCACCTGCAGTTATCCACAGGTTGTGGCGGCGCTGAATGCGCAGTCACCGGGTGCTGGATCAAAGCTCACCAGCTCGGGCATGGCAAGTGGCTTCCTGCAGAGGTATCTCGCTTCGCCGCCGCCACAGCGCATCCAAATGGCTCAGCAAGCCCAGGCGCAGTTCCCGGGAGCGGCGAACGAGTACCTCCCGCTGATCAACCAGGTCGCTGTCACCTGCAATAACTTCTGACCGCATCGCCCGGTGACGAGGGTGAGCCTGCATTTTGCATGCTCACCCTCGTTTTTTCAGGCTGTGCGCGTCACCAGACGCGGATCCAGTCGACCAGCATCTGCGATGGATACGTTCCCGGGCCAGGGTCACCGCCACCTGAACCGGCAACCGCGAGGTTGAACACCGGGTAGACGGTGTAGCCGGGGCCGTTGAACGGCCAATCCGGCAGCGAGTCCGCCGGAACGTCGAAATAGGGTTGCGCGCCGTCGACCCAGTCTTTCCAGAAGCGCATGCCGGCTGCGTCCCACTGACATCGCCAGGTGTGCCAGCCGCTGTCCACTCCGATGTTGTGCGTCTTCCATTCACCGCCGTTGGCTTTCGCGTGCACGGTGGTGGCCGATGGCCAGCTGCCGTTGCCGTACCACTCAGCGACGTCGATCTCGCCCTGGTCCTCATTTCCCAGCCAGTAGGCGGGCCAGCTACCGGCAGTGAGGCAATCGAACTTGATCCGCGCTTCCCAGGTGTGGCCGACGCCGCCTCGCCAAAGGCTCTGGACCTTGCCGCTGTAGAAAGTGGGGCCATCTTTCGCGGCCCGAAGAACCAGATTCGACTTGCCATCGACAAAGACGTTGCGGCGATCGTCGCGGTATTGACCGATGTTCTCGGGCAACTCCCAGTGCGTTGGGTCTTTGATTACCTCGCGCGCATTGGCCACTGCCCATTTCGCCGCATCAGGCGCTGAGCCGGAGGGGCCATCGAATTCGTCTTGGAAGATGTACCCGCCCTGCGGCGCTGCTGGTGGGCGTGGGTAGGCCCAGGCCTGCGAGACGGGAGCCGCGGCTGCGAGCACGCCGAAGCCCGTCATCAACATCAAGGTGCGACGATCCATTTCGGGCATAGGTCCAGCACGATAGCAGCCAGCCGCGGTGGCGTGCCGATCACAGATGAGCGAGGAGGCGCTCCGCGAACGTATCGGGGTGCTCGCGGTGCATGAAATGCCCGCCTGGCACCTCTTCGACGAGGTAGTCACCGGCGAACATCCGGGCGGCACCCCGATAGTCGGCAGGCTCCGCGATGGGGTCACCGAGCCCCGCAAACACGACCGTAGGCACGGCAATTCGCGCCTTCAGCGACGCGCTGGGTACCGGCGACAGCTTCCGGTAATAGCCAAATGCCGCGTTCAAGCTCGCGCGGTTCGAAAAGCTCGCCCGAACCGGATCGAATTCTTTCGGGTCGGGGTCCCAGTCCGGCGACCATCGCTTGCAGATCGCGGGAAGCGCCGCGAAGTCGTTGCGCGCGAACCGGTTCGGTGCCCCCGGCAATTTGTAGACCGCGAAGTGGCGTGCGCCCCAGAGCTTTTTCAGCGTCGGCTTGAGGGTGGCCGGATGTGGAATGGCGAGGACGAACAGCTTCGTCACCCGTTCGGGGCCTAGCGCCGCCGCGCCGTACGCGGCCGAGGCTCCCCAGTCGTGTCCGATGACAATGGCCTCGGTGGCGCCGAGCGCGTCAACCAGCGCAAGGGCATCGCGCGCCAGCGTTTCTTGGTCGGCATCGCGATCCGGGATCGCGGTGGGGTGGTACCCGCGCATATAGGGGCTTACCGCGCGATATCCCTTGGCCGCGATGCGGGAGCGCAGGTCGTCCCAGGTGTGCGCGGTGTCGGGGAACCCGTGCAGCATCAGCACCAGTGGCCCGGTTCCTTCTTCGAGATAGGCGAACTTCAGTCCGTTCGCGTCGACGAAGTGGAGTGCATCGGTCATGACTATCCTTACGTCTTCTGATATACGAGCCAGCGCAACTCGATTGGGGATTCTTCACGCTCGACATCGAACACGTCGAGGCCGCTGGCCCACCCGTCGAACCAATCGGTGGGTGGCCAGGCGCCGTCGGGCAGATGCATCTTCTCGTACTCGTAAGCCGAGTCATCGGCGACGAGCTCAACGGGCAGCTGAGACGATGCGGTGTTCAGTTCGTCACGGGTGAAAATCATCGTGTTGCACTGTTGCCCGAGTTCACGCGCCGCATCGTCGGGGGTGTAGCCCTGACGCGCGAGGAAGGTATTGAAGACCAGCCGGCCGCCGGGAGCCAAACAATCGGAGGCGAGTTCGAATATGCCGCGCAACTCACCGGTGTTGCGGAAGTCGGGGACCACCTCGGCAAGGACGATGAGCCGATAGTCACGGCGAACACCGTCCATCGTCTCGAAGACGTCGCCATCCATGACGCGGACCGCGAGAGATTCGCGTTGGGCCTCGGCGCGAATGATGTCGGCGAACTTCGGACTCATCTCCACCGCGTCCACCGGGTGGCCGCGCCGCGCCAGAGCCAACGCATTGCGGCCGGTTCCCGCGCCGACGTCGAGAACGGGATGAGCCTCGGGGTCCGCCACTTCGCCGGACAGCGCCCACACCCGCGCGTCGGGTTCGGTGCCGAACAGCGGTCCTTCGCGGGTGCTGAGCCAGCCGTCGTAGGCGCCGCCGAGTGTCACGGATTCGGTTGTGACCCGGTAATTCATCGAGATGCCGAACGGCGCGTGGAACGAGATCACGATGTTCGAACGGGAGGCCGTGTAGGCCTTGGCCAACTCGGCCTCCAGCACCGTCTTCAGCTGGGCAGCTTGCTCGGCGGTGTACTGGACGCCCGCGACGGCAAAGACGTTGTCGCACATCTTGACGTACTCGTCGATCATGCTGGGAACGGCGGGCACCGTGATCTGCGTCGTCACCACCGCCCGGCGATACAACCGCCTGACCACCGCCTCGCCCAACGTGGACGGACTGAACGACCTGACGGCCGGATCCTCCATCAGACCCTTGTACACGACCCATCCGTGTTCCACCAGCGCCCGAGTGCTATACAGCAACGTATGTCAGACGCCGGGCATTTGATCACCCACGTTTCGGACACGGCCCGGTGGACGGCGCTGTATCGGGCAACCGAATCAGCGCGAGCCGACGCGCTGTTCAGGGACCCACTGGCCGAGCGTCTCGCGGGCGAGCAAGGCCGCGCGATCGTCGCCAAGACTCCGGTGACGAGCCGCAGCGGCTGGTGGCTCATCGCGCGCACCAAGATCATCGACGACGCCATCGCCGAAGCGATTGCCGACGGTTGCGACCGGGTGCTGAACCTGGCGGCCGGCCTGGATACCCGGCCGTACCGACTGAACCTTCCATCTGATTTTCAATGGATCGAGGCAGACCTTCCGGATTTACTCGCGGAGAAGACGCAACTCCTGGCCGACCAGGCGCCGCGGTGCCGGTTGACCCGGTCGGCGGTCGACCTCGCCGACCCGGCGGCCCGTAACGCGTTCTTCGACCAGGCTCTGGATGGCGCCACCAAAGCGCTGGTCTTGACCGAGGGCCTGCTGATGTACCTGGAAGACCGTGATGTCACAGCACTTTCGGATGCGCTCAACCGACCCGAGGTCGGTTGGTGGATGTTTGACTTTGCCGGCCCTGGCCTGAAGCGGCTGATGAACAAGCAGATGGCCGGCATGCTGGAAAATGCCCCGTTCATCTTCGCGCCCGAAAACGGGTTGGCCTATTTCGAGGACCTCGGCTGGCGAGTCCTCGAATCCGAGTATCTGATGGCGGCCGCCAACCGATTCCGCAGGTTGCCGATCTTCATGCGGCCGCTGGTGTGGGTGCCGCAACCGAATCCACGTCACCCGGGCAGAAGACCCTGGAGTGCCACAGCCCTCCTTACCCGCTGAGCCTGGATCATGGTCGAATCATTCTTCTCACGACGCGAACTGGCCAAATACGCTGCGGTCGCGGCTCTGCTGAGCCTCGCGCCGTTAGGCGCGACCCTCGACGGGCGTAAAGCGTCGGCTGACAACCCGAGGCTGATCGATTTTGCGGAGCGCCGAATTGCGCCTGCCGAGATCAAATCGGCCGGCTATGCGGGGGTGGTGAATTACGTGTCCGAGTCGCGACCGGGCGCGAACTTCGAGGCGAAGCCCATCACCCGCGACTACGCCGACGCGCTACGCGCTGCGGGATTGCATATCGTCAGCAACTTCCAATACGGCAAACCGGGCGGAACCGCACCCTCGGATTTCACCCGCGGGTTCGACGGTGGGGTAGCGGACGCGCACACCGCGTTGCGACTCCACTCCGCTGCCGGAGGCAGCGACTCCGCCCCGATCTTCTTCAGCGTCGACGACGATATCAACGTCGACACCTGGAACGGTCTGGCCGTCAACTGGTTTCGCGGTATCAATTCGGTATTGGGCACTGCGCGAACCGGGATCTACGGACATTTTCAGGCTTGCCAGTGGGCGACCAACGACGGCGTCATCGGCCACTCCACTACAGCAGGGCACCAATGGGCCTGGCAGACCAAGTCCTGGTCGCATGGACAACGCGAATCCACCGCGGTGTTGTACCAAGAGGTGGTCAACACCCCGTCGAATCCCGGTCCGCTTCTTGGTGGCATCAACATCGACGTCGACGAGGTGCTCGCCGCCGACTTCGGTCAATGGGATCTCGGTCGATGATCTAGTCCGCGCTAGCGGCGGCTTCCACGAAATCAGCAGCACTGGAGGCGCTTTCGTGCGGCGATATCATCTCCGCGGCAATGTTGCGAGCTCGAGTGAGGTATTCCGGTGCGAGAATCGACGTCAGGTCCGCGACCAGTGATTGCTCGGTAACGTCCGAGAAGCGGCGCCCAGAGCCGATTTCCAGCTGTTGGACAGCGGCCGCCCAGACCGGCTGATCGAGCCAGAGCCATAAGATCAGCGACGGCACACCGGCACGCATGGCGGCCGCGGTGGTGCCTGCGCCTCCGTGGTGGACGACCACCCGGCATTCGGGGAGGATGGCCGCGTGACTGACCTCGCCGACAAACTTCACGTGGTCGAAGTGATCGAATTCGGACAAGTCATTGGGCCCGGAGCAGACCAACAACCGCTCACCTAACTGCGCGGCCGCCGAGATGATCATCGCGACGATGTCGGCAGGAGGAGAGATCGGCGTGCTGCCTAAGCCGAAATAGATGGGCGGAGTGCCCTCGGCGATCCACGGCAGCACCTCATCGTCGACACCTGCCGGCGACTCCAGAGTCAGCGCGCCGACGAACGGCTTGCCCGGTTCTGCCCAGTCAACCGGCTGTCCCGGGAGGCAACGCTCGTCGTAAGCCTGGATCTCCAGCGAGGCCGCCGTAGGCTCGGGTGCCTCCGGCAGGCCCAGCGCCCGGCGTAGGGGGTTCTCGGACACCTTGACAAGTATTGATTTCAGCTCACCAGACGGCTGAATCCGCGACGGGAAGAAGTGCAGCGCAACCAACGGAATGTGGTGATATTCCGCGATATTGGCGGCCAGCCGCTGTTCGTTCATACCCGTCACGAGCACATCGGCCTCGGCCGCCAACGACGCCAGCACCGTGCCTTTGTCTACCCAGACCTGCGTCACCCGTTCCGCGACCTCGGGCAGCGCGCCGTAAGGGTTTTTCATGTTGCCGACGAAGTACTCCGCGGCACTGTTCAGCTGCTGCTGGGAGTCGGGTCCATAGGAGACCGCGGTCAGCCCCGCCGACTCGACCAATCCGAACATGTTGGGCGGGACGGCGATACGCACGTCGTGCCCGCGGCGCAGCAACTCGCGACCGACCACCGCGCAAGGCTCGACATCACCCCGACTTCCATAGCCGGCCAGTACAAATTTCATCGGGGCAACCTCACTCGGGGGACCTCGGCGGCGATGCGTCTAGCGCGGTGGCGATGGCGCCCGTACGTTCGGCATTGTGCGCTGGATCGTCGACGCTATGAATGTCATCGGGACTCGTCCGGATGGCTGGTGGAAGAACCGTCACGGCGCACGAATCCGGCTGGTTGAGCAGCTTGAGCGTTGGGCATCGCCGGAAGGCCATCAGGTCACCGTGGTTTTCGAGGGCCCGACTTCGGCGCCGATTCACTCGTCTTCGATCCGGATACAGCACGCGCCGAGGGCGATGGCGAATTCGGCCGACGACGAGATCGTCCGGATGGTGCGCGACGACGAGCGTCCTTCGCAGATCAACGTTGTGACGTCGGATGCCACGTTGGCCGACCGGGTGCGCGGCTTGGGTGCGTGCGTTTGTCCTGCTGCGAGATTCCGCGATCTCATCGACCCGCGTACCTAGTCAGGTCAGCCGGGATCAACGCCACTTGATGCCGCAGCCGATCGACGGTCGTTGGTCGGCGTCGACCGGCCGCCCGGCGAGCACAGCGTCGACTGCCGCGCGGACGTCTGCAGCCGTGACCGCCAGATCGTTGCCCGGTCGGGAATTATCCAGCTGGCCGCGGTACACAAGCCGACGCTCACCGTCGAAGACGAAGGTGTCAGGGGTGCACGCCGCGGAAAACGCGCGGGCGATGTCCTGGGTCTCGTCGTAGAGGTAGGGAAACGTCCAGCCATAGTCGCGGGCTGCGACGGCCATCCGGTCGGGTCCGTCCTGCGGGTAGGTGACCACGTCATTGCTCGAGATGGCGACCATCGCGACACCTTGGTCGGCGAGGTCACGGCCGAGCGCGGCCAGCCCGGCGGCGACGTGTTTGACGTACGGGCAGTGGTTGCAGATGAACGTGACAACCAGCGCGAGACCCACCAGGTCGTCGATGCTGATTGTCTTGCCGGTCGCCGGCTCGGGCAGCGAGAAGTACGGTGCGGGAGTGCCGAGCGCGATCATGGTGGACTCAGTGGCCATGTCCACCAGACTAGCTTTTGCCCAGTGCGGAGCCAGTATTCGGCGCTGACGCACTGCACCCCGCGAGCGGGTGCCCGCGGGGTGCAGTGTCGTGTCGAACGCTCAGCCGTTACTTGAGGTCGAACCGGTCGTTGTTCATCACCTTGACCCACGCGGCGACGAAGTCCTGCACGAACTTCCCCTTCGCGTCGTCCTGCGCGTACACCTCGGCCAACGCACGCAGCACCGAGTTCGACCCGAACACAAG
>Ga0137412_10000322_pt1 | contig 32903 bp, 33 predicted proteins | sample CZODoug2_1_16fun_FD_122160 | JGI IMG/M metagenome (GOLD analysis project Ga0137412, IMG submission 122160) | Vadose zone soil fungal communities from Angelo Coast Range Reserve, California, USA - CZODoug2_1_16fungal (Hybrid Assembly) | ecosystem: Environmental > Terrestrial > Soil > Vadose zone...
TTGATGGCAGTGGCCTTGCTGAATCCCCGCGGTTTGATTTCGAACAACATTTTTCCGCTTTGAATATGGTAGTTGGTGCCGAGCGGCTTGGCGATCTCGATCATCGCACGACGCATCATTTCTTCGAATTGCGGCGCCATCCGAAAATGGACGGCGATGGTGCGTTCCTTGTCCTCGAACAGCGTTCCCGGATGGGCGTCAACCAGAGCTTTTATCGCAGCGCGGGCGCGATCGAGTTGCGCATCGACGAAGCTCGCACCCTGAACGGCGCCCCCGGCTTTGCGCCGCTCGACACCGTGCAATCCCGCCGCAGGCAGCTTCAACGGCGCAAACAATTCGTCCAACGTTTCGATTTTTCGCCCGCTCACCAAGGCGACGGCGCCGCCAAGCCGCTCCGCAACTTCGCGCAAAAGCGCTTTTATTTCCGGGTCCGCGGACGTTTGTGAGGGCGTATCGGTCAGCTCAACCAGCGTTCCGTCGACATCCAAGAACAAACACCAGTCGAGTGCGGGCGGCGGCGGTGTTTGTTTCATGCGTCAAAAACATAGCCTACGCGGCGGCTGGTGCCAATGGCCCGCGCGCATTTATTTGAAGTGTAAGTTTTACACGAAATTCGTTGCTTAAAATTCGAGACTGTGCAGTCAAAGTTCTGTATTTTGTATTTAGCGCGACGGGGTTTTATTTGAATACACGGAGACTCGATGTTTCGCTCGCTCATGTTGCGATTCGTCTTGCCGGTCGCACTTGCTTCATGCGTGGTGGCGTACTTCGGACTGCCGTACATCCAGCGGCTGCTGGCGGAGTGGTTTCGTTCAGACGTTGAATTGCGCGCGCAACTCGTGATGCATTCCATGGAGGAACCGATCACGGATCTGGTCGAAAATGGCAGCGAGGCGCGGCTGCGCGCATACCTGGCGAAGACCGCCGCGGACGAACGCCTGCTCGCCATCCTGGTGTGCCGGCCCAATGGCGCGACCATTTTCAAGTCGGAACGCACTCCCGCCGCCATTTCCTGCGATTCGGAGACCGGCTCGGTGCCGGCGGGTTCGCGCATCATGCAATTGTCCTCTGGGTCGGTGCAGATTTCACGCTTCGATTTCGATGGCGCTCAACCCAAGCCATTTCGCGTGTTCATGCTTCACGACTTGAGCTTTGTGGATCGCCGTCAGCGCACCGCCAGAGACTTTGTACTGGTGTTTGTCGGCATATCGATATTGCTGCTGGCGTTGTTGATCGTGACGGTCGCGTGGCTGCAGCTGCGGCGCTGGGCGCAAGTCTTGGTCGGAGATATCCGCGGCAGGCGCTTTTTTGGAAATGCACAATCGCCGCGCGAATCATTGCCCATCCTCTCGCAGGTGCGCGAAGTGTTGGCCGAGGAGGAGGAGAAGCAGCGGCTGGAGATCGATTTTCGCGAGAATTGGACGCCGCAGGCTCTGCAGCAGGTGGTGCGCGATCACTTGAATTCCGCGCAGGTGATCATCGTATCGAATCGAGAGCCCTATATTCACAACTTCGATGCGAACGATCAGCCCTTCTGGCAGGTTCCGGCCAGCGGCATGGTGACGGCGCTGGAACCGATCATGCGCGCCTGTTCCGGCGTGTGGGTGGCGCACGGCGCAGGTACCGCAGACCGCGAGACCGTGGATCGATATGACCGGATACGCGTGCCGCCCGATGATCCGAGTTATACGCTGCGCCGTGTTTGGCTGACCCCGGAACAGGAGCAGGGTTACTACTACGGCTTCTCCAACGAGGGTCTGTGGCCTCTGTGCCATCTGGCCTACGTGCGGCCGGCGTTTCGCGCCAGCGATTGGCGCGCCTATGAAGACGTCAACGCCAAATTTGCAGACGTGGTGGCCGTGGAATCAGGCACGGAGAGTCCGGTGATCCTGATCCAGGATTTCCATTTCGCGTTGCTGCCCCAACTTATCCGCAAAAAAATTCCAAAAGCCACGGTGGCTCTGTTCTGGCATATCCCCTGGCCCAATGCCGAGACATTCGGCGTGTGTCCCTGGAAGCGCGAGATGCTGATGCACATGCTATCGGCCGACATACTGGGCTTTCACACCCGCTACCACTGCCAGAATTTTCTCGATACGGTGGACCGGTTTATCGAATGCCAGATCGATCGCGAGCACATGACCGTGACGCTGCAGGGTCGTGTGTGCCGCGTCGCTCCTTATCCCATCTCCATCGAATGGCCGCCGCGCTGGCTGGCGCGCCTGCCGGACATTGCGGCATGCCGGGCCGCGGTGCGGGAACGGCATGGAATCGGCATCGACGTCATGATCGGGCTGGGAGTGGAGCGGTGGGATTTCACGAAAGGCATCATCGAGCGCTTTCAAGCGCTCGAAGTGCTGCTCGACAATGACCCGCGGCACCGGGGGCGCATCAGTTTGCTGCAGATCGCTGCCCCATCGCGCGGTCAACTGCCGGCCTATCAAGCCCTGCAGCAGCACACTTACAGCGAAGTGGAGCGAATCAACAGCAAGTTCGCGCTGGGCGACTGGCGCCCCATCGTGCTGATCGATGAGCATCAAGAACCCTTGCGCGTATTCGAGCTGTACCGTGCCGCGGATTTCTGCCTGGTCAATAGTTTGCACGATGGGATGAACTTGGTCGCCAAGGAGTTCGTTGCGGCTCGCGATGATGAAGACGGGGTGCTGATCTTGAGCACCTTTGCCGGCGCGTCTCGGGAGTTGCAGGAGGCGGTGCTGATCAACCCCTTCGACGTCAGCGAAACGGCGAATGCCATGGAGATCGCGATGCGCATGGGCCGTGACGAACGGCGTAGCCGGATGAGTTTGATGCGCCGGACCGTCAAGGAAAACAATGTGTACCGCTGGGCCGGGCGTATGCTGATGGACGCCTCGCGAATCCGTCAGCGGCAGAGCCTGCCATCCATGGTGCGCCGCCTCGCCACGTTCGGCCGCTAGCTGAGGTTCAAGGGGGCGGCACCGGCAACCGCCGCCCGCTGCGCAAATGCACCAAGCCGCTTGGCCGCCTCCTTCAGAGTTTCATCGCGCTTCGCGATGCACAGTCGGACCAAAGTCATGCGCGGCGGTTTCGTGTAGAACGGCGACAGCGGAATGACTGCTATTTTCGCCTCGCGAATCAGCCGATCGGCAAATTTCAAATCATCCTCCTGGCTGATCGCGCCGTAGTCCACCAATTGAAAATAAGTGCCGCTTGCCGGCAGCGGCTCAAGTCCGGAGCCTCGCAACAGTCCGGCCAACAAATCACGCTTGGTCTGGAAGAACGCGGAGAGTCCCTGCCATGCGTCGGGGTAGGCGGAAAGATAGCGAGCGATCGCATATTGCAGCGGTGAGGCGATGCTGAAGGTATTGAATTGATGCACCTTGCGAAGTTCGCGCGTCATGGCCGGCGGAGCGACGCAATAGCCCACCCGCCAGCCGGTTGCATGCAGCGTCTTGCCGAAAGAAAACACCGCATAGCTGCGTTCGCGCAGTTCTGCGTGCGCCAGCACCGACTGATGGCGGCGTCCGTCGAACAGCACGTGTTCATACACCTCATCGGCGATCACCGTGATCGGCCGATCACGAATGCAGGCGGCAAGCTGATCGAGATCCTCCCGTGTCGCCGCGCTGCAGCTGGGGTTTTGCGGACTGTTGATGATGATGAGCCGCGTGGAATCGCTCAAAGTGCGGCGCACCTCATCCCAGTCGAAGCGAAATGCGGGAGGCGACAGTGCAATGCGCCGGCAACGGGCGCCGGCGAGGCGCACCGCCGGCTCATACGAATCGTAGGCGGGATCGAAAATTATCGCCTCATCGCCCGGTCCCACGGCCGCCTGAATGGCGTCATACAGGGACTCGGTGCCGCCGCAGGTCACCGTGATCTCGTCATGCGGATCAAAACGACGCTGGTAGCAGATTTCGAGCTTGTTGGAAATTTGCTCGCGCAGCTCCAAGGTGCCCTCCATCGGTGCATATTGATTGCGCCCCTCGGCAATGACCTCGATCAGGGAATTCGACAGGCGCGGGTCGATGGCATAGTCCGGAAATCCCTGGCCGATGTTCAGGGCGTTTTCCTCGATCGCGCGGCGTGACATCACGGTAAAAATGGTGGTGCCGACCTCGGGTAATTTGCTGCTGAATCGCAAATCAATGCTCCAGGTATTGCAGTCCGCCGGCCAGTGAGCGCACGGCGGTGCCGCGCTTGCGCAATTCCCGTGCGGCGGCCAGGCTGCGCTTGCCCGTGGCACACACCAGCAGGACCTCCCGCGCGGGTTCGAGCAGACCGGGGTTCGCCAGCAGATCCGCCATGGGTATGTGCCGGGCGCCGGTGGGCCGCGCAGCGACTTCCTCCGAGGTACGAATATCGATTACCTCGAAGCCGCGCTCGGCGGCGGCAGCCAGCGAGCCCAATGCGATCTCAATGCTTGGATCGTCGCGGGTCAATTCGCGGATATGCGCACACGCCGGAGCCACGCATTCGACGCGCCGCGGCGCCTTGATCTTCAGGCTGGAGAAATTCGTGAAATCCAGCAGCAGCAGTTCACCGGCAAGTTGGCCATTCATCTGCAACAGAATCTTCAATGTTAGCAACGCTTGCAGGCTGCCGAATGCACCGGGCACGGGTCCCAGCACGCCGGCCTCGGCACAATTGCCGACCACACCATCGGCTTGCGGCTCGGGCCATATGCAGCGCAGGCAGGCAAATTCAAGGTCCGGCTTGTAGACCTGAAGCTGCCCTTCGTACTGATACACGCTGGCAAAAACCGCCGGCTTTTGCGCGAGCACCGCGGCATCGTTGATCAAGTACTTGGTGCGAAAATTGTCGCTGCAATCAACGACGATGTCGTGGGCGCGAATCAATTCAAGCGCGTTGTCGGCATTGAACTTCGCACGGTGCGTTTCCACCTGCACGGAAGGATTGATTTCAGCCACGGCCGCGCGCGCCAGGTCCACTTTGGGGTTGCCGACTTCGGACAGTGCGTAGATCGGCTGGCGATGCAGGTTGCTGGCATCCAGGACGTCGGCGTCGACCAGCCCTAGGCAACCCACGCCCGCGCCGGCCAGATACTGCAATACCGGACTGCCGAGGCCGCCAACACCTACGACGAGGACACGGGCGCGCGCCAAAGCCGCCTGGCCCTTTGCGCCGACCTCTTTGAGCAGCAACTGCCGGGAATAGTCGGGCTGCATCGCCTACTTGGGGTTCGACACCGCGACGCGATCATGATGGTGCTCCGCGTGTTCCGGCTCCGCGTGCGCATGCTGCGGCGCCGCTGCGCAGCGCTCGCAGTTGACCCATCCGGAATCGCCGCTGCGGTAATGCTCCTTCTTCCAAATGGGCAAGCGGTGCTTTACTTCATCGATGATGAATCGGCAGGCATCGAAGGCTTCACCGCGGTGCACGGAGCTCACGCCGACCCAGACCGCCATGTCGCGTAAGCTCAAGGATCCCACGCGATGGATGCACAGGGCGCGTTTTACGGGGAATCGCCGCAAGGCTTCGGCGACGATGCGATCGCCTTCCTTCATCGCCAGTTCCTGAAACGCCTCGTACTCCAGCCCGGTGACTTCCTGCCCCTCGTTCAAATCACGCACCCAGCCTTCGAAACTGACGTAGCCGCCCGCGCTCGAGGTCTGAAGCTCGCGCCGCGCGCTTTCCGTGTCGATCGCGCCTTCAGTAAAGCGAAAATTCATCACCCGCCCGCCACCGGAGGGATGAACACGACGGCATCGCCTACGTTAAGCTTTCGCGACCAGTCGCTGAATTCACTGTTCACCGCTACCTTGAGTTGGTCGCGCGACAGTGTGAAGCCGTAGCGGGCCGCGAGCTCTTGGTAGAGGCCGGCGGGCGTGGATGCCGAAGTCTCGAGCGTTTCTTCGGAACGCCCGGCCTGCTCGCGCATCAATGCGTAATATTGAATTTTCAGTTGCATGGGGGCTTTTTCGAGAGTGGCTATGGCTTGTCTATATTCTTCGGGCGTATTCACATTCTCCAACGCGCGAGTATCTTGCGGCTCGAGCAGCCGCGCGCCATGACGGATGAGAAATTTCCGGGGACAGTGCCCGCCGCCGGCCTGATAGTCGGCCAGCGCTTCGGCGGCAGAGGGTTCCCAAATGGCGCAAAGCGGTTCCGGCAATCCATCGTGCGCGCTCGTGTACGCCGTGGCGAAGGCGGCCGCATCACGCCGGCGCAGCAGATACTCGAGCGCGGCATCCGACAGATACGGCAAATCGCACGCCAGCACCAGCCACGCAGCCTTGGGATGCGCGGCGAGCGCAGAGCGGATGCCTGCAATTGGACCTTCTCCCGCCGAATCCACAATCATGGGCCGCTGCGCCCGCGTAGCGTCCAAAGTCTGATCGGCGCGCACCGACACGAACACCTGAGTGACATGCCGGCTCGCGAGTTCGAACGCTCGATCCAGCTGCGTTTGGCCCCGGTACTCGAGGGCTGCCTTGTCGCGGTTCATGCGGCGGCTGATGCCGCCGGCGAGAATGAGTCCAAATACGGGGGATCTGCTCACGCTTTGGCCGCCACGTAGCTGCTCTTGCCGCCCTCTTTCGCCAGCAAGCGCACGTCGTTGATGACGATGCCGTGCGATAACCCCTTGCACATATCGTAAACGGTCAACGCAGCGATGCTGGCGCCGGTAAGGGCTTCCATCTCGACGCCGGTCTTGTGATGAACTGTCACGGTGCAGCGAATAATGGCGGTGTCGCCCTCCAAATCAATGGCAATGTGACAATTCTCGATCCCCAACGGATGGCAGAACGGAATGAGCTCATGGGTGCGTTTCGCACCCAGAACTCCCGCAATGATCGCAGTATCGAACACCGGCCCTTTGGGCGAGCGCAGGCCACTCGCGCGCAGCGCTGCGGCGACTGCCGCGGGAAATTTTACGCGGGCCTCGGCGGTGGCACTTCGTTTCGTCGCTGCCTTGTCGCTGACATCAACCATGGTGGGACGGTGATCGGCGTCCAGATGGGTAAAAGTCATGAGTTCAACCGCCGATGTAGTACATCTCGATCTTCTTCGTCTCAGGCGGATCGCGCCGCAGTTCCTCACGAAGTTCGCTGTAGCGATCGGTTCGCGCAACCCACGCGCTGCGAATGATTCTCAGCAACTCGCCATCATCGGCACCATCACGCAGGGGGCCCCGCAAATCGATCCCTTCAGTCGCGAACAGGCAGGTGTAGAACTTGCCCTCGGATGACAGGCGCGCGCGGCTGCAGGCTCCGCAAAATGGCTGCGATACGGAGGAAATGAAGCCGACTTCGCCGCCGCCGTCTTCAAAACGCCAGCGCTCCGCGACTTCGCCGCGGTAGTTCTGCGACACAGGGTGCATCGGCCAGCGCGCATTGATTCGTGCCGCGAGTTCGCGGGACGGCACCACCATCTTAGGGTCCCAGTGATTGCGATTCCCGACATCCATGAATTCGATGAAGCGCACGATGACCGGCGTGCCCCGAAAGTGTTCCACGAGATCGAGTACGGTGTGATCGTTTACGCCCCGTTCGATCACGGCGTTGATCTTGACGGGGGCCAGGCCGGCGGCAATGGCGGCGTCGATGCCGCCCAAGACTTGGTCGAGCGCGCCGAAGCCGCCGCTCAATCGCGCAAAGATCTCTTTATCCAACGTATCCAGGCTGACGGTAATGCGCTTCAAGCCATTGGCGTGCAGATCGACGGCATGATTGGCCAGCAACACGCCATTCGTGGTCAAGGCAATGTCTTCGATTCCCGGAATGCCGGTCAGATCACCCACTAAATCCGCCAAATTGGCCCGCAGCAGAGGCTCGCCGCCCGTCAGCCGCACTTTGCGCACCCCTAAGCCTGCAAATAATTTCGTCAGGCGCGTGAGTTCGTCGAATGACAATCGCTCCCGCGACTTGAGGAATTGGTAATTCTCGTGAAACTGCTCCTTGGGCATGCAGTAGGGACAACGAAAATTGCATCGGTCCATCACTGAGATGCGCAAGTCATGCAGCGGACGGCCGAGCCGGTCCAGCGGATTCTGTGCGCCACGAATATCGTGAATGATCGAGGTCATGGAACTAGATCACCAACGATAGACGCTGGCGACGAAGCCCTTGGGGTAGGTATTGGGCCCCGGCGGCAATTCCACGAAGCCATCGGTGCCGGCGAGGCTGAGGAAATCCCCCGAACCATTCGGCGGTTTCGGGGTTGCCCAGGGGCGGCCCCAGTCGTCGTGGTCAATGACGACCGGCAAGAAATAGGCGAGCGCATGTTTGAAGGTCACGGGCGCTGCCAATGCCAGCCGTTCCGGTGCTACGCGCTTGGTGCCCATGGCCTCGGCAATGGCGGGAATGACGTAGCGGATCAGGCAAACCAGCGTGGAGACCGGATTGCCGGGCAAGCCAAACACCGATTGACCGTGTGGACCGATGCCGAACCACATGGGTCTGCCGGGGCGCTGAGCGACGTTGTGAAACACTTCTTGCACACCCAGCTGCATGAGCGCCTTGGGCACGAGATCGAACTTGCCCATGGAAACGCCGCCGCTCAACACCACGACTTCATGAGTGGTCAAATGCATGGACAGCCGCTCGCGAAGAAGATTCTCATCGTCCAGCACATGATCGTCGCCCACGCGGCTGAAACCGCGCCGCCGAAATGTCGCTGCCACTGCGTAAGCGTTCGAGCGCCGCACTTGAAATTCTTCGATGGGATCGCCGGGCTCTATCAGTTCATCCCCGGTCGATACGACCATAATGGCCGGCTGGCTGCTCACGCGCACCCGTGCCATGCCGGCGGAGGCCGCCACCGCGACTTCCGGCGCGCGCAATAACGTGCCGGATTCCAGCAGGAGTTGGCCTTGCCGGCTATCGGCGCCGCGCCGGTGAATGTTGTGATAAGGCGAGCTCACGACCACCGTGTTGAGCGAGGCGAATCCATCGGCAACATCCACCTGCTCAATGGGTATGATGTTGTCGCAGCCGATGGGCAGTATCGCGCCCGTCATGACTTCGATCGCATGATCGGCGCTCTTGAGCTTCGTCGCCGGCGCGCCGGCGGCTTGAATGCCCTGGATGTGGAAGCGTCGTTGGCCTCCTCGCAACGCTTCGCTGTCGACCGCCATGCCGTCCATGGAGACCCGATCAAACGGCGGGGCGTCGCGCTCCGCGTAAACATTTTCGCGCAGAGTTCCACCGACACACTGCGTCAATGGCAGTGATTCGATGGGCAAACACGTCAGCCGAGAGTAGATCGCCTCTTCGGCCAGACGCGGGGTAATGAGCGTAGCGGCCTGCATGGTTCAAAGTCGGCGGCGGGAGTGAAATCCGCCGCCATGAAAATTATTGAACGTTCCTGGCTTTGTAGATCTTCAGCTGTTCATTGAATCGCCCAACTACGGCCTGTAGCTCATCGACCGCCGCATCGTTCTTCTTGACATACATTTTGTGCTGCTGGTCTGCCTTCTTCTTCTCGTCGGCCGTGAGCTTCGAAGGGTCCGCAGGTGCGGGCGCGTCCATTTCCAGCTTGAGGCAATCCAAATACATGTTCATCTCGCCGTTGTAGCGTTTGAAATCCTGCGCTGCGGTAACCATTTGCTCCTTGGTCGCCGTTTTACCATCGGGGGGGGTGGCCGGCGAGGCCGGGTAGGAGCATGTCGCCTGTGCGTGGGCAGCCAATCCAAATGCGAAAACAAGCGTGAGCGGTATCCAAGCCTTCATCGGGAATCCTCTAGTTATCGAGACGAATGAGGTTACATAGAACCACTATGATCTTACGGCCAAGGGCCCAAGGCCGCCAGCGCAGCGACAATAAGCTGTAAGCATCTGATTTGGCAGATTTATTTGAGCAGCGGGGAAGCGCATAGTTCCCGCTATAGTGGGAACTCACCGTGCGCACCGGGAAATCTCCGATTCCGAATGTCGAAATTGTCGGGCGCGGTTCGACTAGGTAACGGCGAATCACGCCTCAATCGTCAGGAAACTAAACATGAACTACCTTTTACTCATTTACAGCAATGAAGCGGAATTCAAGGCCTTGGGCGAAACCGGACTCAAGAAAATGTCGGATGAATACACGGAATTCACCAAGTCAATTGTGCAAGGCGGACAGTTCAAGGCTGGAGATCGCTTGAAACCCGCCTCCACGGCCTCGACTGTGCGAGTGCGCAACGGCAAGACGGCCATTACCGATGGACCGTTTGCCGAGACGCGCGAGCAGCTGGGCGGCTACTACCTGATCGAGGCCAAGAACCTCGATGAAGCGACCGCCATCGCGGCCCGCATTCCGGGCGCGAGGATCGGCAGCATCGAAGTGCGGCCTATTTGGCCGCTGACAGGCTGAAGGCGCCGCCGACCATTCGCTGCATGAGCGCGAGCGCTGCCGGCAATGTCGAAGAAGTCTTTCGCCGGGAGGCGGGTCGGGTCCTCGCGACTTTGATCCGTCTGCTCGGCGATTTCGATTTGGCGGAAGAAGCGCAGCAAGACGCCTTTGCGGCTGCGATCGAACAATGGCCGGCGCAGGGAATGCCGGACAATCCGCGGGCGTGGCTGATCAGTGCGGGGCGCAACAAGGCGATCGACCGCATACGCCGCGAAGTGTTTTTTCGGGAAAAAATCTTCGATCGTGAGCTCGCCGCCGCGCAATGCGATGTGCTCGCGGAGATTGACGAGTCGGATGAAGCGATATTCGGCGACGATCGGCTGCGGCTCATATTCACGTGCTGCCACCCAGCGCTCAATGCCGAGGCGCAAATTGCGCTCACGTTGCGCGAGGTCTGCGGACTGTCCACGCAAGCCGTGGCCCGTGCTTTTCTCGTCAGCGAAGAGACCATGGCGCAACGCCTGGTGCGTGCCAAGAGAAAAATCCGGGACGCGGGAATTCCCTACGAGACGCCCGACCCTGCCGTGCTCGATCAACGAATCGACGGCGTGCTTGCCGTCGTGTATGGCGTGTTCACCGAGGGCTATGCCGCCACGGCAGGCGCTCAGCTCATTGATGTGGAGTTGTGTGCGGAAGCCATTCGCCTGGGAAGGCTTCTCGATACCTTGCTGCCTGGCAATACGGGCGTCATGGGTCTGCTCGCTCTCATGCTTCTGCATGATGCGCGCCGCTCCTCCCGGGTCTCCGATGCCGGCGACGTGGTATTGCTCGATGACCAAGACCGTTCGCAATGGGACCAGGCCGAAATCTCCGAAGGGCTCACGCTGGTGGACAAATCCCTGACGGCTCGCGGCCAGGTGAGTCCGTACGCGGTACAGGCCGCGATCGCGGCGCTGCATGTGCGGGCCGGGGATAAACAGGCCACGGACTGGCCGCAGATTGTGGGACTCTACGAAGTGTTGCTGAGATTGCAGCCCACGCCCGTGATTGAATTGAATCATGCGGTCGCCGTGTCGATGGTGGACGGCGCCGCACGCGCACTCGATCTCGTCGACTCACTGGCGGCGCGCGGCAGGGTCACGCAATATCACTTGCTGCATGCGGCGCGCGGCCGTTTTCTTCAGCAGCTCGGCCGCATCGAGGAGGCCCGAGAGGCCTATGGCACGGCCTTGAAGACCGCCGCGCTGGAGCCCGAACGCCGCTTCCTTGCGGCCCGAATGGCCGCTATTTAAGGAATCTGCGGTGCGCCTGTTTCGGGCGTGAGTGCGCCGGACGGCGCAGAATTTCGCGCGTCGGCGCGCGCCGCTTCATCGGGGGAGGCGGGAAGTTCCTGCGCTGCCAGCGAGGTCGTGTTGACCACCGACGGGTCGTCACGCAACTTCACGTACAGCGATCCGTTTTTCGGGTGCGGCACCGGAAGCGCGGATTTTAGAAAACCGTTCGGCACTTTCACCGATTGAGTGAACTTCGGATCATCGGAGACTGAATCGATCAAGAAAAGATTCGATCCGGATAATTTGCAGGCAAGCTCCGGTGTGGCGGGGCATTTCAAGTCTTTGAGCATCGGCAGGCGCACGAGGTTGGCCAGCGGTTGCCAATCACCCGCGACGCCTTTGGAGTTGATCCGGAATTGCAAGGGACCGAATGCGGCACCGCCGAATGCTTTCGCCGGATTGAGCGTGACTACCGCGACCTGCGAATTCTCCAGCATCACGCCGCCGTTGCTGAAGCTCAATGTGGCTGTGGACGATTCATCGCCGGTGGCGACTTCGACATACTCATCGTGGGCAAACACCGCGGGCGATTGCGTGCGCAGTGAAAACGTCAGTGTTGCGTCTTGAGGCAATTCGCTCGGCTCAGCCAACTGGATGTTGCTGTCGTGGCTCGATGGAGATGATTGTACGTTCATTCCCAGCAAGGTCACCGCCGGCCGCGGTGCATCGACGCTGCCGAGCAGCGGAAACACGCGGCCGTCCACCAAGGTCACTTTCACTGCAATGCCGCGCTCAGGCTTCAGCCCGATCACTGACGGCGGGTCCTGAGCAACCATCGGCAATTCGTCGATACCATGCTTCGAGGTGAGCTCTCCCGGTTTGAATACGTTGCCTTTGAACGACATGCTGGCGACCTCGTCGAGGCGGTTGCCCTTGAGGATGCCGACGATATCGCCGGAATGAATGGCAAAGCCGTCGATTCGCCCGGCATCGGCGAAGGTATGAATCTGGATGGGATCGGGTTGATTGTTGCCGTACTGGGTCACCAACAGGGTCATCGCTCCGGGCGTTGCGTCTTGAAGCGGTAGCTTGATCTCGACTTCGTCAGGCCGGGTCGTCTTCCAATCCACCTTCAGTTGTTTGCCTCCGGGATCCTTCAACATGATGCCGTCGACGCAACTGACGCTGTCGGCTTGCAGATGAATCGTGTCCTGGCGTCCGACGATCAGTGCGGCTTCATCGCCGGCCGCCAATTCCCACGATTTTGCGTGAACATTGATCAGGCGAAAAGTCGGGCCCTCGTACGGCTCGAATCCCCAATACCCCTTCAGCGATGCATGAATGCTGTCGCCAAATACAGCACTTCCCAAGGCGGTGGTATCAACTACGTAGCCGCCTTGTATCGGATCGGCCTTTGCCGGCAATGCTATGGCCTTGCCATCCTTGCCGGTCACAGTGAGCGTGAGGCCGTGTGCATAGCCTGTGGAAAATGCCAATGGCGCACCGTCGACAGGCAGCACCAGCGTCGAACGTCGAAGACAAAAAATCTCCTTAGGGTCGACGGCGTGCAACGGAGGCAATTGCGCCGACTCGACCGCGGGCAGCGCAATCACCAATACCGACTTGGGACTGTGGAAGGAGGGCGGCGTATTGAGCGTCAAGGCGAGCTTGTCTTCGCGCTGTGAGGCCAGCGCAGGAATGTATTGATATTGCGCGGTGCGAAACGAATCCAAGATGCGCGCAATGTCCAGCACCGAGGCTATGTAAGGACTGTAGATGCCGTAGCTCAGCTGCGGGGTATAGCTGGCCTCCATGGCCAAATCGCTGCCAGGACCCGTCGTCAATGCTTCGACAATCGAGGTGCTGTGGCCGTCGTTCAAGATCAGCGATTCTTGACCCTGCATGAGACAAGGCGCCTGCAGCTCGGGAATCCTATCCAGGCACTTGTCCTCGACTTTGATCGCGAGGCTGCGGGCCAACAACGGTGCTGCTTGCTTCAATTTCGAAGGATCGCCGTCGTTGAGAACGTGAACCGCCGACAAAAATCGCTCCAGCCGCGAGCGGTCGAGCGCCGCCTGGTTCAGGTCCTGCGAGGTTCGAACGAACGCGCCGGGCCTCCCGCGCACGGCACCTATCAAGGTTCGCAGATCGCCGCCGGTGTGCGGTGCGAGGAATAGGAGAACCTGTTGCGCTCCCTGCGGCACCGTGACGGTCAGGCCGTCCTTGCCGCATTTCGCCGACCAAATCTTGCAGGCGAAGAACCACTTCTCGGGGGGCGGATTCGTCGAACCGCTCAAGAACGCGGCCACCATTAAGTATTCGACAGACTGCGTCTCGGGTAAATCGGCTTTTATCCACACCTGGTCGCCAGGTGCAAGATTTGGGACCTGCGAAGCCGGGAGCGTTATGCCGCCACGGGTCACCTTGACCTCCAGCGTGGGTCCGGCGAGGTCGAATGGCGCGGGGACCGCTGTCGCAAGCGACGTAAAGGCGCTGGCCACCAGCAGGAAAACACATTTTTTAAGCATTAGTCTTTAGAACCTGTTGGGTCATTGCGGCGTCCGTTAGAGTGTACGCCGTTGCAAGAGTTCTCCCGGACATGCAATTACTGCCGCGCATTAAGTGTCCTACATGCTTATTAGGTTTTTGCATATGCGCGATTGTAATTTGAAGTCCCTGGGTCCTGCCCTCATGTCGCTTGAAGTAGACAGGGTCAAGCGGAGGTCTCGTGAGCAATTCAGAGGTTATTCATACGAGCGATGCAGGCTTCGAGAACGAGGTGCTGAAGTCGGATGTGCCGGTGCTCGTGGACTTTTGGGCTGAATGGTGCGGCCCCTGCAAGATGATTGCGCCAATCCTTGAAGACGTGGCTCGTTCCCAACAAGGCAAAATTCGCGTTGCGAAGCTCAATGTCGATGACAATTCGGCGACGCCGGCCAAATTCAACATTCGAAGCATTCCGACCCTGCTTTTATTCAAAGAGGGAGCGCTCATCGCCCAAAAAGTGGGAGCCGTGTCCCAATCCCACTTGCTCGCATTTCTGGAGGGCCACTTGCGAGACACCGCGGCGTGACGGGCGCGGAAGGCTATCGTTTGCGCGCCGACGCGGCGGCGGATTTTTTGTTTCGCGAGGTGCCGGCGCCCGCGTTGCCTGCGCCCTGCACTTTGTGAGCACGGATAATGGCCGGAATCAATCCGGGAAACCGCCTCTCCAGTTCGGCGCTCCGGGAGGTATTGTGCATTTCGACGCCGCGACGTTCGCCGCGGATCAAGCCGGCCTCTCGTAACGCCTTGAAATGTTGCGACAACGTGGACTTGGGAACATCCCTTTCGCTGATGCGCAGAAAATTCGAGCAGCTCTGCGAACATGCTGAACCCGCGATATCCACGTAGATCGCCGCGCGCACCGGATCGGAAAGCGCATGCAGGATCGTTTCCACAGTCACGTCTTCGATCGAGGGATGAAATAGCGGTCTCACACTTTGAATTATACGGGCGCTTGACAAGTAGTTCAATAGTTCGTACATTCAGAACTATCGAAGTACGGAACCAGAAGATCAAGTCTTGAAGACTGCTGGTTTCCTTGATCAATCATATAAGTGAGGCAATCAATGAGTAATCTCGCCGGAAAAGTCGCTGTCGTTACAGGCGCATCAAAGGGCATTGGGGCTGCCATTGCCCAAGCGTTGGCCGCAGAGGGGGCCTCGGTGATCGTCAACTATGCCACCAGCAAAGCCGGGGCAGACGCCGTGGTGGCGGGCATCAATAAGGCCGGCGGAAAGGCCCTGGCTGCAGGCGGCGATGTATCCAAGCCCGCGGAGGCGCAGGGAATCATCGATGCGGCCGTGAAGAAATTTGGGCGGCTCGACATCCTGGTGAACAACTCGGGTGTCTACGAGTTCAACCCCATCGAGCAGGTTACGGAAGAGAACTTCCACAGAATGTTCAACATCAACGTGCTGGGCGCCTTGCTCACAACCCAAGCCGCGCTCAAGCACATGAGTGCAGGCGGCAGCATCATCAATATCGGATCCGCCGTTAGCCGCCTGACGCCGCCGAATTCGGCTGTTTACACGGCGACCAAGGCCTCGCTTGATGCGATCACCGGAGTGTTGTCCAGGGAATTGGGACCGAGAAAGATCCGGGTCAACTCCATCAATCCCGGCGTCGTCGAGACAGAGGGTACCCACAGCGCGGGCATTATCGGCTCCGATTTTGAGAAAGGAGCTCTAGAGCGAACGCCGCTCGGCCGCACCGGGCAGCCCGGCGATATCGCCGCAGTGGCAGTATTCCTCGCCTCGGACAGCTCGGCTTGGGTGAGCGGGGAAGCCATCATTGCCGGCGGCGGCCTGAGCTAATGCTCCGTCACATGGAACCCGGAAATGGCATTCGCGCGGCTCTTAAGCTCGTCTGGCAAGAAATCAGCTCGTGGGGATCGGGAATCGATTTCTCGTTCTACGACCACTTGCAAGATCGTATTGACCAGCTTGAACAGGAACTCGCCCGCCAGAAACTACCGCCGAGCGATGCCCCGAACCATTTGCAAACAGACTCCGGCATGCGAGGGTCTGCTCAATGCTGCTGACGATTGGCGCCATCAACGCTAAACTGCGCGCGGGCGCCCGTAGCTCAGCTGGATAGAGCACCTGGCTTCGAACCAGGGGGTCGGGAGTTCGAATCTCTCCGGGCGCACCACCGATTTCCGAATTGAATACCGCAGAGCGGCCAAATGCCGCTCGATAATTTCAATTCGAACTCTCGACAGACAACAAGACGGTTCGACAACTTCGCCGTTCGGCGAAGTTGATCGCCCGCAGGGCGACCCCGAAGGGGTGAGCGCGCAGCGCGAATAATCCGTCCGGGCGCGCTTTTCAATCAAGAAGTTACCGAGCATCAATGTACCGACCGTAGCGAAAACGTAGCCGTTCAATGCGTCCGGCTACAGAGATTAGTTTCTCCGGAGCCAAGTGCGCATAGCGCAGCACCATCTCGTACGACTTCCACCCACCGATCGGCGAGATAGCATAGCGGCACGTCGCTCGGCATTCGCATATTCAAATTGGTAGCCGCGTGACCAAACATCAGCGAAAGCGGAGCGCGAATTCCGGTGACGATGCTCTGGAGGCATTAGCTAAACAAGCTCTGGACGTTGCTAGAAAGGCCAGAAGGCATCGGCAGAATCTGGCAAATGATAATCACTTTCGCGATCGCGAAACGCGAAAAAATTCCTTCCGCGGTTGCGCGATGTGGGTCATATGTCCGCACATGGCCGATTCTTCCACGCGCAGAAAGAAGACTTAGACAAAGTTCAGATTGGTTTCCGCGTCGTTGTCGAGGAGCTGTTGCGGCACGCCACCTTACTATGGGAGACATCGGGTCCAAATATCTCCGGTGGCAAATCGATGCCTTCGATGAATCGGAAGCGAAAAAGCAGCGACACCCTGGTTAGGGGAGCCGATATCAAAATCGCTGGTTTTTATACAAATCGGGAGTAACATGTATAGAAATTGGCATTTTCTATACACGTAGCCATATCACTGGGACCTTGTGACCACCATTCCAGCCCTCGACCGCCTTTCGTCCGGGCGATTCGAGACTCCGACGATCCTGAAAGCGCTGGCGCTGGCCAGCCGCAAACTCGCGGAGCTGAAGGGTGTCGCGGCGTCAATTCCGAATCAAGCCATCCTCATCAACACCTTGGGGCTGCAAGAAGCCAAGGATAGCTCGGCGATCGAGAACATTGTCACGACGCATGATGAACTGTTTAAGGACGATGCGCTGCCTGAGGATTTCAGTAACGCCGCGGCAAAAGAGGTCTTGCGCTACCGGCAGGCGTTGGCGATTGGCTTTGATCTCGTCAGAGATAGCGGCCTCCTGACGACGAACCATGTGCTACAAATTCAGGCGGAATTGGAGCGAAACACAGCGGGCTTGCGCAAGCTCCCCGGCACCGCGCTCAAGGACGGCGCAGGCAACACCGTCTATACGCCACCCCAGGAACCGGATGTCATCATCGATCTGATGCGAGATCTGGAGCGGTTCATGAATGACGATCGAATATTTGATGCCGATCCACTCATCAAGATGGCACTGATTCACCACCAATTCGAGAGCATCCACCCTTTCTATGATGGCAATGGCCGCACAGGCCGAATAATTAATGTGCTGTACCTCGTCAAACAAGGGTTGCTTGACATCCCGGTGCTCTATCTCAGCCGCCACATCGTTCGGACCAAAGCCGATTATTACCGCCTCTTGCAGCAGGTGCGAGAGAACGATGCTTGGGAGGAATGGGTGCTATACATATTGAGCGCGGTGGAGCGAACTGCCGGCGATACGGTCAACACCATCGTCGCAATTCGAAGCGCACTTTTGGACTATAAACATCGCATTCGAAATCAGTTCAAATTCTACAGTCAGGATCTGATCAACAATCTGTTCACGCATCCGTATACCAAGATCGCGTTCATTGAACGCGATCTTGAGGTCTCACGCCTTACCGCTACCAAATATCTCGATGCACTGGCAGAGCAGGGTTTTTTGCAAAAGCAGAAAATTGGACGCACGAACTATTACGTCAACGTTGTATTGAACCAGATTTTAGTCGGCGCAGAAACGGGAGCGGGGAATCTCTGAATGCCGTCAAAGAGCGCAATATGTCAGCGAGCCGGGAGGATGGAATGCTCGATTGGATTAAACAGGCGTAATCATGTCCGAACTAGCGGATCAGATTATTGACCTCTATGAACGGCACGCTCGGCATTGGGATGCCGCCCGGCGGCGCGAGCCTAACGCTGAAAAGAACTGGCTTGACCGTTTCTGCTCCGATATGCCTGCGGCAGCTTCGATTCTCGACCTAGGCTGTGGAGGCGGCGTACCAGTAGCGGAATATTTGATCGGGCGGCGGTTCAACGTGACGGGCCTCGACACATCCGAAACGATGATATCGCTCTGTCGCGAGCGGTTTCCGGGAAGCGAGTGGCTTGTCGGAGACATGCGCAAGATCTCCCTGGGACGGACGTTTCGCGGCCTCGTCGCCTGGGACAGTTTCTTTCATCTCGGACACGATGATCAACGCCGAATGTTTTCCATTTATAGGCAGCACTCTGCCTCCGGAGCATTACTTCTTTTTACTAGCGGTCCTGAGCACGGCGAAGCGATTGGAAGTTACGAAGGCGATCCGCTTTATCACGCCAGCTTGGCAGAATCGGAATATCGATCGTTACTCTCAGAAAATGGATTTTCTGTTTTGGCACATACAGCGAGAGACCCTGCGTGCCATCGCACCGTGTGGCTTGCGCAACTGTCAGCATAACTAAGCGCGAATCCCCGCTGATGACCGAGGCCTAGGGCACCGGATCAAATGACGCGCCTGCAATTTTCCCGTCTTCCTGAAATAGCAGACGAAATTGAGCCCGGCCCTTCGCGAACTCAGCGTCGTAGACGTCCGAGCCATCTTGCTCCGTACCCTTGTATCGAAGTGCATTGAGAGTACCGAACGCCGTCAAGTTCGCCTGCATTTTGTCGGCCATCCGCCGTGACGCAGTAGCCAGCGTTGAGGTCATCTGTGAGTAGTCTGGAGTACCCGCGGCGAAGTCGCTCACCAAACCACGCAGTGTGGACTCGGCATTTGCCGCAGGAATCTGATTCCTAATTCGCTTCTCGCGCGCCGTTCGAATCGCGATTATCTCCTTGGCGAGCGCATCGTTGCGGCGGTGTTCTAAAAACCATTGGTAAAGTTGTGGGTCGGCATAGGCCTCATCTGACGAATGTCCAACGTCGGGATATACGGTGAACTTGATGTCACCGCCGCACGCTTTGATCGCATTCACCATGGCCTCGTCATTCTCCACTTTGACAGCCTCGTCCTTGGCGCCATGGAAGGCCCATACGGGCAGCCTTCGCAAATTGCAAGCGTCCTCAGGGCGCCCGGCGCCGCTGACCGGTGCGACTGCCGCGAAGATCTCCGGATGCACGCCGGCCCATAGGTACGTGCCGTAGCCGCCCATGCTGAAGCCAGTCAGGTAGACGCGGTCTTTATCGATGGGCAGCCGCTGCAACAGTTGGTTGAACAGTACGGTCAGCTCCTCCGGGTCGAATCCCCGAGGCGGGTAGGGCGCCTGCGGCGACGCCACGATAAACGGGAAATCCTGACGGTCGTCCAAAAATTTGGGCGGCCCATATTTCTTGACGCTATTGATGTTGATGCCGGACTCACCCGAACCGTGAAGAAATATCAGTAACGGATATTTCACGTCTCGGTGCTGCGAGAAGCCTTTGGGCAGATAGAGCAAGAACTGGCCGTCAAATGGCACTTCGCCGCTAAATGTTTGCTTATGTTGCCCCTCCGCCAGCGACCATCGCGGCTCGGTCGCGCACGAAACCAGGAGCACGCAAGTCGCGGCAATCGTTGCACCGAATCCAAACAATCGCGTCATGGTGCCGCCTCTGGGCCGACTAGCATCTATCCGCCTCAATGCTACTACGGCATATTGCTGCTGTCTTTCAGGCCAACCCGCCTCCGCAGCGCCGTGTCAAACAAAACTTGACGTGGTACAGGAAGTCGATGTCTACTCAATTCACCGGACAATTCCACGGAAGGCAAAAAAAATGCGCATACGCCGTATATATAGGGCTGGATCCATAGCGGTCGTTTTACTGGTTTCCGCTTGCGCTTCCACCGCGCCGAAGGCGGACTTTAGTCATGATCTCGCATCCCATTACAAAATCGATGCCGATGATCACCCGGAAGTCCAGGTGGATGCAGCGGCCGGGGTCGACGTCTTAGAGCTCGACAAACAACGAATCTCTCAGGTGATCGCGTCAAGACTTGAACAACGGCGACTTCAGGTCGTCGCTAATAGTGACCCGAAAGAGTGCGTTGTGCGGGTGACGCTTACTCGGTACCAGCGAGGCAACGCATTTGCGAGAGCAATGCTGGCGGGCTTGGGCCAGATTCACATCGATGCCACTGTAAAAGTCTACGCCAAGGCGAATGATCAAAAGATTGCGGACTTTGTGGTCGCAAAAACATTCGCTTGGGGTGGCATTTATGGGGCGTCAACCTCGATGGAAGACATTGAGCGAACCTTCGCCGATGGAGTCGCGGCTGCTCTGACGGGTCAACAGGAGACGCCAAAAAAGGCAGACCTTCAAGCTGCGAAGTAGAGGACATTCAGCATAGCGGGCTGCCGATGCATAGCACACTCTGAGTCTCAGTGATGGCGAGCCATGCTCGCCGAAGTGTAAATGCCGGAAAAAAAGCTCTGGAAATCAATGACCGGCTGAGGGGCCGCGACAAATATCGCGAGCCCCGCCAATAATGCTGGGAGAAAACGCCTCATGCGGTATCTGAAGATCGGCGCGGTTGCGCTGGCGGCTCTGGTGCTGGTCGGTCTGATGGCAGTGATCGCTCAGGATCGGTGGAGCCAGCCGCCGGCGCCGGATCGCGCGACCCTGATCGCTCAGGCCGCGCGCTATCATGCCCGCATCCAGCGCGACCATTATGGCGTGCCGCACATCAGCGGCCCCACCGATCCGGACGTGGCCTTCGGCCTGGGCTTTGCGCATTCCGAGGACGATTTCGCCACTATCCAGCAGGCGACGCTCACCGCGCGCGGCCAGCTGGCCAGCGTCGAGGGCGCCAAGGGGGCGGTAACGGACTATCTGGTGCGACTGTTGAAGGTGCGCGACACCGTGGCGTCGCAATACGACACCGTTCTGCCGGCCGATGCTCGCGCGGTGATGCGGGCCTATGCCGACGGGGTTAATTATTACGCCGCCCTGCACCCGCAGAATGTTGAGCGGGGCCTATTGCCGATGACCGGCCAGGACGTGGCCGCCGGGTTCGTGTTCCGCACGCCTTTCTTCTATGGGCTCGATCATGTGATCGGGAAGATCATGGCGCCCGCGCCGAAGGCGAGTCGAGTCGCCATGAGCATCACCGGATCCCTGCCGATCGGCTCCAACGGCATCGCCGTGGCGGCCTCGAAGTCGGCGGACGGCGCCACGCGCCTACTGGTCAATTCGCACCAACCCTACACGGGGCTGGTGGCCTGGTACGAAGCGGTGCTCGATTCCGGCGAGGGCTGGCACGTCGCCGGCGGCTTCTTCCCCGGCTCTCCCTTCATGCTTCACGGCCACAACGCGCACCTGGGCTGGGCCAACACCGTCAACGCCCCCAATGTTTCAACCGTGTATCGGCTGGACGTGAACCCCGCCAATCCTGACCAGTACCGGCTGGACGGGCAATGGAAGAACTTCGAGAAAGGCGATGCAGCCATTCGAGTGAAAATCTGGGGGCCGCTAATCTGGACGGCGCACCGCCCACTCTTGTGGTCGGTCCAGGGTCCGGTGTTCAAGACCGATCACGGGGTGTTCGCGGTGCGTTACGCCGGCATGGGCGAGGCGCGCCAGTCGCTGCAGTACTTTCGCCTCAACAAGGCGGCCAACCGCGACGAGTGGTTGGCGGCCATGCGTCTGCAAGCCCTGCCCAGCATCAACTATATCTACGCCGACGAGAAGGGGAACATCGGCTACGTCTATAACGGCCAGTTTCCGCTCCGCGCCGAAGGGCGGGACTGGACGCAGGTCCAGCCGGGCGATCGGTCCGACCTGATCTGGCACGGCTATCTAGCTTTCGATCGCGTGCCGCAAATCTGGAATCCCAAGTCTGGCTATGTGTTCAACTCCAACAACACACCGTTTGAGGCCACGGGAGCGCAGGACGCGCTGAAGCCGGCTGACTTCAGCCCCAGCATGGGCATTCAGACCGACATGACCAACAGGGCGTATCGCGCGCAGGAAACCTTCGGCGCAGACGCGGCCATCACCGCCGAGGCGTTCCGCAACTACAAATTTGATATCGCCTACAGCGACCGCTCCGACATTGCCCGGGAAATCGCCGAGGTGATCAAAGTGGATCCGGGGTCTGACAATGACTTGAGTGTCGCCCAGGCGCTGCTCAAGGGCTGGGACCGGCGCACCAATATCGGCAGCCGGGCGGCGGCGCTGGCGGTGCTGATGCGCGCCGAAGCCACGCATTCGGACAGCCATCCCGACGTGCCGCCCATCGAGGCCCTGCGCCACGTCATCAAGAGCTTGAAGACCCACTTCGGCCGCATCGATCCGGAGTGGGGCCAGGTCAACCGCATCCGCCGGGGCAATCTCGACTTAGGCATAGACGGCGGGCCGGACATCTATCGCGCCGTCTACGGCGTTGCGCAGCAGGACGGCACCCTGAGCGCAACGGCGGGCGATACCTTCATCATGTTCGTCACCTGGGACAAGACGGGCGCCCTATCCTCGGACAGCATCAACCAGTTCGGCTCCGCCACGGTAGATTCCCATTCGCCCCACTACGCCGACCAGACGCCGCTGTTCGTGGCCATGAAGACCAAACCGGTGCTGTTCATCCAAAGCCAGCTCGCCGGAAATGTCGAGGCCGACTACCATCCCGGAGACCACTGAGCTCCAGCGCGACTAGAACGTTGTCGCAGATATAAGTCCAGTTGACTTGATGCGGCCTTGCTCTTGGGTGAAGGCCATCATGCATTGAGCCCCTGTTCAGCATGCAACCGCTGAAGGTTGGCATTATGCCCGGCGCGCCCGATGCGATAGAACGTAATGCAGAAGATCGATATCGCGAGCAGCACCACTATCAACGGCACATAAGTCAGCGCGAGATGCCGCAGAACCTCCGGCGGCACCCGCCCCGGCCGCGCGGCTTCGGGAAATTTGACCCACGCCAGGATCAAGCCGCCGGCAAATATCCCGAGGCCCGACACACACTTTTGCACAAAGAAGGCAGCCGCGAAGTACAGCCCCTCGGTTCTCTGATGCGTGCGAATCTCGTTTTCTTCCACCGTGTCGGCCAGCATGGAGGTCACGAGAGCGCCGGAGGCCACCGTCATGGTGCCGAGCACCAGCGTAAATAGCAGCAGTATGGGCATCAACGCGGGCGATGAATTGCCGACGAACCAGCCGCAAAGGCGCAGGATGATTGGAGTTGGCGCGAGCAGCACCGTAATTAGGGAAACCCAGATGGCGCCGCGCTTCTTATCCAGCCGCTTGGTGATTAGCGGGGCCACGCCTAGGGCTGCACCGGCTGAGATCAAGGCCGACAGCAGCAGCAAGGAGATCTGGTCGGCCGACAATTCCCAGAAATAGGTATAGAAGTACACGCTGAGCGTGGCCACCAGTCCAAAGGCCATGGCCGAAAAAAACCCGCAGGCGATCATGGCCAGAAATGGGCGGTTAGCGAGCGCAGCGCGAATCTCACGCGCCTCTCGCGACAGATTGAAGGCGCGCTTCGGCTGAGCTGAGCGCAGGTACGGGATGTAGTGATGTGTGCCGGCGGTCGAGATCAAGATCGAGGCGAACATGAGGATGGCCGCGGCAATGGAATAGCCGTGGTAACCCGCACGGTTCAACAATCCGACTGCTTGTTGCGCCGTCGGGCGCAAGTACACCGACAGCGCAACGACGCCCATGAACACGGCGCCGGCATAACCGAAAAAGAATCGATAGGCCACCAATGAGGTGCGCTGATCGTAGTCCTCGGTCAATTCCGCAAGCAGCGCGGCGCTGGGAACCTCGTAAAGCGCAATCAACATGCGCACGATGATTGCCGTGATCAACAGGTACCAGAAGAGCGACCCGTGCCCGACACCGGCTGGAGGATTCCACAGCAAATAGTAAAAGACGGCGCACGGCAGCGCCGATGCATACATGAAGGGATGGCGCCGGCCGAAACGTGAATGAAAGCGATCCGACACGTGCCCGATCAAAGGATCGATGAATCCGTCGATGATGAGCGCAATCATGATGGCCAAACCGACCAGCTGCGCCGGGAGCCCGAGGATCTGATTGTAGAAAATCAGCAGCAGGAAGTTGAAGCCGTTGTCTTTGATGCCGTAGGCAACGGTGCCAAATCCATACACCAGTTTGGTGCGAAGGCCGATTGAGCTAATTGGCAACTCACCCCCCAACCGATGGCCAACGACTTATGATTCTGGCTGGCTTAGTATACAGAGCCGCTCGGCTGCTTCCTTGGGGGGATCACCATGGCGCTCGCAACATTGAAGTTTCGTGAGGATTTCGAGCTGGGGTCGTGCACGGGCGTGCCGCCGCTCGATTCGCCGCCGCGTGCCGCGGCCATGTTGATGACACATGCCGCGTTCGTTGAGCCCGAGCGCCAGATCGCCATTTTTGATGCCATCGCCGACGCATGGCTGGACATGAACGATGCAGCTGCACGCGCGGCACCGTTGCGCCAGTTACCCTGGCTCAAGGAAGCAACCCCACCCTCGAGTGAATGGACGCCGCCGCGGGCCGTGTGGGATGCCTTTTGGGGTGTGGTCGATGCAGAACCCGCCGCGCCTCGAGTCAATGCGCCCAAGGATCAGGCGCTCGATTTCACCGGCCGCGTCGTCGCCATCGGCAGGCACTATGATGCAGAATTGTTGATGCGTTGCGAACGCGCCCACTATCTACATGAGGATGTCCGCAAGCTTCTCGGACAGCCGGAAGTGCGCATGACCACCGGCGACTTGCGCAACTGGCCGAAGGACAGTCTCGGCACCAATCTGCTCGATATGCTGACCGCCAAGGGCTACGACTTGGAAGTGATCAACCCGGACGATGTCATGCTGCCTGCTGTTTTCGCTGCACAGAATCGAACCAACCGCCGCATCCTGCAGCTGCACGATGTGTGGCATTTGTTTGCGGGCTTCGGTTTCACGGCTCAGGGCGAGGTCGCGATCTCTGGATTTCAACTGGCGCAATTCGGACAGAACTATTCAACACGTTTCCTCGCCGCCACCACCGCCATGATGTGCCTGCGTCCCCTGGTCGACATCGATCAATTCATCGCGCTCATTGCGGAAGGCTGGCGCCATGGCCGCCGCGCGCCGCCACTGATGTCGGTCGAGTGGCATAAATTACTCGGCCGGTCGATCACGGATCTGCGCGCCGAAATGCACGTGGCTCCGTTTAAAAGCCGCACGCCCGAACTCTTGAATTTCTAAGCGGCGGGGCTTCAAGGCAGCCCTACGTGCAAGAGGCAAGCGACAGTACTTCCACCCGACCTGGCGATGCACCGCATGAGGCACGGCCCTTGCTGGTGTACGACGCTGATTGCGGGTTTTGCGTCTTCTGGGCGCGTTATTGGCAGAAGCTCACGGCCGATGCGGTCGATTACCGGCCCTATCAGGACGTGGCTGCACACCACCCTGAGATTCCGCTGGCGGACTTTCAACGCGCCGTGCAATACATTCCGCCTCAGGGACGCCGCGCAAGTGCCGCGGAGGCAAGCTTCCTGACCTTAAGCCACGCGCGCGGCAAGCGAATCTGGCTTGGCCTTTATAGAAGGCTTCCCGGATTCGCGGCAATCTCGGAGCTGATTTATGCCTTCATCGCCGCGCACCGTGCGGCCTTCTATCGCATCAGCTTGTTTCTGTGGGGCAGGGACTACGGGCCACCGCGCTACGATCTCGCCTCGTTCCTGTTTCTGCGCTTGTTCGGCCTGATCTACCTGGCGGCCTTCACGTCCTTTGGTGTGCAGGCCCTGGGGCTGATCGGCAGCCATGGCATCTTGCCACTCGCGGAATTGGTCGAGATCATCGGCGGCCGGGCGGGCACAGAGCGATTCTTTGTGATGCCCATGCTGTTCTGGATCAGCGCCGGCGATTTTGCGATTCAGGCGGTGTGCTGGGCCGGCGCCGGTTTCTCGCTGTTATTGATCTTCAATGTGTTGCCGCGCTTAAGCCTGTTTCTGCTCTACGTGCTGTATCTCTCGCTGCTGTATGGCGGACAGACATTCATGTCCTTCCAATGGGACACCTTTCTGCTGGAGACCGGATTTCTTGCCCTGCTGATGAGTTTCGCCCGGGCGCCGGGCATCTGGCTGCTGCGCTGGTTGCTGTTTCGCTTCATGTTCATGTCGGGCGTAGTCAAGCTGCTGAGCGCCGATCCGAACTGGTGGAACCTATCGGCGCTGCAATTTCACTTTTTCACGCAGCCCTTGCCCACGCCGCTGTCCTGGTACGCCGCGCATTTTGCGCCATCCTTGTTGAAACTCGCCAACGGAGGCCTGTTTGTCGTCGAGCTGGCGCTGCCATTTCTGATTTTCTTCCCGCGGCGGCTGCGTTTCTTGGCTGCGTTCGGCATCTTGCTGCTGCAAAGCTGCATTCTTATCACCGGCAACTACAACTGGTTCAACCTTCAAACCATGTTGCTGTGCTTGCTGCTGTTTGACGATGCGGCCCTGCAAAAGATTCTGCCGCAACGTCTGACGAAGGTGCTGTCAGCACGCGCGCAAGAGCGGGCGACAAAAACTGTGTCGCGACTCGTCGGCGCGTTGGGCCTGCTGCTGGTGCTCACAAGCCTGGTGCAGATGGATGTACGTTTCGGCGGCAGCCCGCCGGCAGTGTTGCGCGAAATGGATCAACTGATCGAGCCGATGCGCCTGGTGAGCAGTTACGGGTTGTTCGCCGTGATGACGACACAGCGCGAGGAAATCGTCATCGAGGGCTCGCAAGACGGCGTCGAATGGCGCGAGTACGAATTTCGCTACAAGCCGGGCGATCTGTCGCGACGCCCGCTCTGGAACATTCCACACCAGCCGCGACTGGACTGGCAGATGTGGTTCGCCGCGCTCGATGACCCGCGGAATGTAAGGTGGTTTCCGCGTTTTCTCGAACGGCTGCTCGAAAACGAACCCGCCGTGACGGCATTGCTGGAAAAGAATCCATTCGCTGACCAGCCCCCGCAATATATTCGCGCACAGTTCTACGACTACACCTTTGCCGGCGGCGAGGAAAAATCCCAGGGCCTCTGGTGGCGGCGACGGGCGGTGGGGCTGTACTTTCCCGTGGTGCGCCTCAAGGTAAAATGAAGGATCGGAGGGCCCGTGCAAAGGTGCTGCGCAAGGTGCGGAAGCTCGCGGAGCAAGAGGGCAGGCAGCCGCAAGTGCTGCCGGAGCCCGTTTGTCATAGTGCAAAGTAGGGCGCCCAATGGGACTCGTACACCACAAAACTCTGCCGTAATGAGCGGCCCGTCACGGGAGACTCCTTTCCAAGGCCATAGAGTTGCCGGCGCGCGATTCGTAATCATTGAAGGACTCCCAATGGCCATTCTCATCACCGACGCGATTCCTCGTAAGGCACGAGTGAGACCGAGTGCCCTAGGCCTGGTCCGCATTGGACTGCTCCTTTGTGTCGGCGGCGCAATGATTCCCGCCGCGGCGGACAATGGTCCTCTCTATGTGGCTCCAGGCCCCTCCAGCCTGATATCTGCAGACATGGCTAAGCGCAATCAAGAGCAGCTTGCCGGGACCGGTAGAAAACTGGTCGACCTCCTAGGCAACTCGCTTAAATCGTCCACCAGCCGCGCAACCGATCTGGTCGTAACGACCAAGTGTGGCCACTACCTATCCGCCACCATTACCTATGCAGATGGGACGGCCAAAACGCTGAACTTGAGCAACGCGCCGGCGAGTCAAAGCGATATGGACAACGCGAAGGCCGCAATACCGATATTGCGCATCGATGATCAATCCGGCTGCGACCACTAACGCGATCGCGCTCGTTGATTGATGAGTTCGCAGCTTGGGACCACCCATGGCGGGTATTGACGAGCGTCTGCAGTTGGGCGGATCGTTACCCCATGAAACGGCCCACTCCTGACAAGCAGCCACGCAAGTCTGAGGTAATACTCAGCGATGCGCAGAGCATTGATAAGCAATACGGTCTTGAGCCGGTAATCGACCCCAGCTTGTCCGCGGACGATGGCGGCCGCCAGGACGGTGTGCAATTTCACTTGGTCCAGTGCCCGTATTGCGGCGAGAGCTTTGAGACGCAAGTTGACACGAGTTCCGGCTCGGCACGCTACGTCGAGGACTGCCAGATCTGCTGCCAGCCGATCGAGTTCAGCCTCGAAGTCGATCATGCTGGTGTATTCCAGGCACTGACGACGCTGCGCGGCGAATAACCGACGTCGGCGCTCTGCCCGTTATTTCTTCAGCTGAAACCGAATCCCCACGGGGTAGCAGGAGTTCACCGGCTGACCGTCCTCGGTCGTCGCCCGATAATGCCCGGACCCGGCTCGTGCCAGCCTAAGCGCCCCTTCATCGAGTCGAGTGCTTCCGCTGCCTTGCACTGTCGTCGGATCGGAGGAGAGTCTACCGTGACTGTCGACGCAGACTCGCACGGTGGAAACTCCTTGTTCTTCAAGACGTATCGATTGGGAAGGATAGAAGTCAGCCGTATCCGGGAATCCGGCACCCGGGCCGCCTGCAACCCGCGCGACCACGTGCGTCGGTATGACTGCCGGTGGCGGCGAATACGGTTCGGCCAGTTCCTCGCGGGCCTTCGCCGTCACTTCGTCGCCCGGAACCAGCACCGGCCGAACCGGCACCTCCGGTTTCGGCACGGTGATCGTCCAAGTCTTCGGCAGAGACTGCGGGAGAGTTACCTTTGCCCGGGGGACATCCTCAAGAGGTCGGTTCTCCAAGATCGACGAAGGTACGATCCCGTGCGTCTGCGACAGCGTAATCAATCCATAAAAGAGCGCGGCATGAAGCCCCGCAATTAGGAATAACGTGCCGGAGCGAAGGGAGAAGTAGCCGAAGCTTCGATCAGCGAGTGTGATAAATCCCCTGGCTGCCGCCACAGGACTCGCCTCTGGAACTCGACTTCGCGGGCAATCATTGACAATCACCATGGTCGCCCAACAGCAACCCACCGCGAAGCGCAGTCTCGACAGTGCCGAGGCTCGAGACCCCAAATCCGCGAGCCACTCCTCTTCAAGCCTTGATGATAAGGACTCCGGTGCTCGATGAGCCGCGTGATGAATCAACCAATGAGACACGCCGTTTGACTCAGCTTGCGTCGATCGCTCGTTACGCTGGCTCATGCGAGTACTCCTCGATTAAAGCTTGCGAACACTTCACTGGCGCGCCTCAGGCCCGTCGAAGTCAGCCGATACAGCCGACGGCGCGGCCTCCCAACGCTTGCAGGATCAATGGATTCCCACTGGCTGACAAACCAACCCGCAGATTCGAGTCGAAGAAGGATCGGATACAAGGTCCCCGAGGCAATGCCGCAGCGTTGGTGCACATCCGCGCCAGCCAACTTCTCCGTGGGGTTTTCCAAGAAGACCTCCAACACCCGAAGCGTCTGCAGCGACATCCGGACATTCGCGTCTTTTTTACCCATAGTAGGAAGTCTACATAGGGTATAAGATAAAAGCAAGCCGACGCTGCATCGTGGGTGTTATGTAATGGTGGCGCAAACTTTGGCGGACATACAGCACCGCGGCCTGAAAAAAATAGCATTCGTCAACAACGATTTCTTCTAGCAGATCCCGACTGCATGGTCGATGAGGCTCGGCTACGCGTGAAACACGGCGAGGAGAACACGAAAGGGGCGCCGCAATCGCCGTTCGACCTGTGCGCTGTGGCTGACGCCGCAGAGGCACCAGTTGCAGAAGTGCTCGCAGTTATTGGTCAACAGGCGATAGTCGTTTTCCCCGATACGCGAGCGCGCGCGCAGTACGATCTCTTCGGGCGAATACGGTGACCGGTCGTGATCGACGATCTGCACGGGACGGCCGACGGCAAATCGCGACAACGACACCTCTTCGACCGGGCCGCATTGCCAGAACCCGGACAGGCCCGAGTAATGCACCACGCGACAGTGGCCGACATACAAGCCGTGGTGAGTGTACCCTCGGCGCGAAGTCGTCAGATGGGCGCCGAGAGTAGGTTCCCGCTCGAGTCCCGACGGCCATCCCGGGTCGGTACCCGTGCCGTCATCTGACGTCCTTGGCATATCGTCCACCTGCACGAGGATGTCAATCTGCCGCCGTTTACGGGCCGTTCGAGGCTGCTGCCCCGGATGCGGGCTCACCGATGGCTATACGGAGCGGTTGCTCGAGTGTGAAACCGTCCGCGATCGCGCCAAAAAGAGAGGCCGTGATCAGGACCGCTGCGACAAACGCAATCACACGAATGCTATTCATGGGGATATCCTTGACTTGAGATCGCTGTCGACACGATCTGCAATCTACGGACTGCCCGTTGAATGAGTGTTTCCATGGGGCGCGCGAAAATTTCAGTTGAAATGCGCGCCGTTCACTCAGGGCTGGTGTGTGCCGCAGCCAGTCCCGCGATTTCCGACCAAACCTGGCCGCACTAAGGTGAGTCGCGAATTCTAGAGTTCGTTGCGGCCCCAGGTCGGGGCGCGCTTCGCGATAAATGCCGAGACGCCTTCCTGCGCAATGTCGTCCATCATGTTGCACGCCATCGTCTGAGCGGCCAGCTGGTAGGCAGGTGCGGTGCCCATCTCGATCTGGCGGTAGAACAACGCCTTGCCCATCGCAATCACCGACGGCGGCTTGGCAACGATCACAGCCGCCAGCTTGTCGATTTCCATATCGAGGCAATCCGCTGCCACGCAATGATTGATCAGTCCCCGCTGTGCCGCAGTGGCGGCGTCGATGGTCTCTCCCGTCACCAGCATTTCGAACGCGGCCTTGCGGCCCAAGTTGCGTGTGAGCGCGACGGACGGCGTGGCGCAAAATAATCCTATGTTGACGCCGGAGACGGCAAAACGGGCATCGTCGGCGGCGATCGCGAGGTCGCAGCTGGCCACGAGCTGACAACCCGCAGCGGTCGCAATGCCCTGTACACGGGCGATCACCGGCTGCGGCAGCGTTTGAATCCGCATCATCAAGCGGCTGCAGTCGTCGAACAGTCGCTGGTAGTACTCCAGGCTCGGGTTGGTCTTCATCTGCTTCAGGTCATGACCTGCGCAAAACGCTTTGCCGGCGCCGCCCAATACCACCACGCGCACCGAGGTATCGGCGGCAATCGTCTCGAGCGCGCCGTGCAGTGCCGCCAGCATCTGCTCGGACAAAGCGTTGTATTGGCTGGGACGATTCAGCGTCAGAAACGCGACCCCTTTCGCGACGCGCTGTAACACGAGGGGCTCCAGATCAGTCGCAGCGCTTGATGCATTCATTGCAGACTCCTTTCGACCTTGCTTCAAATCAACAGTATGACCGGACACCGCCTGGTCATTGCGATTCACTGATTTGGTGCGATGCACCATATACCACCGTTGCAATTGATCTTGGATTATTAAATACTTGATATGCCAAATATCTGATTTGAAGTTGAAAAAAAACCTGGCCCCACGTCGGTAGTGTAGCGATCGCCTTTGAGTTGGAGTCGATCGGTTCGTGGGTACATGAAAAGCAATAATTCGGGGATCACATCGCGTGATTGGCTGGCGCCTCCTCTCGTTTCTTCCTGGGTCTTCGCGCCCGTTCCCATCACGTGCTCACCTCATCGACCCGGCCGGGAAACTGGTCGGCGAACGTTCGGAAAGCAATTAGGGGAATTATCATGAATAGAATCAAAGGCACGCAATTGATGCACCTACGCTGGAGGCGCATCGTTGGCGCAAGCTTATCTCTCGTCATCGCATCGAGCACCGCATGGTCCGCCAACGATCTGGATACTCCGAATCCACGCGGCACCACCAATCGCGACGGCTCGAACACTTTCAATACGGAATGGCTCGGCCACAACGATCTGCAAGGCCGCACCACCTATCAGACGACCGTGCATACCCAAGGTCATCAAGTGATCGCGTATGCAGGGCACTTCAATGGAAAGATGTTGAATCCGATGACCGGCGTGGTGGAAACCAACGGGACGTCGATCGTCGACGTGACTGATCCCCGCCACCCGAAGTATCTCAAGCATCTGATTGCCGACAAGGGCGGCGCGCGCATGGCGAAGCTGTGCGACGGCAATGATTTGCCGCATGGTTTGCGCGGCCATACGTATCTGCTGCGTGAGAACGGTGCCGTCTCCCATGAAGTGTGGGATGTCACTGATCCGGCGAATCCGTCGCTGGTATCAACCCCGATAACCGGCCAGGATGTTACCCACCGCAATTGGTGGGACTGCACGACGGGCATTGCCTACATCGTAGCGGGCGCGACGAAGGCGGCCGACGCCGGCTTTGACGGCTGGAATACCAAGAGCAGCCCAGGTCAGCATCTGAAAATCTTCGACCTCAGCGATCCGGCGAATCCGAAATACATCATGGACTTCGGCTATCCGGGTCAGAATCCGGGTTCGACCTTCGTCATGCCGGGAACCGAAACGACCACCAAGGTCGTGCCGCCGGGCGTGCATGGTCCGATCGTGGTGAGCACTTTCAAAGGCCAGGCCATCAACCGGTTGTACATGCCGTACGGCGTAGGTTCGGATGGCATCATCCAGATCAACGACCTCACCAAGGTCCTGCCGCCGCCTTACGGCACCGGCGTCTACGCGAACGT